>Ga0209061_1001744_pt1 | contig 32851 bp, 29 predicted proteins | sample Coa_R1_10_FD_187157 | JGI IMG/M metagenome (GOLD analysis project Ga0209061, IMG submission 187157) | Surface soil microbial communities from Centralia Pennsylvania, which are recovering from an underground coalmine fire - Coalmine... | ecosystem: Environmental > Terrestrial > Soil >... | reverse complement strand
GTCATGTCATCCTGAGCGGCAGCGAAGGATCTGCGCATCCCCCGAATCGGATCCTTCGCTGCCGCTCAGGATGACATACCAATGGTGAGCCAGGAGGGAATGTTATGCTGGACCCGGAAGCCATGCGTAATACCGTAGAATGGAGACCAGCCGGACCTGAAGATGCGGCGATCTGGGTTTCGGTCACGCGTCGCAGCGCCGATCAGGTATCGTTTGAGCCAGAGGACGCGCAAATCGCGCGCTACAAAGAAGAGACCCCGGAACTGCAATCTCAGCGCTACTTGCTCTGGCGCGATGACACTCCGCTTGGCCGGTTGCGATTTTTCTCCAATGGAGATACAGCCGAACTGGATGGCCTTGTGCTGCTGCCGGAAGCGGGCGGCAGCGTCGCGGCGCAGGTCGTGGCGGAGGCGCTGGTGCGTTCAGCCGCGCTCGGCGTGCGTCATCTCAAAGCAACCTATCCCGCTGCCTACATCGCCTCGTTTGCCGCTGCCGGTTTTCAGGAACTGCGCCGCCGTACCGGCATGACGGCTTCTACAAACCTGGCGGTTCCACTTTTCCCGCTGCCCGCTTCGCTGCGCGTGCGACAGATGCTGCCCGATGACGGTGAGCAGGTTGGTACGCTGCTCCAGCGCGCTTATGCCGGCGGCCCCGATAACCTGCACCCTGATGTAGCCGGCTGGCGTTCCGAAGTGCGCTCCATTCAGGAGGGGCGCTCCGGTCCGTTTATACCGGAAAGCTGCTACGTGGTCGAGCATAGCCTGGACAGATTTCACCTGGCCGGGGCAATCCTGGTACACCTGGAGCGGGGTGTGCCGCGCATTCGCCATATGGCCGTGGCTCCTTCTTTTCGCCATGTCGGCCTGGGCCAGTTCCTTGCCGTCAAAGCCATGCGCAGACTGCGCGAACTGGGATATCCCACGGTGATCCTCTATGTAACGCTCGGCATTCCTGCCGTGAGCCTCTATTACCGGCTCGGCTTCATCGAAACCGGGCCGACCTATATCGAAGCCGAGCGCATGATAACGGGACAGGATGCCTGATGAATAACCCGGGATTGGGCGAGTTTGAGCTGATCGCGCGCCTCACCGGCAACCTTGCGACGCGCGGGGATGTCGCGCTGGGCGTGGGCGATGATTGTGCCATACTTGATATCGGCGGCGACAACTGGCTGCTGGCGACCTGCGATAGCCAGGTGGAGGGCGTGCACTTTACGCTGCAAACCTCCAGCCCCGAGGAGATTGGACGCAAGGCGCTGGCAATCAATCTGAGCGATATTGCCGCGATGGGTGGCGAGCCGCGCTACGCCCTGGTTTCGCTCATCCTGCCGAAGCGGCTCCCCGTGGCCGTGCTGGATGGCATCTATGCCGGGCTGCGCCAGGAGGCTGAGCGCTATGCGACGGCGCTGGTCGGTGGCAACGTCGCCGGAGCGGGCAGGAGTGAGCAACTGGTGATCGATATTACCCTGCTCGGCACTGTCGCGCGCGGCCATGCGCTGACGCGCTCGGGTGCGCATGTGGGTGACATCGTCTTCGTCACCGGCTCGCCCGGCGACTCGGCGGCGGGCTTATTTACGCTGCTGCACCCGGATCAGCGCTATCCACGGGATGCGCAGGAGGCGGTGCGGGCGCGCCATCGCACGCCGCGCCCGCGCGTCCTTGAAGGACGCACGCTCGCTGGCCTGGCTCCAGGGATCGTCACCGCGATGATCGATATCAGCGATGGCCTGAGCGGTGATCTCGGCCATATCTGCGAGCGCAGCAATACCGGCGCGCGCATCGAAACGGGGCGCCTGCCGCTCTCACCGGCGATGCGAGCAGTAGCCGCGAGCGTGGGGCGTGATCCTCTCGACTTTGCCCTGCATGGCGGCGAGGACTACGAGCTTCTTTTTACCGCTGCTCCCGGCCATGAGCGCGAGGTCATAGAGGCCGTCCAGGCAGCCACTGGCACGCCTGTAACCGCCATCGGCACGATTCTGCCCGCCGGGGCTGGTATGCGGCTCGTTTATCCCGATGGTCGCGAGGAAGCGCTGCCAGTGCGCAGCTGGGACCATCTTAAATCACCCTAGTCCATACTCGCAGCACCTGTTCTCGCATCATCGCGATTGAAACTAGCCTACAATCTGGATGCTCCCATCCTGCTGCACGGCGAGGATTACCGGCAGCACTTTCGTACTCGTGACCAGCACGTTATCATGCAGGCGCAGCGCGATGGGGCAGCTGACGCCGGCGAATTGTTCGGCGCTGATACGCTGCACCATCTGCGACGCCGTAGGAAACGCGGAGGCGTCGCTGATCGGGCCTACGGCCCTGGCGACGATCTCGATGCCGTCCCCGAAGAAAAGCGCTCCCTGATCCAGCGCCGCAGCGCCGCTACAGAAGCTTCCCGGGGTGGCGAACGAAGTGCAGAAGCTGGCATAGAACTGTTTCTGCCAGCCCTCATCGCTTGGCGGCCTGGCCGCCGATGAGAGGGAGACGAACACGCGGGGCAGCGAGAGCTGCTGCTGGCGCGCCCACTGCGCCAGGCTCTGCAACGCGCTCGGCTGCACGAATTCTCCGCCGATCATCAGAATGGGCTGCTGCTTCTGCGGCAGGCGCGCGATGGCCTGCCCCAGCGTAATCACGTCGTTGGTGAGCAGCGGAGCAAAAATGAGATCGGGGTGCGATTTCGCTTGCAGCGCGTCGTTGAGTCCTGCCAGCAGGTCGGCGCGCGAAGCCTGTGGCCGGCCATTCGCGTCGAGCAGGCCGCTGGCGACAGCCGTCTCCTGGGCGACGATATGCGTGCGTTTGTATTTGAGGAAGCTGGCCTTGAAGCTCTGCGCGGAGTCCGAGGACGATGGGTTGCTCGGATCGTAGAAGATCGCCGCGTTGTGTACATGTAATTTGGTATAGGCATAATTGGCGGCCAGCGCGCTCTGGCTGGCGTCATCGGGCGAGAAGCGGATAAAGGCGAAGCCGGGCGTGCAATGGCGATAGAGCGACGTTTGGGTGAGCAGGTCGATAATGAAGAGGCCCGTCGCGGTGGGCACGATCAGCGGCACGCCCGCGCGACACATCACCGGCAGCACGACCTGTACCAGACTGCTCGGTCCCAGGCCCAGCACGGCCAGCAGAGGGTGTGCACCGCTTGCCAGCAATCCGAAGGCATGCAGGTCGCTGGCCCTGACCATAGACGGAATCGTGTTGGCAATCTGGAGCGCGCCGGATTCGGTACCCGTCGTATTCGCCAGCACAAGATAGAGCAGCGGCGCGCCCGGTGTCTGCATCTGCGTTGTATTATACTGCTGCTGGGCGATGAAGGCGCCGACCAGTTCCTGCGTATAGGCGGCGTAGAGGATATGGCGATCCGTGCCGCCCTGCGGATCGGCGTTGCCGGGGCCGCTATCGAAGCTCACCACAACGACACCGTAAGGGCGCCCCGACTGGCGAACGTGCAGGTCCTCGCGATAAATGGCCGCCTCCGCGCCGTTACAGCCCGTGGTATCCGTCTGAACAGCATTCATGGCGGAGGTGAGCAGCTTATCCGCCTGAGCAAGCTGCCCCTTTTGCAGCGCCTGGATCGCCTGGCGCTTGTCGTGATAGCTGCCGGCATTGCAGGCATCGTAAATTTTCAGGCCATCGCTAAAGCCGATGCCATCGGGTGTGGGGATCAGGTGGAGGTGAGGTACGGGATGATAAATAGCGTCGTGCCACTTGATGCCGGCATAGGTGCTCAGCGAGGCAAAGATGAGAATAAGGATCAGCACGCCGTATGAAAGCGCCATCGGGTGCATTGGAACCTGCCCGCCGCGAAAGAAGCCACTCAGCGCCCAGCCCATCGCGCTGAAAGGATCGCGCACCGGACGCCGGCGATACTTGCGCGTGGCTTTCGCTTCCTGCCTGAACATTTCCAGCAGCACCAGGCAGCCCGACTCGCAGGTGAGCAGGTGTTCCTGAACCTCTGGATAGAGCAGGGCGACTTTCTGGCCGCTATCCATCGCTTCGGCGTACTCCGGCAGCATCTCGCGGCACTGCTGGCAGTCGATAATGCCGGTGGCGGCGCTGCTGGCAATAGCCGGTCCCACAGCGAGCGATGACGCTTCGGCAGGGGCGGATGATGGTATTCTGCCTTCAGGCTCCTGTTCAGTTGCGGAGGGGGGCGCTGCGTCGAGAAGCAGGGGAGCAGCGGACTGACCCGCGCCTGTATAATAATCGCTGGCTTCGGCCACGCGACGCACTTTTTTCTTTTTGCGCGGCGCGGCCCCTGTCGTAGATGAAGAGGGATTCGCGGAGGCATTCACGCAGCGCGGGCATGTCGCCATATGCTGCTGGGCTGCCTCCACAGCCTCTTCCGGGACTGCTTCCGGGTCCAGGTCGCGTTCCGCCAACACCGACAGCGCAAAAGCGCACGCGGGCGGTAGTCGTTCTTCCGTTGCCATCACAACAGCCTCATGCAACAAAATTTATTACTGGCGCGAGAAGGTACGCAGGGCGTAAGTTACCTGCTGCTCCAACGTCATCGCCTGGTCCTGCGGGATCTTCGCGAGGGCTGCCTGCGCCTCGGCGCTGGAGAAGCCCAGTCCTATCAATGCCTCCAGTACCTCGGCCTGGATCTTGCCCGATGGAGATGCGGCGTTGCCGGCGCCGGCCAGCACCTGCACTGGCAATTTCCCCTTCAACTCAAGGATGAGCTGGGCGGCAAGCTTCTTGCCCACGCCGCGCGCCAGGGCCAGACGCTGCTGGTCTTCGTCCGCGATAGCCTTATAGAAGGTCGGGGCGTCCATAACCGAGAGCAAGGACAGAGCGACCTTCGGGCCGACGCCATTCAGCGCTATCAGTTGCTCGAAGGCATCGCGGTCCGCTTCGTTGATGAAGCCGTAGAGCGCGATACCATCCTCGCGCATATGAAAATGAGTGTAGAGCGAGACCTCCATCCCCGGCTCGTTCAGGCGATTGAGCGTCGAGGTCGGGGCGAAGACGCGTATGCTGAATCCGCCTGCGCGAATAATGGCGTGATCCGCCCGGCATGCTTCCAACGTGCCGTGGATGCTGGTAATCATCGTCCCGATCCGTACCTCTTCTGATCGCTAATTGCAGTAACGTTTGTTAGCATATATGAGTAACTGTCATTATTTTATAATCCCGCAGTCGGGCTTGCCGCTGTTTAGCAGTAACGCGTGCTTGCATAGATGAGTATTATAATCCCTCAATCGGGCTTGCCTCTGTTCTCACATATATGCTTCCCCTTTGACTACCTGCTATACCCTGATAGGCTCCCGGCATAGGGAGCCGTGTGTAGATGGCAGATGGCGACGGCGGCGGCGTCGGCGGCATCGTCGGGGCGCGGCACCGCCGTGAGCTTGAGCAGGATGCGCACCATTTCTCCGACCTGATCTTTTCCCGCCGAGCCATAGCCCGTCACCGCCTGCTTCACCTGCCTGGGTGTGTACTCGGCCACCGAAAGGCCGCCATTAGCCAGAGCGAGCATCGCCACGCCGCGCGCCTGCCCGACAGTCATCGCGGTGCGGGCGTTTTTCGCGAAGAACAGATCCTCCATCGCGGCTTCCTGCGGCCTGTAGGTGGCAATGATGGCGCTAAGCTCCTCGTAGATCTGTTGTAATCGCTGCGCCAGCGGCATCTTGGCGGGCGTCGTGATGACATCGCAAACGACCAGGCTCAGATCACTGCCCCGCGCCCTGACAACCGCATAGCCGACAATCGCCGTCCCCGGATCAATGCCCAGCGCGGTCCGCGCACCGTCGGACTGTGTGGCAGCGCGTACATCACCCATTATCTTTCACAACCCTGCTCCAGTACTCTTTTCCCCGAAGAAAGATTTGCCAGGCATGCACTAGCCCTGATAGGATGCGGCAAAGGCTTCTGGGAAGTCGGCATTGGTATACACGTTCTGCACGTCATCCAGGTCTTCAAGCTTTTCGATGAGTCGGATGGTCTGGTGCGCCACCTTCTCATCGTTCAGCTCGATTTTGGTTTTTGGCACCATTGTGCTCTCCGACTTCAGGACCTTGTACTTCCTTTCCTCCAATGCCTTGCGCACCTTCTCAAGGTCCGAAGGATCAGTGTAGATGACCAGCACTTCATCGTCGGGGCTGGCCGGCTCAACATCGTCGGCGCCGAGATCGATGGCCTCGATGGAGAGTTCGTCGGGATCGTGGCCCTTGAGTTCTACCTCGATGACGCCTTTCGACTCGAAGAGCCAGTCGACGCAGCCGTTCTCACCCATGTTGCCGCCATTGCGGTTGAAGGCGTTGCGCACTTCCGAAACGGTGCGATTGCGGTTGTCGGTCAGGGCTTGCACAAGGATAGCGGCACCTCCCGGGCCGTACCCCTCATAGGTTATCTCTTCGTAATTGCTCCCTTCGGTTCCGCCTGAGGCGCGCTTGATCGTGCGCTCGATGTTTTCTAGCGGCATGTTGGCATCGCGGGCGCGTTGCACGGCCATGCGCAGGCGGAAGTTAGCGTTTGGATCAGCACTTCCACCCTCACGCACGGCCACAACGATTTCACGTCCCAGTCGAGTAAACAGTTGCCCACGGCGTGCATCATTGACGCCCTTTGAGCGGCGAATCTGTGCCCACTTTGAATGACCTGACATAATCGTTGCTCCCCTGGTTTTTCTGATGTGTCGATTAGAAAATATGCTGCAAGCGTGCAGGTGCGCTCATCTGTTCGATAAGTTCTGATGGCGCTATTGTAACACGAACTCAGGCCGGGCGTCGAGAGGGGCAGGCGCTCCTGCCCGCGTGCCCTTTCTCGTTCAATATATGCACTATGCAACATTGCCCGCATATGTTACACTGATGCATAATAATGGACTGCTGCGAATGCTGCTTGCTAGCCGGCACCGTATGCAAGTTTTTCTGAGTGCTCACCACTACGCGGTTCGCCAGGGAGGAAGAGTCTGCGGGCACAGCGCCGCAGGCGCTGTGCCCGCAGACTCTTCATCGGGTGCGCCGCAGGCGCACAAAAACATGTGAATTGACCTGGCTGAGCTTGAAATTTTCGCAACATTGCCGGCAGGGAAACGTAGTTATTTAAGCACAGTGACAGTCGGGGGGGCTGAATAGATATGGTGAAGGGGGCAAGATACGGGCTTGGTCGCACAGGTGAACGCCTGGCCGCTGAGGAACTGGTACGCTGCGGATATCGTATTCTGGAGCGTAATTTCCGTTGTCGCTATGGAGAGATCGATCTTGTCGCCGAAGAGGGGCTTGATCTCGTCTTTGTGGAGGTGAAGACGCGCCGGGGAACCGCTTACGGCCGGCCAGAAGATGCGGTTACGGTGGCGAAGCAGCGCAAGATCATCGTGGCCGCCAACCACTATCTTGACCTGCACGCCTGTTTTGAGCGCGCGTGGCGCGTTGATGTCGTCGCCGTGCAGCTTAGCACGGGTGGCCGGCTGGAAGAGATTCGTATCTACCAGCACGCTGTTTCCGACATGTCATCCTGAGCGCGGCACAGGATGACATGTCGGAAACAGCGTGCTGGATCCTTCGCTGTGTTCAGGACGACATGCCTGCTGGCTCTTCCAGGCTCTCCACCGTTTTAGTGGGTAAAAATCATAAGTGTGCGGACACTTGTAGGAAAGTGTCCGATGCTCAGTGCTCTCGCCGGGCGGGGGTGCGGCGGAGCCGCACGCGGGGATCTGAGGGATGGTGTGGGCCGATTCGCGCAGCGCATCGGCCCACACCATCCCTCAGATCCAGCGAGCGCCGCAGGCGCGAGCAGGCGATGGGGCTGGAAAACAGACACATTCTAATATGAGAGGGAGGCAGATATCTATGAGCGACTTTATGGAGTCCGCGAAGAATTTTGTCAATGCCGCTGTCAGCCGCACGGGCTGGGAGGCTCAGAAACAACTGCGTATTCGCAGCAAGCAGAGTGAGATCGACAAACTGCTGGAGCAGCGCCGGCAACTGATAGATGAGCTTGGCCGGGTCGCGATGACGCTCTATACTCAGGGCGCGTTGACCGATTCGCAGCTCTCGCGGCTCTGCGCCAGCATCTTTGAGCTGGATCATGATTTGCAAGGTCGTGAGCAGCAGCTACAAGAGATAAAAAATGAGACTTACCCTGCCGATCAGATGGGACCGGCCCCGACGATGAACTATGCGCCTCCGCCGCCTCCCCCGCCTTCGACGCCGCCACCGGGACCGGGCACGCGTCCACAGCCCCAGGCCGGGCCGCAGGTGGAGCATTGCCCGCAGTGCGGCAGCCCCGTCCGCTCTAAATCGCTCTACTGCCGCACCTGTGGCGCGAAACTGCGCTAATCTCTTAATGCGTAGCCGCGCGATTCATCGCGCTCCGTCGGCCTGTCGAGCGGCTAGAGGCGCGATGATGATTGTTAACGTTCAAGATCGGCAATCCCGGGGGGCGTAGGGGCACGGCTTCGGCCCCCACCGCCCCCCCGACCATCCAGCCGGCGCCGCGCCCCTACACCATCCCATCATCCCTTCCCATGGCCGATCCTGGTCGTTCAGGTTCATCATCGCGCGGCTACGCATGAGGAAACATCTATGATTAGTGCCTGGCGGCTGCGGCTTCGGGGATGGGTGGGGGCGGCGTTTCAGGGCGATGGGCCGGCGTCTCCCCGCGCCGGAGTGGTCGCCAGACCTGGATGTAGCGCGCCATGAAGTAGGAGCCGATAACGAAGATACCCGCCAGCGCCTGAGCCAGCAGCGTTTCGACGGTGGGAATTACCGAGAACCAGAGGCCCATCCAATCGGGGATCGGCCAGTTAAGCACAGTCGTGGGCAGCCAGTGCGCAAGCTGCATCTCCTGAACCTCTTCTCCAACCATGACCAGCAGCACCGCGCCAAGCATCACGCCTGTAAGAACGAGCATCTTCTTATAGGGCAAACGCTGGTGCGCTATGAAGGTGAGCACGCCGACTATCGCCGTAAAGAAAAGCCCGATCAGGACCCCGTACAGCACGACGAGAGAGCCGACCTGCAAGCGCAGCGTTTGCAGAAAGAGCACGACTTCGAAGCCCTCGCGATAGACAGAGGCGAAGCCAAGCAGGATCAGGCCGCTCATCAAGCCGGAGCGGGAAGTCGCTGCATCGCCTGCCGTCTTCAGCAATGCTCGCTTGCGCCGATTGTGCATCGAGATCCATCCGGTCCAGTAGATCTTATGAAAGAACCAGTTCATGATAACCAGCAGGACGATTACTGCCAGCAGGCCCGTTGCCGCCTGAATGCTGAGCGCCGGGAGATTATCGGCCAGCGCGCTGAGAATGCCAACGACAGCAAACCAGGTAATCAGGCTGACCCCCAGGCCAATGCCCGCGCCGACGGCGATGGGGCGGCGATAGCTCTGGTTGCCACCCATCATGCTCGCGGTGATGGCTGCGAGGACCAGGATACACTCCAACCCCTCACGAAAGACCAGCACTCCTGTGTCGACAATTGCCGCCTGCGTGCTCAGATGAGCAGCGGTGGGATCGGGGTTGCCCGATGCGGTAATTCCTTGCCAGACCAGCACTCCGACCACGACTGCCGCGCTGGCTATGAGCAAAATACGTCCTGCAAGCAGAGCGGGCGCTACAACTGCGCGAGAAAACGGCTTCCTCACGAAATCTATTCCTTTCCGTCTACTCTCTGCGAGTGTGCCTGGTTTCCGGCATCATCCCTGGCTCGCACCGCAGGTGCTTCCCCCTTCCAGATGGTGATGTAGACAGGATGCGCTTAGCACATCCTGTCTACATCACCATCCAGGTCCCTCGCGCAGCGGAGCCGCGCAAATGGCCCGGCCAGGGCAGGCGAGCCGCACTCTCAAAGAGCAAAGATATTATTCGCCTGTCAAGGCGTTTTTATTTCCGACCTGTGTACTAAGATATTAGGGCACCCTAATATGTTTTGTCAAGGGGAGAGGAGAGATTGCATATGTTCGGCATAGCCGAACACTGTGCTTGTATCTGTAGAACGCTGCGGATTATACTTGACTGTAGTATCATCGGCTGGCACCCCGTTCCAGCAGAAAGGCACCGGCGTATGCTACAGACTGTCTATAAAGCCGCCGAGATCCTCAACCTCTTCTCCGTTGAGCGTCCAGAGTGGGGCATCAGTGAACTGGCGAAGGAGCTGGCCTTTCCCAAGTCCAGTACCTCCGCGCTCGTCTCCACCCTCGCGGAACAGGGCCTCCTGCGTCGTACCAGCGCGGGAAGGTATAAGCTGGGCTGGCGGGTGATGGCTCTGAGTCAGGTGCTCCTATCTACGACTGATTTCCGCACCGAGGCGCGTCCCGTGATGGAGTCGCTGATCGCAAGGTTCGGCGAGACCGTCCACCTGGCGGCGCTGGAGAGCGGCCAGGTGATCTACGTCGACAAGCTGCAAGGTACGCGCGCCGTTCAGGTCTCCGTAACCGGTGTGGGCTACCGGCTGCCGGCACATTGCAGCGGCGTTGGTAAGGTGATGCTGGCTGGCCGGCCCTGGGATGAGGTGCTGCAAATTCTCACCTGCAAAGGGATGCCCGCGCTCACCGCGCACACCATTACCACGCCGGAAGCTCTCAAGGATGAGCTTGAGCGCGTGAGGGTGCAGGGGTATGCCTATGATCTGGAGGAGGCTGTGGAGGAATTGTGCTGCGTCGCGGCTCCCATCCGCGACCATACCGGCGAGGTTGTGGCGGCCATGAGCCTTTCCGTGCCGGCTTACCGCTTTCAGACCTACAAAGACCAGTACCGCCTGGCGATCATCGGGGCCACCAGGCAGATTTCGGAGCAACTCGGGTATATCGCAGTCAAATGTCCGCGTAAAAAGAGTAAGTATAGTGCGAGAGAAGAGGAGGGAATCTCATGAGCGAGATTCAGGAGCCAATCAGAGATCTGGCGCATCTTGGTCACTTTGAGATCTACACGCCGAAGCCCGACGAGAGCCTCTGGTTTTTCAAGCATGTCTTCGGCATGCAGGAGACCAATCGTGAGGGCCGGTCCGTCTATTTGCGCGCCTGGGGCGATTACGACCATTGTACCCTCAAGCTCACCGAGGCAAAACAGGCCGGGCTGGGGCATGTCGGCTGGCGCACCTATAGTCCTCAGGCGCTCGAACGCCGCGCTCAGGCGCTCGAACGTCTGGGGTGTGGCAAAGGATGGATCGACGGCGATATCGGACATGGCCGCGCTTATCAGTTTACCGATCCCGATGGGCACCTGATGGAGATCTATTACGAGTCGCAGAAATACCGGGCAACACCCGATATGCGCTCACGGCTCTTCAATCAGCCACAGAAGTTTTTCGGGCATGGCATCGGCGTCAAGCGTATCGACCATATCAACCTGATGTGCAGCGATATTCCGTCCAACCGGCTCTTTCTCCAGCAGCATCTCGGCTTCCAGTTGCACGAATTGCTCCAGCCGGAAGTTGATGGCATCGAGGAGGGGGCATGGCTCAGCGTCACTCCTCTCACGCACGACATTGCCTATACGCTCGACGCAACCGGCAGCCGGGGCAGGCTGCACCACATCGCCTACTGGCTGGATACGCGCGAGGATGTGCTGCGCGCCGCCGACATTCTGACCGAGCACGATATCTTCATCGAAGCCGGCCCGGCCAGGCACAACATCTCACAGGCATTCTATCTCTATCTCTACGAACCCGGCGGCAACCGCGTCGAGGTCTATTCCGGCGGCTACCTGGTCTTCGCCCCCGATTGGGAGCCGGTTGTGTGGAGGAAGGCCGAGCGCGGCCGGGGCGTCTACTGGGGTGGTACATTGCCAAAGAGCTTCCGCACCTATGCCACCCCTGTCATCGATACGTCAGAGGTAAACAAGGAACAGATCACCGTCTTCGATCCAGCGTAAGCGGTAGCTCTGCATCTGGTGTAGAAGCACCGCGAGCGGGAGCGGAGCCAGCCCGCATGCACCCATAAAAACGTAAGGGGATGGATGCGACGATTTGAACGCGTGCGGGCTTGTTCGCGCTCCGGCGCTCACAGCGCCCCTACAGATGATCCCAATATTTCGGGATTGGAGCAAGGATAGCCCCTACGGATGATCCCAATATTTCGGGATTGGAGCAAGGATAGCTCCTACAGATGATCCCAATATTTCGGGATTGGAGCAAGGATAGCCCCTACAGATGATCCCAATATTTCGGGATTGGAGCAAGGATAGCGGGAGCACTGGAGGGGCACCGCGAGCGGGAGCGGAGCCAGCCCGCGCATGCTCCCCGGTACCGGCAGCGCATAAATCAGATAATCCAGGATGGTAGATCAAGAAGGAAGAGTATGAGTAACGAGAAGACGAGAACAACGCCAGAAATCGGCAAATTCATTCGCGCAGGCGAAATCAAAACCAACTATCACGAGTACGGCAGCAGCGGCGCGCCCGTAATCCTCATTCACGGCTCAGGGCCGGGCGTCTCGGCATGGAGCAACTGGCGCCTGGCGCTGCCCTATCTCGGCGAGCGCCTCCACGCCTTTGCCTACGACCAGCTCGGTTTCGGCTACAGCCAGCTGCCGGCGCGCAACGACTACAGCTTGCAGCGCTGGACCGAGCACCTGTTCAGCTTCATGCAGGCTGTGGGCGTAGAGCGCGCACATCTTATAGGCAACTCGATGGGCGCCGCCGTTGCGCTCGCCGCTGCCGTCACGCATCCCGAACGCGTGGATAAACTGGTGCTGATGGGGCCGATGGGCGTCCGCTTCCCCATTACCGAGGGGCTGGATGCCGTTTGGGGCTACACGCCGGGCATCAGCAATATGAAGCTCCTGATCGACATTTTTGCCTATGATCGCAGGCTGGTCACTGACGAACTCGCGGAGCAGCGCTACCGTGCGAGCATCAGGCCGGGGATGCAGGAGGCATTTTCCAGCATGTTCCCGGCGCCGCGCCAGAACGGTGTGGACGCGCTGGCAGCTTATGAGAATCGCCTCTCTGAGATCCAGTCGCCAGCGCTCATCATTCACGGGCGCGAGGACCACGTAATCCCCTTGAGCACCAGCCTGCGCTTACTGGATCTGCTGGAGAACGCACAGCTTCACGTCTTCGGTCACTGCGGCCACTGGACGCAAACCGAGCACGCGGCCGAATTCAATCGGCTGGTGCGCGACTTCCTGACCGGGGAGGAGTAGGGCAATGGAGTCAAAAATAGAGGAGAGCGCGCGTGCACTCTTCGACGCGGAACAGAAGCGGGTACCCATCGCGCCTCTGAGCGAGACGTATCCTGGTCTCACTCCTGAGCAGGCGTATGCTATTCAGGGCATCTTGATGGAGATGAAAGGCCGGGCCGGGACGCGCCTCGTCGGGCACAAGATCGGGCTGACGAGCCTTGCCATGCAGCAGCAGATTGGCGTCGATCAGCCTGATTATGGCGTGCTGCTCGACAGTATGGTTGTGCCATCCGGCGCTACCCTCGCGCACGCCGACTTCATTGCGCCGCGCATCGAGCCAGAGATTGCTTTCTGGCTCGCTCAGGATGTGCGCGGGCCGGGCGTAACAGCCGAGGACGTGCTCGCTGCTACGCGCGCCGTCTGCGCGGCGCTGGAACTGGTGGACAGTCGTATCGCCAGCTGGCGCATCAAGCTGGTCGATACTATCGCCGATAATGCATCGTCCGCGCGGGTGATCGTCAGTGAGCGGACGATGGATCTGGAAGCGCTCGATCTTGTCGCCGAGCATGTAACGCTGCTGCGCAATGATGAGGTTGTTGGTTCGGGCTATGGCTCGGCGGTGCTCGGACATCCAGCGGCGGCGGTAGCCTGGCTTGCCAATAAGCTCTCCGAGTTCGGAGTGGGACTCCAGGCCGGTCAACTGGTGCTGCCGGGGGCGATGTGCGCGGCTGCCCCGGTGGTCGCGGGCGCAACCTATCGCGCGTCCTTCGAACATCTCGGCGACGTAACCATACGCTTTGCGTAGCACGCGAATGGTGAACATTGACAACCAGCATTGGGAATGAATCCGGCGTGTCGGGTGGGCCTGCCTGGGCCGCCACCAGGGCGGCCCACGAAAATGTTCAAGGGAACGTTGTAATCCATATCCAGAAAGGTGTGAGATGGAGGCAAACATGCCGCAGGAGCAGCGCGTCAAGGTTGCCATTCTTGGTTCTGGCAACATTGGCACCGATCTGATGTACAAGCTCCTTAAACAACCGGGCCATATGGAACTGGCCCTGCTGGCGGGAATTATTCCCGAATCCGACGGGCTGGCGCGTGCGCGTTCGCTGGGGATTGCCGCCAGCGCAGAGGGGATCAAGGCTGTGCTGGAGGACCCGGAGATCAAGATCGTCTTTGATGCTACCAGCGCCAAAGCTCACATTCGCCATGCGAAGGCCCTGCGCGATGCGGGCCGGATCGCGATAGACCTGACGCCCGCCGCGCGCGGCCCCTATGTTGTGCCGCCGGTGAATCTGGGTGAACTGGCCGATCAGACGAATGTCAATATGGTCACATGCGGCGGCCAGGCGACGGTGCCGATGGTTCATGCCGTCAGCCGCGTGACGCCGGTGCGATATGCCGAGATCGTCAGTACCGTTGCCAGCGTCTCCGCCGGGCCGGGCACCCGTCAGAACATCGACGAGTTCACCGATACTACCGCGCGCTCGCTGGAAATGCTGGGCAAGGCGCGCGAGGGCAAGGCGATTATTATTCTCAATCCCGCCGATCCGCCGATTTTGATGCGCAACACCATTTATATCCTGCCCGCCGGTGAGTTCGACGAGCAGGCGGTGCGCGATTCGGTCCTGCGCATGGAGGCGGAGGTACAGGAGTACGTGCCCGGTTATCATCTCAAGAATCCCCCTGTCTTCGAGAACATCGAGACTCCGTGGGGCCGCAGGCCAATGGTGACGCTGCTGCTGGAGGTGGAGGGGGCGGGAGATTATCTACCCCGTTATTCCGGGAATCTGGACATTATGACGGCGGCGGCGCGCCGCGTGGGCGAGCTGGTCGCACAGCGTTTGCTCAAGGAACAGGAGGTGGTGGCATGAGCGAAGCGAACGAAGCGGGCGTCAGGAAGCCACCGCGCGTTACCGATACCAGTTTGCGCGATGGCTCGCATCCTATGCGCCACCAGTTCACGCGTGAGCAGGTGCGTGCCGTAGCGCAGGCGCTGGATGAGGCCGGCGTGCCGGTCATTGAGGTGACGCATGGCGATGGCCTGGCCGGATCCTCGATCCAGTACGGGTTCTCGCGCACGCCTGAGATGGAATTGATCGCCGAGGCGCGCAGCGTCTGCCGGCGTGCCAGAATTGCCGCGCTGCTGCTGCCGGGGATCGGCACCGTGCGCGAGTTGCGCGAGGCCGTTGAGCATGGCATACAGGTTGTGCGCATCGCGACGCAGTGTACCGAGGCCGATATTTCTGAGGAGCACTTCGAGATCGCCAAAAAGTCAGGGTTGGAAGCCGTCGGTTTCCTGATGATGGCGCATATGCGGCCCCCGGCGGTGCTGGCCGAGCAGGCGAAACTGATGGAGTCCTACGGAGCCGACTGCGTGTATATCGTAGACTCCGCCGGCGCCATGCTGCCTCATGACGCGTATGACCGCGTGAAGGCACTCAAGGAGGCGCTGAGCATCGAGGTCGGCTTTCACGCGCATAATAACCTGGGGCTGGCGATGGGCAACAGCCTGGCCGCGCTGGATGCGGGCGTGGATCAGCTCGACGGCTGCCTGCGCGGCCTGGGTGCCGGGGCGGGCAATGCGCCAACCGAACTGCTGGCGGCGGTCCTGGAAAAGCTCGGCCTCAATCCGGGACTCGACGTATTCAAGCTGATGGATGCTGCCGAGTTCATCATGGCCCCGATCATGCCCTTCCAGCCAATTCCAGATCGTGATGCTATCTCTCTGGGCTACGCCGGCGTGTATTCGACCTTCCTGTTGCATGCGCGTCATGCCGGCGAGCGCTACCACATCGATCCGCGCACTATCCTCGTTGAGCTTGGGCGCCGCAAGGCCGTAGCCGGTCAGGAGGATTGGATCCTGGATGTCGCGCTCGACCTTGCGCGCCAGCACGAGCAGGAGGCCAGCGTGTAACCGCGCGATGGTGTACGTTAACAACGAACTTCGAGCATGACATCCTTCGCTGTACTGTGGATGACACAGGAGGCGCTCAGGATGCAATCGGCGGCGAAGGATGTCATGTTCGAACTGTGTACGTTAGACGAACACCAGTCCGCATAGAGGAATGTACCTCTTGTATACTGAAGAGCGAATCCTGTATACTGCTACTAGTCAGGCTAGCGCGGTACCGATGATTCTCGCTCCACCCTTTAAACCATAAATACTGAGGTCTAACAACCAGAAGCGGGAAGGTCCTCCCGTGCGGCTGCGCACAAAAAAGCTTCCCGACCTTGAGCGGTAAAAATATTTTCAGGAGGTAATAAAAATGGCCTTTCACAGTGAAGTGGTGGGAAGCCTGCTCAGGCCCCCCTACCTGGTAGAAGCACGGCAGCAGTTGGAGGCAGGTCAGATCGACCCGGCGTCCTTCAAGCGTATAGAGGATCGGGCGGTGGACGAGGCTATTGCACTGCAAGAGGCCGCCGGGATCGATGTAATTACCGACGGAGAAATGCGGCGCTATGCCTTTTTCGGGCACCTCGTCGATTCATTGGCGGGCTTCGATAAATACGGCGGCTGGGCCATCCCCTTTAGAAATGAGCAGGGCGAGCAGCTTATCTACAAGCGTCCCGTCGTGGTCGAGAAGCTCCAGTGGCGCCGGAGCATGTGCGGTGAAGAGTGGGTTTATTTGCGCTCGCACACATCGCGTCCCGGCAAAGTGACCATGCTCAGTGCCCAGCAGGCCGCCGCGTACTACGATCCCACGAAGTCGCAGGGCGCCTATCCAACTCGCGATGCCTACCTCGCCGACATCGTGGATTTCTCGCGTCGCGAAGTCGAGGAGCTGATTCGCCTGGGCTGCACCTACATTCAGATAGACGCACCCCAGTATGCTGCCCTCCTCGATCCCCAGATCCGCGAGGGCTACCGCCAGCGGGGCAGCGATCCCGACAAGCTCATCGATCAATGCATAGAGCTGGATAATGCCATCATCGGCAACCATCCCGGCAACATCACTTTCGGCATACATATCTGCCGGGGTAACAACCAGAGCAGATTCTATGCCAGCGGCGACTATGAACCCATCTCGCGCATATTCTCCCAGACACGTTTTCAGCGCTTCTTACTCGAATATGACGATGCGCGTTCGGGAGGCTTTGAACCATTGCGCCACGTCCCGGAGGATCGCTTTGTCGTCCTCGGCCTGGTCACTACCAAAAAGCCGCAACTGGAGAGCGCCGATGAGCTGCGTCATCGCATCGAAGAAGCCGCGCACTACTTCCCGCTCGAACGCCTCGCCCTCAGTCCTCAATGTGGCTTTGCCTCGACGATAGAGGGGAATGCCATCACCCCGGCGGACCAGCGGAGCAAGCTGGAGCTGGTGGCGCGTGTCGCGCGCGAGGTGTGGGGCTGAGAGGTTCTATGTTCATTCTTTTCCCCCGGAAAGGAGGCAACCTATGGCATCTGAGGCCAGTGGCATATCCCAGCCCGCAGGCACGAGCGCAGCCGCGTCAGCGGTCATCGCTCGTCAAGATCGTATTCCCATCTGGTCGCTTTCCTACCTCTTCATCGGTATCATTGGCGTTGGCTTCCTCTTCACCTTTTTCGACATCTTCGATGTCACCGTCTCGTTTGTCCAGACCTGCTTGCAGGTCGTTCCCGGGTGTAATCCTGAGAACTCGGCGCTCTATCTCGGCCTGCCCGTCGAGTTGAATCTGGCCGGCTATGTCGTGGGAGCGCTGGTCCTGGCACCACTGGCGGACCGCTTCGGCAGGCGCGAGATGCTCCTGTTTACCCTGATCCTGACGGGCATCGGCTCGCTGTACAACGCCTTTGTCCCGGACTATACCAACTTTGTCATTGCTCGTACTATCACGGGCCTGGGCATCGGCGCCGACCTGGCGCTGGTCAATGCCTACATCAACGAAGTGGCGCCCAGCGTCGGACGCGCCAGGTACACTTCGCTGATCTTCATTATGTCCGCGCTGGGCGCTTTCTTCGGCATCTGGCTGGGCCTGATCCTGACAACGCCGCCGGCGCCGTTCCCTCTGGGCCTGCCCTTTGCTGCGGCCGGCCCGGCGTTTCAGGGCGTTGGCTGGCGCGTCATGTACGGGATTGGCGCTCTGCTCGCTCTGGTGGGTGTTCTACTCCGGTTCCAGTTGCCGGAATCGCCGCGCTGGCTCATTTCGCGTGGACGCGTGGACGAGGCCGACAGGATCGTTACGGAGATGGAAGAGCGTGCGCGCAGGAAGGTACCTGACCTGCCCCCGCCTGCTGCTGAAATCTCCGTGCAATCGGGTGCGACCAGAATCCCATATGCGGAGATCTTCGGCAACCGGCTCTACTTGATGCGCACCCTGCTGCTGGTTGTGATGTGGTTCCTCGGCTATGTGACGGTCTACTCGATTGCGCAGGGCCTTACCGTGCTGCTGGACAGCATGAAGTATCCACCGCCGGAATCGGGAATGATCGCCGCTTTCGGCACCCTCGGCTTCATTGCGTGCGCCGTCTTCGCTTTCTACTATGGTGAGCGCCTGGAGCGCAAGCGCTGGCTGCCTATCGCGGCTGCGCTTACGCTCATCGGCGGCATCCTGATCGGGCTGGCCGGCCCCAACAATTTCGCGGTGGCTGCTATTGCCTCGATCATCACCTTCTTCGGCTTCAACCTGTGGGTGCCGATGACCTACTCGTGGTCCACCGAAAACTACCCGACGCGGGCGCGCGCCACTGGTTTCGCGCTGGTCGACGGCGTTGGGCATCTCGGCGGCGGCGTCGGCATCCTGCTTATCGCTCCGCTGATCCCTGGCCTGATCGCGTCCCTCGGTCTTACGACGGGGCCAATCGTGGTCTTTGTGATTATCGCTGCCTTCCTGATCGTGGCGGCTATCATCGCTCAGTTTGGCGTCGCAACCAGGCGAAAGCGTCTGGACGAGGTTTCGCCGTAGAACCCGGGTCCGGCTTCCCTCAAGGGGAATGGGAGTGCGGGGAAACACACTTCGTGCATTTCCCCGCACCCCCATTCCCCTTTTCTTGTGCGGCGAAGCCGCGCGATATCCAATCCGGTTGGACAGTGCACGCAGCGGGAGGGCCAGGAGGAAGGAGGGCGGCTGCCCTCCTGGCGGGGCCCGGGGGTCCCAGAACTATTCACCTTTTTTAAACGGATCTGGTATTAAACGCATTGGATATAAATGTCCGGTGAGAAGGAGCTATAGCGCACTGGGATGATGGGGTAGAATGTGAGATGATAGTATCGAACTCATCGATATATCTATCAGGGCCTATAATTATAACCAGACTCAGCGGTATATATGAGAAAGTCTTATGAGGAGGATAGAAGGCTATGGCGCAGATGCAACCTCCAATCTGTCCACGTTGTGGCGCTGCATTAGTAGCACAGCAGCAGTTTTGCGCACAATGCGGACTGGATCTGACTCCCTGGCTGCCAGCGGACGATCACCGGCCCCCTGTTCAGAGGGAAGAGGAAATCCCGACGCTCCAGCGGCCGCTCTCCTCACCATTTGCACCTCCCATTTCTTCTGCGCCGCAGGCCGCAACCGGGCAGTGGCCGCCGCTGCCGCAGACCGACAGGCCATATTTCCCTCAACAGAATCAGTCCGCGCCGCCCGTTACTCCGGTGCCGCCGGTTGCGCCTCCGGTCAGGAAGCGCCGGCAGTTCAGCGCCAGAGCTGCGCTGCTGCTTGCGCTCGCGCTCGTCATCGTGGCGGCGATAGGCTATGCGGGCGCCGCGCTGTTCGGCCTCTTCAAGCAGGCCCCGGTACAGGCTTCCATCACCACCGTACCCATCAATGCAACGGTGACATATGCCGGCGTTGCCGTAACCGTTGTCAATGTTCAGCGCTCGCAAAACTTCCTTGATGATCCGCATACCAGTTTGTCGGGGATGGTGCGCGTCCATCTCCAGGCACAGAATAAAGCGACGGAGCCGATCAATCTGTACTATAACAACATTGCGCACCTGGTGCTTCCCGGCGGCCAGGAGGTAGCATCGACGTATGTCAACGCTGTGGTAGGGATGATGCCAGGCGCGACCCGGACAGCGACAGTCGATTTCGCTGTGCCGATGGCGATCAAGGTCAACCAGATGGCGTTACGCCTGGGCACCGGCAATGAGGCGCAGATGGATATTCCCTTAACGGCCAATCCTGATCTGACCCGCTATGCGCCAAAAACAACGCAACTCAACGGCAAACTGGAGTACCTCGGTCTGGATTGGTCGCTGGTAAGTGCGACGACACAATTGAGTATGGGCACCCGGCAGGCAGGCAGGGGTATGCATTATGTGACGGTGACGCTCAGAGTAAATAACACGCTGTCGCAGACCGCTATCCCTGGCTCCCCGTTTGATTATATACGCCTCAAAGCGGGCAGCGACACCCTATCTCCAGTAGATAGCACGTTACCCGTCTCCTTTGATGCCGGCGCGAAGGACAAAAGCGGGACCGTGACATTCCTTGTCCCGCAGAATGCGCAGACCCTGACGCTGGTGCTGGCGCAAAAGCAGAGTGGCTTCGACCAGGCCACCGTCGATTTTCACCTCGCTTCTAATTCCTGAATATACATGCCTGGCTGCGCAATTTATCGCGCGTAAAGGAATTTAACAAGTGAAACAGGCGCGATAATGAGTTTTAACGTTCAAGGTCGGCGATCCCCCCGGGGCGGCGCCCCTACGCCATCCCATCATCCCCTCCCATTGCCGATCTTGAACGTTAACAATCATCATCGCGCAGCTACGCATGGAGGGAACCTTTAAACGGCTCAGATTCGAGAAATCAGGACGAGGAGGACATTTATTCTAACAGGAAGCTGCCTGTCAGTTCGCGCCGCAGCCTGGCCTTCTGCTCTTCGTCGATATCCTGGAGCTTTCTGGTCGCCCTGACCGGGCCATTCCATACCGCCATCGGTTTCGTTGATGCGCTGGCAAACTCGTCAAGCATGATCTCTTCCAGGAAGGTCGCGCTGCTGGCTGTCTGCTCCCCGGCTGCCTGAGCGCTGGATGCGGGTGCGACGGATTCTGGCTCCTGCTCGGCCAGTTGAGCAGCAGGCGGCGCTACCTGGGCGGGTGCAGGAGCGGGAGCGGCACCAACGATCTCTGGCTCCTTCTCGGCTGACCGGGTGGCGGAAGCGGCCGCAATCACCCCCGCATGCTGTTCAGGGGGTACCTGCGGCGCGGAGGCTTCCGATGACTCCCCGGCTTCTATTGCCGTGGCTGGCTCCGCTGTCAGGGCCTCTACGGGTGGCACCTGTGCCTCTATTTTTGCCGGCCCGGCTGACTGCGCCTCCGCTGCGGCTGCCGTGGGCACACTTTCCGTCACCTCGTCGCCGAGAGTGAAGCTCTTGCCACAGATTTCGATGCGTATGCCTCGTCCTGTGCGTAAATCCGCAAGCTGATGACGCAACTCGCGATTTTCTTTCTCTAACTCCTCCATCACTCGTTGCTGCTTGAGCACTTCCTGCACAAGAAGATCGAAGTTGCTACCGCTCATACAAATTTCCTCCTTTAGAGGGTGATGAACACGCTGGCGCAGCCTGATTTGCTGCCGCTTTGGTATAGGAACGTATCAATGTGTATGAAGTAACAATGGCTGTGGTTTCGATTCCTACTATTCAAGCTACAATCACACGTCGCGACTGCGCTGCTCTCAGGAGGACGGTAAGTGGCGGAGCCATGCCCCCGCCACTTACCGTCCTCCTTGATGCACAGAGGCTCGCCTGTGAGCCTCAATGCGTCAGTGGCCTGCTTGTGAGGGCCATGTCTCTGTGCTACACTATAGCAGCCGATCTTGCAATGACGCGTTGTTCGCTGCTTCCCTACAGTTGAAATAAACTCAGGCGAGCGGCAAAATGGCGCAGGCGTTCGGCAACAGACCACTATTTTCTTGCATTGCTCAGGCGCTACTCCAGCGCCCCGAGCCTGACGATTGTTCTCAGCGCAGCGTTTTGGGCGTGTATAGCAGTAGACAGCCTGCCTTTGTTGATGCGTTGTGCGTGATATAATAAAAGCTACCATGCAACGTTGGTGGTTAAGTATCACGCAATGAAGAGTGAAAGGGAAGAGAAAATGAATGACCGCATTCGAGAAATTTTAAGCTGGTACGCAAACGAAAATCCTGGTGTCCGCACCAATCTCGCTCGTATGCTCAATCATGGCCGCCTGGCCGGGACCGGAAAGATGGTGATCCTGCCCGTAGATCAGGGTTTCGAGCATGGCCCGGCGCGTAGTTTTGCGCCGAATCCGGCGGGCTATGATCCGCGCTACCATTTCCAGCTGGCGATTGAGTCCGGTTGTAATGCGTATGCCGCTCCGCTGGGTTTTCTGGAGGCTGGCATCTCCGATTATGTAGGAGAGATCCCGCTGATCTTGAAGTGCAACAACCACGACCTGCTGCACGACGAAAAAGATCCGCTCTCGGCGGTGACTGCCAGTGTGGAGGATGCCCTGCGCCTGGGCTGTGTCGCAATTGGTTTCACCATTTATCCCGGGTCGGCGGAAGCTCAGCAGATGTATCAACAGTTGCGCGAGCTGGCGCTGGAGGCGAAGTCCGCCGGGCTGGCCGTGGTTGTCTGGTCCTATCCGCGCGGCAGCGGCCTGAGCAAAGAAGGCGAGACTGCTATCGATGTGGTAGCCTATGCGGCGCAGATCGCGGCTCAACTGGGAGCCGATGTCATCAAGGTGAAGCTGCCGAGCGAGCATATCGAGCAGCCAGCGGCACAGAAAGTCTACCAGCAATATGATATTCCTATCGCCACGCTGGCTGATCGCGTCCATCACGTTGTGCAGAGCGCCTTTGATGGGCGGCGTATCGTGATCTTCTCCGGCGGCCCGTCTGTTGGCGATGAAGAGTTCTATAGCGAGGTGCGCGCCATTCGCGATGGCGGCGGCTTCGGCTCGATCATCGGGCGCAACTCCTTCCAGCGCAAGAAGGCCGATGCGCTCAAATTCCTCAGCACCGTTATGGGGATTTACGAAGGCTCTATCAAATAGGACCTTCGCGTGGGCCGCTACCAGGGCGGCCCACGCACTGTCCCCAGAAACCCTGTCCGTGAAAGGTTCCTTGCTATCCCCTCTTTATTTACACGAAGAATATTTGTGAGCTAGATAGACAAATAAAAGATGCAGGAGGATATCCTCCTGCATCTTTTATTTGTCTATCACTATCCCTGGGATCGCCCGGCTTCAACGGGTATCTGCTGCTGACCTTGCTGGCCGCTGGTAATGCTAATACGGCGTGGGCGGCTTGCCTCGGTAATGGGGAGCGTGATCGTCAGCACGCCGTGCTCGAATTTCGTCTGAACCTTGTCAACGTCAACCGGGCGCGGGAACGTGATCGTGCGCTCAAACGAGCCGGAACTTATCTCGCGCATGAGCCAGTTCCCCTGCCGGCCTCCCTGGGCGCCGCCGGTTCGCTCCCTGTCCTCCGGGGTACGCGACTCATAATGGCCCTTGACCGCCAGCGTATTCTGGTGGACAGTCAGGTCGATGTCTTCTGGCCTGACGCCCGGCAGTGCCACGCGTACCTCATAGCCTTGATCCGTCTCATACACATCCATCGGCGCGAAGCCTTCCGCTCGCTCGCCGAACCAGCGCGGATGCACAAAGCTCTGCTCAAAGAGTTGATCGATAGCGCGTCGCAGGCTCATGGCCTCGCGAAAAGGATCGTAACGGGAAATCATGCTGCATCCTCCTTTGCTGTTACCTGTCTGATCGCCAGTATCCAGTCAAAATCTTTTGGAGGAGAGAAGAGAGATTCAGGAGCATCCTGCGACCCGTGCCCCTGAACTCCGCCTCTCTCCTCCCGCGCTGCTGATCGTAGAACGCCTGGAATAAGGGTGGGCATCATGTGCCCTGACAATCAAGATCGGCCATCCATCGCGCGGCTATGCGCCGTGGAACGTTGCCGATTCTGGTTGTTAACGTGCATCATGGCCCCTGTGCTTTCCTGCCGGGCGATCAGCAGTGCAGGAGCATCCGGGAAAAATGCTTTCCTGCATAGACACGCCGCACAATTACTGAAGGTGACAGGAAATTTCATCGTGATGATGAAGTGAGTGCCAGCCATTAAAATTAAACGCGGCTGAAAGGCCGCGTTTGAAATCAATCGTCCCAGTTCTCAATGCCCAGGCCGGTATCTTCGCCCATGCTCTCCAGCCAGCGCTCCAGGTCTATCGCGGCGCGACAGCCATCGCCGGCAGCGGTCACGGCCTGGCGATAGCGATGGTCGGTAACATCGCCAGCGGCGAAGACGCCGGGAACGTTGGTCATCGTGTGCTCAACCGGCACGATATAGCCGGCCTTGTCCATGTCGATGATGCCTTTGAACAGTTCAGTATTGGGCTGGTGGCCGATAGCCAGGAAGACGCCCTGCACCTCCAGTTTCCTCTCCTCGCCCGTCTTCACGTTGCGCAACTGCACACCCGTCACAGCATCATCACCCAGAATCTCGCTCACCTCTGTATCCATGATGAAGCTGATCCGGGGATTCTTGCGGGCGCGATCCTGCATGATTTTGCTGGCGCGCAGTGTATCGCGGCGGTGGATAACTGTAACGTGGTTGGCATAGCGCGTCAGGAAGGTCGCCTCCTCCATCGCGGTATCGCCGCCGCCGATAACGGCCACATCCTTATTCTTGAAGAAGAAGCCATCGCAGGTCGCGCAGGCCGAGACGCCGCGTCCCTGCAAGCGCTTCTCACTGGGCAGCCCCAGCCATTTAGCGCTCGCGCCTGTGGCAATGATGATCGCGCGCGCCTGGTACTCCGCCGTGTCGGTCCTGACCGTGAACGGACGCTTGCTGAAATCGACGGCAACCACATCTTCGGGAATCATCTCCGTGCCAAAGCGCCTGGCCTGCTGCTCGAATTTCTCCATCATCTCCGGCCCCAGAATGCCGCTCTCAAAGCCGGGATAGTTCTCGACATCGCTTGTGAGCATCAACTGGCCGCCCGTCTGATATCCCTGTAGCATTAATACCGAAAGATTGGCTCGCGCGGCATAGATAGCGGCTGTATAGCCTGCCGGACCTGAACCAATGATAATGACGCCATAAACTTTTGCCATCGCTGAAGGATTCCTCGCTTGTCTTTATCTTGAGCACATTCTGTTGGTAGTAACACGCAGACCTGCTGTATTTATGCCCTGTGTTGCAAACATCCTGTGATATCTTCTCTATATATGATAACGCCAGCCTATTCCCGGCCACCGGCCGCTGCGCTTTCGGAGATCGGTGACGCCCTCTGGTGCCTCCTCTCCATTGATGGACGGCTGCCACGACAGTGATATGCAAGCGTGTCTGATTCTCGACACCTTCGTATGCTCACGCCTGTGGCGCTCGCTCGATGGAGAGTGCGGCTCCTCTGTGCGAGCGCCCGCCCGGAGAGAGTGCGAGAACGCTGAGAAGCAGATACGTTCTGAAATAAGCATCGCGAGACGGGCGAGAGGTGCTATAAAAGCCAGCGCGTTCAGGAGCCAGATCGGCATGCAATTGAGACAGAGCGGACGAATTAGCAAGAAGGTCAGGCGACATCACCGACTCGAGCCATGTGGAGCAGAGACTGAGCGGTGAAGCGATCCGTAACCAGCACGTTGATAAAGCGGCCCAGCAGCGCGCCACGGATCGCGCTCAGTTTCTGCTTTCCGCCAGCAATACCGACCACGCGCTTCACATGGCGTAATTGCTCCAGATTCATGCCGATCACACGCTCATTGAGGGGAGTGGCTACCGGGATGCCCGAAGCATCGAAGAAACGCAGGCAGATATCGCCAACGGCTCCTGCGGCTCGTAATATGTTCAACTCTTCCGGGGAGAAGATGTTGCCACTGCTGGCAAGCAAGCCCGATGGTTCTACGGTGCCGATGCCCACCAGCGCGATTGTCACCTGATCGAACAACGACATGGCAGCGCGTACATAGCGATCTTCCAGCAAGATCGGCACGGCAGTGGGCGAACCGACGATACCAGGGGCCGGCAGAAGCACTGCTTCGCCCCGAACCAGGTCCGCCAGGCGCCCGACGAGACGGCTGGCGTAGACCTCCGCCGAGGGGCTGCCCAACCCACCCAATATCTGCAACACGCGTATTCCTAACGGGCGCGTCAACGGTTGCAGTGCATCAACCATCGCCAGCAGCGTCGCGCTCCAGGAAGAGACGCCGATCACGTCGCCTGAGCGCAGCGTTGTTTCCAGGTAGTAAGCGGCGGCGGCGCCAATGTCGCGCAAGATCTGGTCGCTATGTTCCACCGTGTCTACCACTACGGCTTCTTTCAGCTTGTATGCCTTCTGGAGTTGTTCCTCCAGTTCGGAGTAGATCCCGTGAGGAACGTTGACCGTTACGCGAACGATCTGTTCCTGTTTCGCACGCTTCAACAGGCGCGAGACGCTGGCCTGGGAGAGATCGAGTTGAGCCGCGATCTCTGGCTGCGTCATATCATGCTCGTAGTAGAGGCGAGCTATTTTTGTCATCAGACGAAGTTCATCGATGCGCGCCATGTTTGGTTACTCCTTGTGCCGAAGTGCCGATTGAGGCCGTTATGAATGAACCGGCGTACCATCGAGAGTCGCACGGGCAAGGGCGCTCTGCCACCCCGCGTACAGCTCCCCTCGCTTCTGAGCGGACATGCGTGGCGTAAAAAGAGCGTGTGGTCTGGGCAACTGCGCGATCTCATCGAGCGTTTGCCATTGGCCCGTGGCAAGACCGGCCAGATATGCTGCACCCAGCGCCGCCGCACTCGTCGCTGTATTTCGTCGCAGCGGCTTTCCGAGAATGTCGGCCTGGAATTGCATCAGCATCCTGTTGCGACTGGCTCCCCCGTCGGCGAGCAAGACATTCAGGTCCGTTCCTGCCTCGGATTGCATCACGTCAAAGACATCGCGCACCTGATAGGCGATGGCTTCGATGGCAGCGCGGGCCAGGTGCGCGGCTGTCGAACCGCGCGTGAGTCCGCAGATTAACCCACGCGCCGCGTCGTTCCAGTGGGGCGCGCCCAGGCCCACAAAGGCCGGCACCAGGTAGAGGCCCCCGGCGCTTTCGACGCTCTCGGCCAGCCTGGCTACCTCCTCGACGGGATGCGCGACGCCAAGAAACTCTCCCAGCCATTGCACTGCGGCACCGGTGACAGGAATATTGCCTTCCAGGGCATACGTGACATGCTCTCGATCCAGCGCCCAGGCTATTGTAGTGGAAAGACCATGTTTTGACAAGACTGCTGCTGGAGTCGGAGTCATCAGGGATGAGCCTGTGCCGTAGGTTGCTTTGACCGAGCCGGGCACAAAGCCTGCCTGACCGAACAGGGCTGCATGCGAATCGCCGATCAGCGCGGCAATGGGCAGGCCGGCCGGGAGCTTCCCCTGCGCCTGGCTGCTGCCGAAGTCGGCGCGGGAGGGCCGCGCCTCTGGCAGGGCGGCCCTGGGCACGCCGAAGAGAGCAAGCAGATCCTCACCCCAGTCCCGCTTACGGATATCGAATAATTGCGTGCGGGAGGCATTGGTGAAGTCACTGGCGTGCACCTTTCCACCGGTGAGATTCCAGAGTACCCAGCTATCAATAGTGCCCAGGCACACGTCTCCCTGTTCGGCCCGGCGCTGACCATCGGTGACATGATCGAGCAGCCAGCGCATCTTGCTCGCCGAGAAGAGGGGATCCACCGCGAGTCCGGTCCGCTCCGCTAAGAATGATTCCAGCTTGCGGGAGCGCAGTTCCGCGCAGAAGTCCGCCGTGCGACGGCACTGCCACCCGATAACCGGACTCAGCGGCTTCCCGCTCCGGCGCTCCCACAGCAGCACCGACTCGCGCTGGTTGGTGATCGCGATGGCCTCCGGCTGCGGATCGTCGATAGCCGAGAGACATTCGTCGAGAGCCTCACGCACACTCCTCCAGAGCGCGTCTGCATCCTGCTCAACCCACGCTGGCTGCGGATAGCGCTGCTCGACAGGTTTTGATGCATGGGCGATCACTTCCCCGTGAGGGTTGACGAGCAGCACCTTTGTATTGCTTGTGCCCTGATCGATTGCCAGTATATTCCCCATAGCCCTCACCTTCTCCTTTAGACTTTTGCCCCTAGCAGTTCCAGAGCAGCCGTATAGATATCCTGCGCCGTAAGCTGAAAGTATTGTAGCAGCCACGAAGCCGAGCCGGTAGGCGCGAACACGCCAGGCACCCCCAGGATACGCATAGGGACGGGGCAGGTTGTGACCACGACCTCCGCTACCGCGCTGCCCAGCCCGCCATAGACCGTATGTTCCTCTACCGTGATGATACTCCCCGTCTCCATCGCTGCCGCCTGCACAGCCTCTCTATCCAGTGGGCGGACCGTGGACATATTGAGGACTCGCGCCTGGATGCCCCTGGCTTCCAGCAGCGCGGCGGCCTCCAGCGCTTGCGAGACCAGCACGCCGTTAGCAATCAGCGTAAGATCTCTTCCATCGCGTAGGAGCGCGGCCTTGCCGATAGCAAAGCGGTACGCGTCGTCATGCACGACCGGCACGGGCAAACGGCTGATACGCAGAAATACCGGTCCGGTGGTATTCGCCGCCACCTGAACGGCCTGAGCGGTCTCGATGGGATCCGCGGGCACAATGACCGTCATGTTCGCGATGGCGCGCAGCCAGGCCATATCCTCGATAGAATGGTGCGTTGGGCCAAGCGCGCCGTAAGCCATCCCGCTGCTCATGCCGCAGAGCTTGACATTCGCGTTCGAGTAGGCAATGTCGGCCTTGATCTGTTCGAGCGCGCGCCCGGTGAGAAAGGGTGCCGCGCCGCACACGAAGGGGATAAGGCCCCCATTTGCCAGCCCGGCCCCGACTCCAACCATATTTTGCTCGGCGATGCCAACATTGACAAGGCGGTTCGGGTATTCCTCTCCAAATTGCGTCAGTTTGCTTGAACCAACCGAATCGTTGACAACAGCCACGATACGCGAATCCCGCTCGGCCAGTTCGCGCAGCGTATCTTCAAAGGCATCGCGACAGTCATAGAGCAAGGTCATAGGGCTACCTCTTTCAGTTCCTCAAGAGCGGCAGCGAGTTCCTCAGTAGTAGGCACGCGGTGGTGCCATGTTACCTGGTCCTGCATGAAGGAAACCCCTCTGCCCTTCTGAGTATACGCGATGATGCAGTTCGGTTTGCCAGGCTCGAACGGCACGGCGGAAAAGGTTTCCAGTAACCCGGCATAGTCGTGTCCATTCACCTCCCGTACCGACCAGCCAAAGGCCCGCCACTTGTCGGTCAGCGGATCGAGATGCATGGTGCGCTCGGTCCAGTCGCCCTGTTGCAGGCGGTTGCGATCAACGATCAGGATGAGGTTGTCAAGCTGAAAATGCGAGGCCGACATCGCAGCCTCCCAGTTGCTTCCTTCCTGTAATTCGCCATCGCCCGTCAGCACAAAGACGCGCCACGGAGCCTGCGTCAGCCTGGCGGCCAGCGCTGCCCCTACGGCTACCGGCAAACCATGACCGAGCGGTCCGGTGTTCGTCTCGACACCGGGCACTTTATTGCGGTCAGGATGCCCGTTCAGACACGAGAGAGGCTGCACGAAGGTATCGAGTTCTTCGCGTGGAAAAAATCCGGCATACGCAAGTGTGGTATACAGCGCACCCGCGCAGTGCCCTTTGCTCAAGATGAAGCGATCCCGTTCGGGCGCATCGGGTGCACGAGGATCAATACGGAGAACACTGAAGTACAGCGTCACCAGGATATCGATAGCCGAGAGATCCCCGCCAATGTGCCCGAGTCCGGCATTGTGGATCATCTGTAAGTCTCGCCGGCGAATGGCGGTTGCCACTCTGGATAATGTTTCAACGTTCTGTCTATCGCTCATTCCTGGTCCTTACTAGCCCTGTTGCGTCCCGGTATTCAGAAGCAGATCAAGCACGAGGTGCTGTGCCGCGAGCGCGTCCTGGCGGTCCTGTGCGGTGGCAAGCGCGCCAGGATCGAGGCGATCAAGCAGGCTCTCCAGTGCGCGAATCGTCCTGATGCTGGCGCGGCCCGCCGCAATCGCATCCTCGCGGAAAGGGAACTGATCGAGCAGCAGGGGACCCTGCCAGTTGATCTGGCGCAGAGCGTAGAGAAATTCAAGGGTTTCAAGGAGATGGACGGAGCCAACCGCCATATCGTCGTCCCACTCACGCCAGTTGTCGTTGAGTTCCACGCTCACCAGCTTACCGCGCCGCGAGATCAGGTATAGCGAATCTGCCGGCGTTTCTCTGGCGAAGAACGAATGCCCCAGGTCGAAGACGATGCCCACATTTGCCACGCCCATATCTTCAATCGCCAGCAGGGTGCGGGCCGCCGAACTGAAGAGCATATGGGTGCGCGGCTCCTTCGCCTTGTATTCGATGGCAAACTGCATCTGCGGATCGCTCTGCGCCACCGTGCGCACGCCCTCGACGGAGTAATCCCAGAGGCGCCGGTAGTCGGCCTGGAAGGGGTAATCAAAGCCGTCCTGACCGGGCCAGAACTTGACATATTTTGCGTCGAGCGCGTGCGCCACCTCGATAGCGCGCTTGCCAAGCTCAATCGCCTTGCGCCTTACCGCCGGGTCGGGATTGGTGAAACTGCCGTTCTGGAATTCGCGCATGTAGAGATGCGGGGTGATCGCCTGAGCGCGCAGCCCCGTTCGCTGCAACGTTTCGCGCACCTGAGCGATGGTCACGCCTTCGCCGGCAAAGGGATAATTGATATCCAGAACCTTGATATCGCTAACCTGAGCGGCGCGCTCAATGGCTTCCAGCGTGTCCACCGGCGGCCCGTAGGCGTCGGTAGCATAGCGGTCAATGAACTGTTGGAACATCCAGATTCCTGCCCCAAATTCATACTGCATCGTTATCTCCTCCAGAATGATACCAGATCCGTTTAAAAGGTGATTATTAATGGGGACACCCCATTACCTGCCCCCAGGCAGGGCACCCTCCCCGGTGAGGAGGTATCCCCACCTGGAGGGTCGCAGCCCTCCTGGACCTCTCGCTTTCATTGCTTGCTATATCTGCTGAATCCGTCGCAAAATGAGCGCCTGATACGGTTTGCCCGGCAGGGATATCACCGAGCCGTACACAACTGGCTCCTCCAACGCTGTCACGGTCATCTCCCAGGTGTCAATAACCTCGGCGCGGTACTGCTCGCCCTCGGGCACCGTGATCCTCATCTGCGCGGGCTGGTGCTGCCCGAAGTAGGTCAGGTAGTAGTCATGCGCGCGGCCGGCACATGGGAACATTGGCAGCACCCCATCCAGGGGATCGAGGCCGCTGGCCGGGCTGTCCGCGAGAATCTTCCGCAAGAAGGCCAGTCGCGGCGCGCTCTCTCCGCGAAGAATGCCGCCCTTCGCCCACCAGAGGATGTCTTCGGGGTGCAGAAAGGTCTCGCCGTGACCGGCGTAGCCGCCGTGAACGGTTCCGTCCCAGAACTGGCGGACCATCTTCTCGGCGGTGATATTGCCCCACAGGAACGGAATATTGCCCTCGTAGCAGCACTCATCGACGACCACAGGTTTCTTATATTGTTCGCGCCAGGTTCGCGTCTGCTCCAGGTGCGGGCGCTGAACGCTCAGGTGCGTCACCCACGGCTTCGCATGATCGTAAAACTCGTGGCAGTTATGGATCGAGCGCAGGTGCTGGTAGGGATCGCGCTCCTGCACAATGCGAAAGAAGCGATCCCAATCGGCCATCGTTTTGTTTCTCATGAGATCGTACTCGTTCGCCATCGACCACCAGACGTTGCGATAAGCCGAGAGCCGCGCGACGATGTAGCGCAGGTAGCGATCATCGGTTGCGGCATCCATCGTGGCGAAGCCCCAGCGGTCGTAAGGGTGGAACAGGATGATGTCGGCCTCGATGCCCAGCGCCATCAGATCGGCAACGCGGCGCTCGAAGTGTCGAAAGAACGCCGGATCGAAGCGGCTGAAATCGAATGACCAGCCCTCCGGTTTTTTAAAGCCCCAACGGCCATCCCATTCCAGCTTGCTGGAACCACGCGAGAGGCAGGGGAACGGATAGAACTGCGGCTCGTTCTCATTATAGATGTAGTGCTTGGGGAAGACGCACATGCGCAGCTTGTTGAACGGCGCGTCGCGCAGCGTCGCGAGCGTCTGTTCCTCAAGCTCCTCGCCCTGATGCGCCCAGGCATAACAGGTTGTGCCGATCTGCTTGTAGGGCGTGCCATCGGCGTAGGCGAAGTGATACGTATTGGCGACGCGCACCGGCCCATGATTGCCCGGCCCCGGAGCAACGCAGGTCAGCGTTCCCTCGACGCCGTTCAGTTCAGCGAGGTTGCTGCTGGTGCGGTAATGCCAGGTCCCCTGTGTGTCCGGCATGAAGCGAATGCGGTAAACGCCATCGCCATCGTAAAATCCATCCACCTCAACCGTGCGATGCCTGAAACTGAACCGGGCGCCAAGTTCTACATCCTGATAGGGATTGCCAGAGGCACTCCCATGCAACTCCAGTTCGTATACGCCCCACTGTTCCACATTCGTCATATTCCTGGTACCTGTCATCGATGATACTCCTGACACTTCTCAACTCGAACAAACACGATGGGCGAGTTCTCTTGACAGCTCACCGCTGTGCGGTTCGCGTGGGAGGAGAGTCTGCGGGCTGTGCGCCGCAGGCGCACAGCCCGCAGACTCTCCTCCCATTGATGCGCCGCAGGCGCACAAAATATGCACATCGGGTTAACAAAAATCCTTGAGATCATGCCTGCCGTACCCATTTATGTTTGAGCGTGGGAATAGAGTCCAGCAGAAGCCGCGTGTAAGCGTGCTGCGGATCTGACAACACCTGTTTCGCCGCTCCAAACTCAACAATATTGCCACGGTTCATGACGGCAATGTAATCGCTGATATAGTAAGCGGTGGCAAGAT
>Ga0209061_1001743_pt1 | contig 32872 bp, 31 predicted proteins | sample Coa_R1_10_FD_187157 | JGI IMG/M metagenome (GOLD analysis project Ga0209061, IMG submission 187157) | Surface soil microbial communities from Centralia Pennsylvania, which are recovering from an underground coalmine fire - Coalmine... | ecosystem: Environmental > Terrestrial > Soil >... | reverse complement strand
CGGCGGCTTGAGGCCGAAGGGATCGTCGAGCTGCAGCAATTTCGCGGCGCACGCGTACGGCAGATGTCGCGCGCGGACGTGCTTGAGCTCTGCGAGATCCGCGCGATGCTCGAGGGCCTCGCCGCCGCGGCGGCGGCCAGACGCATTGACGCCGCCGGCCGCAAAGCGCTGTTCGCCCTTGAGCGGGAAATCGACCGCAGCGGCCGGCAAATGATCGCCGCCTACAGCGACTACAACGCGCGTTTCCACGATTTCATTGTCGAATTGAGCGGCCTTGCGCAATTGCCGTGCTTCATCGAACGGACGCGGCTTGCGGTCTTCCGTCTGCAGTTCGACCTGATTTTGCTCAGGCCGGAACGCGTCAAGGCATCGCGGGCCGAGCACCGCGCCATCGTCAAGGCGATCGTGCGAGGCGCCCACGACGCCGCGGAAGCCGCCATGCGTCGTCATATCGCCAATACTGCGGTCGAAATCCTGAAAGCGCCGGCCCAGTATTTCATGGAATAATCCGCAATGCGTGGCGATTGGGCCGGCACTGTCACGGCAGGGCCGTCTGTTGCGGCGACGAAGCCATCCGGAGCAGGCCCTTTCGATTCTGGACTGCTTCGCCCTTGCTTCTCTCGGGCTCGCCATGACGGCGCGATTCAATCCGATCGGATCCTGCTCCGGTTCGCACGGCCGGCCGCGACCACCTACCCGCTCCGGTCTCGGTCGCAGCCACCGCTCGCCATGACGGGAGCCGGGGTCAGGCAGGTTACGCGTCGAAATCGTCTCCGAGCGGCCACAACGGGTCTTTCGTTCGACCACCGCGTTCCGTCGCGCCCGGCCCTGCACCCAGCGCGACGCCCCTTCGCCTTCCGGCGCGCGCGTTGCGGTTGCCAGGCTACGACCGGTCGCGCGATGTCATTGACTCTTGACCTATTTTTGCTTGGGCCACGCAAGCATGTCGCTGCCGCACCGGATACCGCAAACAGCTGTTCGGCAGACTCGAAAAAAATGGTGGGCGCACCAGGACTCGAACCTGGGACCCGCTGATTAAGAGTCGCGCGCGACAAGTTGCTTTTGCAAAAGATTTTTCCCAACCGCGATCAAGAACACCCACAAAATATCAATGGCTTACATGCGGTTTTCCAACTTCAAGTCCGAAGCCGCGGGCGGGGATGAGGAGCGCGTGTCGTGGCTGACATCGTGCTGCTCCCACGTCGCTACCGGCGGCTGCCGCCCGACGCCTTCGCCTGCCGGTCTCGTCGCGTGGACATCGTGCCGGATGACGACGGCTGGACGGCGTTTGAACAAACCAGCGATTCAGGTGGGGTGCTGATAAGCGGCGCTCCGAAAGCGGTGGCGGCGCTTGTCGGCCTCGCGTTCGCGTTGCGCCACAACGCGAGCTTGACGCTGCACATGGCGACCTTGTTGGCGACGTCGCCGGCGCTGCCGACACCGCTGCCGACGTCAACGGTACCGCGGCCAGTTGCTCGTATTGATGAAGGCCGCGCATGATGACCGATTGGGGTCGTTGCATGGAAGCGGTCGCACGGCGGCTCCTCGGCGAGCCGAACCGGGCGCTGAGCTCGCAAACCGAATGGCGTTACGGCTCGCGCGGCTCGCTTGCGATCGATCTTGCGAAAGGCGTCTGGTTCGATCACGAGCACCAGACCGGCGGCGGTGTGCTCGCACTGATCCAACGCCAAACCAAGCGCGCCAATGGCGAGGCCGTTGCCTGGCTCAAATCCGACCTTGGCATCGAGCTTACGGGCAATGCGCGTCAGCCCGTCGCGACCTATCCCTACACCGACGAGAACGGGACGGTTCTCTTCGAAGTGGTGCGCTTCGAGCCTAAGGACTTTCGCCAGCGGCGGCCCGACGGCCGCGGCGGCTGGATTTGGAATCTCGAGCATGTTCGCCGCGTGCCGTTTCACTTGCCGCAGCTTCTCGCCGCAAAGGGACGGACGGTGCATGTGGTCGAGGGCGAGAAGGACGTGCTCGCCCTTGAACGGCTCGGCCTCGTTGCCACCTGCAACCCGGGCGGGGCGGGCAAATGGCGCCAGGAATTTGCCGAGCATTTTCGCGGCGCCGACGTGGTGATCCTGCCCGACAACGATGCCGCCGGCGAAGCGCACGCAAGACAGGTCGCGGCCAGCCTCCGGCCCGTCGCCGCGCGGGTGCGCCTCCTGCGCCCTCCCGGCCTCGGGCCCAAGGAAGACGTTTCGGACTGGATTGCCCGCGGCGGCACCGCCGAGGAGCTCGCGCGCCTCGCGTCGGCGGTCGAGGCGGGAACCGACCGGCGCGCCGGCAACGATCGGCAGGACGAGCCGGTCACGTTGGAGTCGTTCTGGGCCTACATGCCCGTGCACCAATACATTTTCGGACCCACGGGTGAACTGTGGCCGGCCGCGAGTGTGAACGCCCGGCTCGGCACGGTAGGCGCGGACGGCGAGGAGCTCACCGCCAGCAAGTGGCTCGACAAGCACCGGCCCGTCGAACAGATGACCTGGGCGCCGGGCGAGTCGAAAATCATTCGCCACCGCCTGATCTCCCAGGGCGGCTGGATCGATCACCGCGGGGCGACGGTCTTCAATCTCTACCGGCCGCCGTGCCTGCCGGAGGGCGATGCCTCGGACGTCGCGCCGTGGCTCGATCACCTGCGCCGGCTGTATGGCGAGGACGCCCGTCACGTGGCGCTCTGGCTCGCGCATCGGGTTCAGCGGCCGGGCGAAAAGATCAACCACGCGCTCGTGCTCGGCGGCGCGCAGGGCATCGGCAAGGACACGATCCTCGAGCCGGTCAAGGCGGCGATCGGCCCGTGGAACTTCATGGACATCTCGCCGTCGCACCTGCTCGGGCGTTTCAACGGCTTCGTCAAGAGCGTGATCCTCCGGATCAGCGAAACCCGCGATCTCGGCGAGATCGACCGTTATGCGTTCTACGAGCACGGCAAGGTCTATGTCGCGGCGCCGCCCGACGTGCTGCGCGTCGACGAGAAGAACATCCGCGAGCACTACGTCCCCAATGTCTGCGGGGTCATCATGACCACGAACCACAAGACGGACGGCATCTATCTGCCGGCCGACGACCGCCGGCATTTCGTGGCGTGGTCGGACCTCACGCGCGATGACTTTCCGGAGGGCTATTGGCGCGATCTCTATGCTTGGTATGCCGCCGGCGGCATCGCCAATGTCGCCGCGTGGCTGCGCAAGGTCGATCTTTCCGCCTTCGACGCGAAGGCGCCGCCGCCCAAGACCGCGGCCTGGCACGATATCGTGGCGGCGAACCGGGCGCCGGAAGACGCCGAAATGGCCGACGCCATCGAGGCGCTCGGCACCCCCGAGGCGCTCACGATAAGCCAGCTCGCCAATGCCACGAACAGCGCCTCCTTCCGCGATTTCCTGACCGACCGCCGCAACGCGCGGCAAATCCCGCATCGGCTCGAAGCCGCCGGCTATGTCGCCGTGCGCAACGAATGCGCACACGACGGTCTGTGGAAGGTGTCCGGCCGGCGGCAGGTCGTCTATGCGAGCAAGGCCCTTGCCGCCCGCGACAGGGTTGCGGCAGCCAGCAGCTTGGTTGGTCAATGAAGTCAGTGAAGTCAGTGATTTTCTATTTCCATTATTTTCCTCCTCACGCGCGCGCCCTTTGCGAATGTGAGAGGTATTTAAGTAGGGGTGGGAGGGAGCTGCAAAATAATAGAGACACGGAATCACTGACTTCACTGACTTCACCACCCGGCGTTGCCATCGACGGCCATTGGCCGCAACGCGACTCCGTTTGCGACGCCGCGGCCCTTCGCCGCTACGACAAGCTGCGACCGACGCGAAAAGGTGGGGTTATGACGGCCGACTGCCGGCTTGATGCGGCCATTGCTGCCGCGTCGTCGATCGCCGCGGCACCGTGCGAAGAAGCGGCACGTGATTGAACCGTTTGATTGCCCCCGGCCTTAGGTTCTTCCTCGCCCCCTAACCTATGCGGGGGCCAAAGGCCCGGGAAACCCCTAGCGGCAGCATAAAATTCCGGGTTCGCACCAGGTGCGCACTTTGGGTGCGCAGGTGCGCACCTCATGCCTTCGGCGCGCTTTGCTAAGCGCGCCAACGCATTGATCTTGCTTTGGTTTCGACCGAGACGCCTGCGCATGGCGGGGTGCGCACCGGGTGCGCACCTTGGTGCGCAGGTTCGCAGGTGCGCAGGTTCGCGGCAGCGGCAATCCGCTCGCTTCCGATCCCTGTGACGGGGACGGCCGGCCGAGGACGCTCGGCTTGGCGGGCGGATTACCGCCGCCGCGCATATGCCGGCTGCCGAGAAAAAGGCGCTGCTCGCTGCGGCGCGGTGGACCAAGCGCGCAACAGCGGGGCGATGCACGAACGCCAAGCTGATCCGCCTTGCCTCCAAGAGTGGCGAACCGGATTCGAAGGCGCGCGTCGGGCCATAAGCCCCTGCGCGGCTATCCCTTTGATGAACGACTCGCTTCAAGCGCCATGATGCAGAGATCGCGGTAGCGGGCGATCGCCTTGGGGCTCGTGCTGACGGGATTGATCTGGAAGGCACGCAGTCCATCGAGGTCCCCGGCCCCGGCAAGCGCGACCACGGCCGCGAGCTTGGCGCGAAACCGCTTGTGCGTTTCGGCGCTGAAGTCCGGCGGCTTGGGCAGCTTGCCGGCGCGGGCATCGGCCTCGATCTGCGCGCGCCTGCCGGGCGGGCGCCTCAGTGCGGCGGAGTGCGGTTCGCCGTTTGCCCGCGGCTCACGCGACGGATCGGGCGCAAGCTTCGCATCACGGGCGTCGGTGTGCTTCGGCCGTTGCTTCAGGCGCCACGTGAAGCCATTCTTCGCTTTGACGATCTCGATTTCATCGAGGTTGTGGCCGGCGGCCTTCGCGGCCCGCTGTGCGTTGAACTTCTTGGCATAGGTCTTCATCGAACTCTCCTTGCTTTCGATTGGAATGTCGTCGGTGACGAGCGCCGAGCGGCCATCGGCGTCGACGGCGTAGATCAAGGCGCGGCGCCCGTAGGGGTGTTCGGCTTCGAGGCTTGGCGCGGCATCGTTCCGCGCTTCGGCCAAGGTTCGCGCGGAAGCGTGCGCGTACTTGCCGCGACCGATGAAGAGCGCGATGTCGAACCGAACCGCATTGGCGATGATCGCGGCATCGCGATCGGTTGGCGGATGAACTTTCGGCATGGATTGCCCTCCGTTTGACAGGGGTCACTCAGGCTCGACCCGCGCAGGAGAGCAACTGCCAAGTCACTGGAATTTCGAGCATATCGGGAGCGCTGGAGCAGCATGGGTCTCTCCCGCAGGGCTTATGCGCGCCATCGCGGGGTCGCCGAGAACGCCGTTCGCAAGGCGATCGCCTCGGGACGGATCACGCTTGAGCCGGATGGGACCATCGATCCGGTGAAGGCGGACGCGGAATGAGCCGCCCGCAGCAATCCACTTCAGCACCATGGCGCAATGCCAGCCCGAAGGAGAATCGCTCGGAGGACGGCAAGGCAGCTTGCCCGGGTTGCCGTGGACGCAGTCAAGAAAACGCTCCGCAAGTCTAGGACGAATGAAGACAACGCGACTTTTTGCGTGCTCGCACAGCGAACGAGGTGATTTATGGCGCGCCGGCCGCTCTATCGCGTTGAGCCTGCCACCGTGCGCTCGATCCATCTCAAAGCGACCGGCGCGCTGTCTCTGAACGAAGCCTGATCGTTTCTGCCCGTTTCCGCCCATTTCCGCCTGCGGTTGGCGGCGCCGTCGGTGCTGTCATCCGCGCGCGAACCGGCTCCTGCGCCCGGCCGTGAATGCGGCGCTCTTTCCATGGAGGTATTCATGCTCAAGGGTTGGAAGACGCTTGCCTTCAACGCCGCGCTGGCCGTGCTCGGCGTCCTTCAGGCCGCCGATTGGGTCGAGCTCCTCGGCTCCGAGCGCGCCGGCATCGCGGTCACTGTGATCGGCATCGTCGGCGCGGTGCTCCGCTTCATGACCGATACGCCGGCGATGAAGGGCAAATCCGCATGAACTGGCTCACGGTCCTGTCGGCGCTTGCCCGCATTGTTCTCGCCATCCTCGAAATGGCGCGCGAACGGCGGGCGAAAGGCGCCGGCAGGGCCGAAGCCCTCGCGGAGTCCGCCACCCATGCGCTCGATCTCATCCGCAAGGCGCGCGATGCGCGCCGCGCTGCTACCGCTGATGCTGCTGCTTCCGATCCTTTCCGGCTGCGCGACGACGACGGCTTCCGTCGGGACTGACGCGGTCGCATGCTCGGCGTTCGAACCGATCCGGTGGTCGAAGAAGGACACGGACGAGACAATCCGGCAGGTGAAGGAGCATAATGCTGCCTGGAAGGCGATCTGCGGTTCACCACGGGCTGATCAAGGCAAGTAGTTCGCCGATCAACGGCGGCGTGAACGGCGGCTAAGAACGATATCACCGCCCGGCCCTCGCTCGTTTGTGTATCGAATTATCAAGCGGCTCGGGTCATCGAGCTTGATATAGGCCAGCGCACAGCCCAGCTGCTGGGGTGGATTCGCCGCGACGGATGCCGCGGTGGGAATGGTCTCAAAGAAATATCTGAACTGAAGCGAGCGGCCAGCCGGATCATATGTCGGGATCGCGCCGAAGCTCCGTGATCGCATCCGCTCGGTTTCTACGTCGAAGACGACGTCCTGCCAGCGTTGCCGAACGTTCACAGTAGCAGGAATCTCCTCGTTAGAACCGTTCTCCCATTGCGATCGAATCGCTCCGGTCCACTTGCCGGTTAGATCGACCGACATCCATTCGGGACGGGGAAGATAGGGCATCCGCGCAATCCATCGCCAGGAATGAGACAGGAGGAAGAGCAGCACGAATTCAACGATGCCAACGATCGTTCCGATCGCTACGGGATGCAGCCCGAGCCAACTCGTGACGCCCGACGCGAGCGCTGCCAATCCAACGACGATCCAGACCTTTATTTTCAGGGGCAGGAGCTGGTGCATCAGCTGCTCATGTAGCTCTGCGCAAAGGCGACGAACTCCAGCGCCTCGTGCACCGACCAAGTCTGCCCATTGCCGAACAGGGTCTTGACCTCGTTCACCTCGACCCAAGAGGCCCAGGTTGGAAGCGTGAGGAGCCTCGTCCCGGCACTTCGATCGCTGAGCCCGCGACTGAGGAAGCCGAGGACTGCGACGACATCATCGTAGATCGACGCGCTGCCAAAGAGGTTGTCGGGGCAATTGTAGACCAGTGATTCGATAAGGAAGGACGCTGTGGCTTTTGCTCGACTGCGGATTTGAGCGGCGGCACCCACATTCTCGGCCATATGATTCCGGAGCCGCTTTAGGATACGAACAACCCTCTTATACCGGCGCCCGGTCCGATCGTTCTTAGCGCACCCGTTGGTGTAGTGTTGCCTCGGGAAATTCGTGATCCGCTGGCCCGCTGCGAGTAGCGCAATTCCTTCGGCCGGCGCGCCGCGCGGCATGAACAGGTTCTGACGCGCGCCATAGAGCCGATAGACGAATGCCGGGACGACATCGATGCTGACACGCTCGTCGTCATCCTTGTGAACGTGTAGGGCCTTCTTGCCTACGTCGAGCGAGGAATAGCCGTACTCGTCGCGCACGCACGCAGCGATATGATTCTTGAAATCTTCAAAAGAAAACGAGAGTGGCTCCAACCCGAGCTCAGTCATTGTCGGCGGGTCTGCCGTGGGACCATCTATAAAATACGCGTCTGTCAGGCAAACGCAGAGATCAACGTCGCTGTCGGTCCGCACGTTCGTGTTGTTGTGATAGCTGCCCTGCGGAACGATGGCCCATTTGCGCGTCGGCAAAAATGTGCTTCGCCGCAATGCCCGTCCGATCCTTCGCTGGGCGGCTTCAATCTTGTGCTCCTCGGTGTCGCTCGCCGGCTTCTGCCAATGCGAGAAACGCGCTTCCCATTCACTCCGCGACCGCGGCTTGCGCGTGAGCTCGGTCAAGGCTTCGCCAAGGATAGACGTTGCAAAAGGGTTGGGCGGAGGAAGTCCGAAAAGTGCACTCATATTCGTGACCTCGATGATAAGAGAATAGGAGCGCCGCTCTTTATGGCGGCGCTCCTCATTACTTCCGGCCTGAGCCGTTCTTGGTCGGATCGACAAGCTTGTAGCCCATCCCCGGTTTTGGCGTCGGCGGAAGCGGCTCGCTGCGAACAACGGTACGCTCCTTGCCGGTGCCCCCACCCCGGGGACCCACAATCTCGTACTGACCAGAACGGGGAGCTGGACTCCCCGGCTTAAGAGGGCCGCCCATGGCGACCTCCTTTCATTTCTGGCGCAGATTGAACTTGCCTTCCCGACTCCGTCCGCCTTAATGGCAGCGTCAACTTGGGTTCGGAGAGGGTCGGCCACCTGCAAGGGTGCGCCTTCACCTTGCCGGATCTCCTTGGGGCGAGGCCCGTGCCTCGCCCCTTTTTCATCCCGCGAATTCGAGTTGCTTCCGTACCTCCCCAGCTCCGAGCAGCGGCGCAAACGCGCGGAAATTTCTCGTCTGGTGACGTATGCGGCCCGCAACAATTGCGGGGTGCACTCCGACTCGTTGCGAGAAGGCGATAATCCCCGCGTAGCTTGCATGAGAGTGAAGCCCCGACATCTCCCATGCCGCCCGGGGAATCAGTGCTTCATTCGCCCACTCGTCCGCCTCATCTTCGCGAGGGTCTTCATGCCTTGATGGCGCCTCGCGCAGCGAGAAGTCGTCCACGAAGGCCTCAACATCTCCATCGAAGTGACGCCCGATGTGCGCCAGCTCATGGAGAAGTGAAAACCAAAAGTTATCGAGCCGATCGTAGCGAAGCGTAAGCGCCACAATCGGTGCGCCATCATCGACCTTCTTTAGAGCGGCACCATCGAGGTAAGTCTTCGGGAGGTGCGCAACGCAAACGAGGTGAATGCCCGCGGAGGACAGGCGCTCTTTTGCGCGCCGTGGTCCGTCGGCATCGGCGCTCAGCTTTGCCAGCCGCGAAAGAAATTCGAGATCAACAGCCCCCGTCTGGTATTTGCCCGTTAGCTTTTCCGATCGCGCGACGGCGAGAACTTTGAGGCACCATGCCAAGAGCGCGTAGGTGTCGGTTTTGGCGTTCTGGCGCATGGCGTCGTTGCGACGGCAAAGCGGCATCGGGACCGCACGCATGCCGCCAGCGGCCTCGATCAATTCTCCTATCAATTCCTGGGCCTTTGTCGATCCCACCGAGCGAACCCAATTGCGCCTGATCATTTCGTTGATCGGGAAACGGGACCACTCCAAGGTAACCGAACCGCCGTCCGCTGGATCATCGGCCGGCCCTCGTTCCTCATTGAGCAAGACTTCCGCCGGGATGCCGAGGTGCCTGTGGAGCGCTCGGATCATCGAAAGCGTCAGTGGCTGCTTTCCCGCGAGCACCTCGGAGACCTTCCCCCGGCTTCCGATGTACGGTTCCAGATCCCGAGGCTCCAGCCCCGCCTGCTCCATCCGAAACCGAATCGCCTCCAGAGGGGTGGGACGTTCGATTGGAAAGTGCTTGGCCTCATAGATCTCGACGAGATCAGCCAAGACGGAAAGCTCATCGGCTTCGGGCGTTCCAGCCTCCGCGTCCATGAGCTTGTCGATACGCGCGAGGGCCGCCCTGTGATCGGCTTCCGTCCGAATGGGGGCGATGCGCGCCATGTTCAAACCTCCTCTATGTTGAGCTTGTCGTAGTCGGCGTGGGGGCCGAACCAGCGGACCGCCACAACTCCCGCGGCGAAGTTGATCTTGACGACCAGCCGATATCGGTTGCCTCCGATATCGAAGACGTACCGACTGCCCACCCGGTCCACGGATGGGTAGCGCGCACGCACGTCCTGGAAGGACTTCCATAGGGTCGTCTCCGATTCGACTTCGGCCTTCCAGGCCGAGAGGCGCTTCGCCGCGTCAGCATGGCGCCGCTGTGCCTCTGCAATGATCTCCACGCCGACGAGCTTCATATACGTCGCACCCGTGCCAGGATCAAGAGGAATGTTCCCGGAAAAGGAACATTTCAAATCGTAGTGTCAAGGGAACGATCCTGCGGACGGGAAGCGAATCGCGCTTGACATGCTCTATTTTATCGCAAATATAGCAAACATGACAAATGCACGAGCCGTTGCCGCCACCCTCCGCGCCATTCGGGCCAAGCTGAACCTCACCCAAGAGCAGCTTGCCGAGCGGTTGGGCGTATCCTTTGCGACCGTCAACCGCTGGGAGGGAGGGACCACCATGCCCCAGAAGGCCGCCCGGGAGACCATTGCGGCCCTCGCCCGTGAGGCCGGCGTGGAACCGATCGAAGACGCTCCCGAATCGGCTGGTCCGGCCGCCGATGTTACCCGGCGCCGGCGAACGGGCGGAACCGCGCCGTCTACTAAGTCGATGGAGCAGATGCTGTGGGACGCGGCCTGCTCGATCCGTGGCGAGAAGGATGCCGCCAAATTCAAGGACTACCTGCTGCCGCTCCTGTTCCTGAAGCGGCTTTCGGACGTGTTCGACGACGAGATTGCGCGACTGGCCGAGGAGTACGGCGACCGCGAAACCGCGCTCGAAATCGCCGAGAGCGACCATTCGCTGCTCCGCTTCTACCTGCCCCCGGAAGCGCGGTGGGCGGTGATTAGCGGGCGTGAAAACTACGAGTGGCCTCTCGACGACAAGGGCGAGAGCACAAGGCCGAAGGACATTGGCGAGCACCTGACGAAAGCGGTGCGCGCGGTCGTCAAGCAGAACCCCAGCCTCTCCGGGGTCATCGACGTTGTGGACTTCGCCGCCGAGCGCAACGGCGAGCGCGATGTCAATCCGGCGAAGCTGCGCGCGGTCATCGAGACCTTTTCCGATCCGCGCTATCGCCTCGGCCTGGCGGACGTACAGCCGGATTTCCTCGGCCGCGCCTACGAATACCTGCTGCGAAAATTCGCGGAAGGCTCCGGCCAGAGCGCCGGCGAATTCTTCACGCCCACCGAAGTCGGCTTCCTGATGGCGCACATCATGCGCCCGCGCCCTGGCGAGGAATGCCACGATTACGCCTGCGGCTCGGCCGGTCTCCTGATCAAGCTCCAGCTCGTTGCCCGCGAGCTCGACCCGACCAGCAAGGTGCCGCTGAAACTAACGGGTCAGGAGCTCCAGGCCGAGAACTACGCCATCGCGCAGATGAACGGCGTGATCCACGACATGGACATCGAGATCGCGCGCGGCGACACGATGATCAATCCGAAATTCCGTAACCCCGACGGCAAGGTGCGCACCTATGACATTGTCGTCGCCAATCCGATGTGGAACCAGCCCTTCAACCCGGACATCTTCGCCAACGATCCGTTCGATCGTTTCCGCACCGCCGGCGGCATCACCACCGGCACCGGCGATTGGGCCTGGCTTCAGCACACCCTCGCCTGCATGAACGAGCACGGCCGCGCGGCGGTGGTGCTCGATACCGGGGCGGTGACGCGCGGCTCCGGCTCGAAGAACGAGAACAAGGAGCGCAACATCCGCAAATGGTTCGTCGATCAGGATCTGATCGACGGCGTGATCCTGCTGCCCGACAATCTTTTCTACAACACCACCGCGGCCGGCGTGATCGTCGTGTTGAACAAGCGCAAGCCGGCGGCGCGCAAGAACAAGATCGTGCTGTTGAACGCTAGCCGGCGGGTGCGGAAGGGCCGGCCCAAGAACTTCATCCCCGAGGACGATATCCGCCCGCTTGCGGCGATGTTCCTGAAGGGCGAGCCGGTCGAGGGCGAGGTTGCGGTCATCACGCGGGAGCAGGCCGCAGAGGCGGACTACAACCTCAGCCCGAGCCGGTGGGTCGCTCAATCGGATGCTCTGGCGGAGCGACCCATCAAGGACATTGTTGATGAGATGCTGCGACTCGATGAGAAGGCGCGGGAGATCGACGCTGACCTTGCGAAGATGCTGGTGCGCCTATGATCAACGAAGCGTGGAATTGGCGTCCTCTCGGCGAGCTTTTCGAGATTGGTGCCGGCAAGACAATGTCGGCAGCGGCCCGTGATGGTGCTTTCAAGACGCCATTCCTTCGAACTTCGAATGTCCTGTGGGATGAAATCGATCTAACAGTCGTCGATGAAATGGCCATTCCTGAGCAGGAATTGGCCAACAAACTACTTCAGCCGGGCGATCTGCTGGTCTGCGAAGGAGGGGAGATCGGACGCACGGCAATCTGGAATGGCGAACGAGAGGTCATGTCATTCCAGAACCACCTCCACCGGCTAAGGCCGTTGAATGGTGAAGTCGAACCGCGCTTCTACGTCTATTTTTTGCAGGCCGCGTTTACTCAACTCGGCATCTTCGAAGGGGCGGGGAACAAGACGACGATACCGAACCTTTCGCGGAACCGCCTTGCTTCCCTTGAAGTGCCCCATCCACCGCTGACCGAGCAGCAAGGTATCGCGACGGCACTTGCTCGTGTCCGCGAGGCTGTCAAGACGCATGATCGTGCAGCCGAAGTCGCTCAGGAGCTAAAGCGCGCCGCGATGCGGACGCTGTTCACGCGCGGGCTTCGCGGCGAGGCGCAGAAGGAAACCGAAATCGGCCCGGTACCGGAGAACTGGGACGTCGTGTCTATCGGCGATGTGGCCTTGAACACGCAGTATGGGCTTTCAGTTCGCGGTAATCCGTCTGGAGCGTACCCGATCCTGCGAATGAATTGCCAGGAGGACGGGAAGGTTCATTATCGCGATCTTCAGTTCGTCGAGCTCGACACGGAGACGTTTGAGGCCTTCCGCGTCAAGCCCGGTGATCTTCTGTTCAATCGCACCAATAGCATCGATCTGGTTGGGCGAATGGCCATCGTCGAAGATGATCGGCCCGCAGTCTTCGCATCCTACCTCGTGCGTCTCACCGTCAATGACCACCGGTGTGATCCGCGGTTTCTCAATTACTTCATGAACTGGCCGGCAACGCAGACCGAAATCAAGAAGCTCGCGAGTCGTGCCGTCGGACAAGCTAATATCAACGCGACGAAGCTTAAGACTGTTCGATTTCCGCTTCCATCATTGGACGAGCAGCGCGAGATCGTCGCCATCCTCGACGCCATCGATCGCAAGATCGATTTGCACCGGCGCAAGCGCGCGGTGCTCGATGAGCTTTTCAAGGCGTTATTGCACAAGCTGATGACCGGCGAAATCCGCGTCGCCGATCTCGACTTGTCCGCGCTTGCGCGACCGAAGGAGTTGGAGGCTGCGGAATGAACAAGCCTCTCAAGATCAGCGAAGCGGGTACCGTCCAGTTCCCGATGGTGAGGCACGCGGCCGAAATCGGTTGGACGCCGATCAACCCGGAAGTTGCCAAGCAGAAGCGCGGCGGCGAGGCTGGCATGCTGCTGCGCGACGAGCTGGAAACAAAGCTCGCCGCGTTCAATCCCTGGCTCGGTCAGGATGCCGTTCGATCGATCATCGAGACCCTCGACGCCATTCCGCCGACCATCGAGGGCAACCGCGAAATGCTGTCCTGGCTGCGCGGCGAGCGGCAATGGTACGACGAGAACGAGAAGCGTCATCGCCGCGTCAAGCTCATTGACTTCGAGAACACCGAGGCCAACGTCTTTCACGTCTCTTGGGAATGGGCGCTGAAGCCCCCGGCCCGCAAGGGCAATCGCGCCGATGTGATGTTTCTCGTCAACGGCGTTCCGGTCTGCATCGTCGAGCACAAGAACCCGAAGGACGGTGGCGCCCTAGAGCGCGCCATCAAGCAGTTGCGCCGCTACGAGATCGAAACGCCGGAACTGATTGGCGCGCCCCAGCTTTTCAACGTCACCCACCTTCTCGAATACTGGTACGGGGTCACCTGGAACGCGACGCGCCGCTTCATCGCCCGATGGAAGCAGACGCCGGACGAAGCCTATCGGTTTGCAGTGCAATCGTTCTTCGAACGCACCGACTTCCTGCGCACGCTTCAACACTGGATTCTGTTCTACGTCGAGGACAGCGAGACCAAGAAGTCCGTTCTTCGCCAGCACCAGCGCCGCGCCATCGATGCCATCATCGCGCGCTGTGCCGATCCCGCCAAGGACCGCGGTCTCGTCTGGCACACGCAAGGGTCCGGCAAGACCTTCACGTTGCTTACCGCCGCCCGTCTGATCCTCGAACAGAAGGAGCGGTTCAAGAACGCCACCGTGATCCTTGTCGTGGACCGCACCGAACTCGAAGGCCAGATGAAGGGCTGGGTGGAGAAGCTGCTCGGTGAGATGCAAAAGCAGGATATCGCCACCTGGCGGGCGAACTCCAAAGCCGAGTTGCAGGAAATGCTTTCGACCGACAAGCGCGGGTTGATTCTATCGATGATCCACAAGTTCGAGGGCGTCGATAAGGACAGTAACACTCGCGAGAACATCTTCGTATTCATCGATGAGGCGCACCGCTCAGTCGCCCGGGAACTTGGCACCTATCTGATGGCCGCCGTCCCCAATGCGACGATCATTGGATTTACCGGCACGCCCATCGCCAAGACCGAACAGGGCGAAGGCACGTTCAAGATTTTCGGCAAGGACGACGAGCGCGGCTATCTCGACAAGTATTCCATTGCCGAGTCCATCGAGGACGAGACAACGCTGCCGATCAAGCACGTCATGGCCCCGAGCGAGATGACCGTGCCGGCCGAGCGGCTCGATAAGGAATTCTTCGAGCTTGCCGGTTCCGAAGGCGTCACCGATGTCGAAGAACTCAACAACGTTCTCGATCGGGCCGTGGGCCTGCGGACCTTCCTCACGGCCGACGACCGCGTGGAGAAGGTCGCGAAGTTCGTGGCCGAGCATTTCAAGGAAAGCGTGCTGCCGCTTGGTTACAAGGCGTTTCTGGTGGCCGTGAACCGCGAGGCCTGCGCCAAATACAAGCAGGCGCTCGACAAGCTGCTGCCGCGCGAATGGACGGAAGCCGTCTATACGGAGAACGCGGCCGACGTGGTTGATCGTCCGCTGGTGGCGCAGTTGCAGCTTTCGCCGGAGCGCGAGGCCGATGTCCGACTTCTGTTTAAGAAACCGGACCAGAATCCCAAAATCCTCATCGTGACCGACAAGCTTCTAACCGGCTACGACGCCCCGCTGCTCTATTGCATGTATCTCGACAAGCCGATGCGGGATCACGTCCTTCTCCAGGCCATCGCGCGCGTGAACCGCCCCTATGTCGATGCCGAAGGTGTTCAGAAGCGCGTCGGACTGGTTGTCGATTTCGTCGGTGTGCTGCGCGAATTGAGGAAAGCGCTGCAATTCGACTCTTCGGATGTGAGCGGCGTCATCGAGGACCTCGATGTGCTACTCGCCGATTTCCAGGAGAAAATGGCGAATGCGGTAAGGGACTATCTCGATACCGGCGACGGCGGCGATCCCGACGAGCGCCTGGAGCGCATCGTCTATGGCCGTTTCCTCGAACCTGAGGCGCGCAAGGCGTTCTTCGAGGCCTACAAGAACATCGAGGCACTTTGGGAAATCTTGTCGCCCTCGCCGGAGCTGCGCGATCACATCGAACCGTATAAGCGCCTCGCGCAGCTCTATGCCGCGGTCCGGAACGCCTATGCCGAGAAGGTCGGATTTGTTGCCGACCTCGCCTACAAGACCAAGCGTCTGGTCGAGCAAAGCGCCACCCAGGAAGGGCTGGGCAGGCTGACGAAGAGCGTCACGTTCGACGTGAAGACGCTCGAAGCCCTGCGGAGCGAAAAGGGCTCCGATGAAGGCAAGGTGTTCAACCTCGTTCGCGGGCTCCAAAAGGAAATCGATGACGATCCGAATGCCGCGGCGGTGCTTCAACCGCTCAAGGATCGCGCCGAACGCATCCTGAAGGATCTCGAAGAGCGCAAGACCACGGGCCTTGCCGCAATGGACCTCCTCGCAGCGCTTGCGGCGGAGAAGGACGCCGCGGCGAAAGCGGCCAAGGAGACCGGCCTTTCGCCCAGAGCATTCGGCGTGTTTTGGGCGCTGAGGGACGACGCCGCCCTCAAGTCAGCTGGGATCGCCCCACTTGATCTCGCCAAGGAAACGGAAAAGCTGATGGCCCGGTTCCCCAACGCAAGGGTCAACGCCGACGAACAGCGCCAATTCCGGGCTGCGCTCTATCGGCCGCTCTTGGCGGTCGGCCGCGAGGAGCGGACGAAGATCGTCGATTTGATCGTCGAGATCGTAACGCAATGAAATGGTCGACCAACGGATCGCTGTCGCCGGCCGCAAGGCTCAGGCGCCGCGTAGATGCCTGGGCGGTGAAGCTGCGCGTCTTGCCCCGGGCCGTCCGGGTGCAACGCATGACGCGGAAATGGGGCTCTTGCTCGACGGCCGGCACGATCACGCTGGCGATCGACCTCGACGATCAAAGCGAGGGATTTCAGGACTTCGTCATCGTTCACGAGCTCCTGCACTTGAAGGTGCCCAACCACGGCCGGCTGTTCAAAGCGCTCATGACGGCACACGTGCCCAAGTGGCGCGCCCTCGATGCCGCGCGCCGCGGCGCTCGCGATGTTTCGCCGGCCGCCCTCAGAGCAGCAGTGCGGCGATGAATTTGCGGACGTATTGCGGAGTTGACATGCAAACGCCCCGGATGCGGGTCCGGGGCGTTTGTCGAAGACATTGATCTTGCTTCGAAAATTTGGTTGCGGGGGTAGGATTTGAACCTACGACCTTCAGGTTATGAGTTAAAGGCAACCGGCTGCGATTATTTTCTCATATCTTCGAATTGGCCCGATATTTCCGCCGGTTCCGAGGATTTGTCCTACTCTGCACTTTCCCAGTGTTTCGCGCCAAGTTGCGCCCGTTCCTCCCCTCTTGCTTCCACAGTGCTTCCAGAATTCCCGACGCTTAAGTTCTGAAAACAGAACAATCCAAGCGATTCCAAAGGCGTGGCCGTAGAAGTCTCGAAGCCAAAAACATAAGCGCCAAAAACATAAGCGCTTTCGTGGACGTTTTGCGGCAGGCGATTCCGGTCAGCGCCGGTACGCTATTCTGCCAATTGACTTCCACCATTCAACAGAATTCTTAGCACGCCATCATGGCGGTCAGCTTTTGCCGGTGACTTGCGACAATAAAGTTACGCCGTCTTACGTTCGTTCATGCAAAGTGCCGCGGGTAGTCGTTTGGCTGCGCAAGGGCTCCTCGGCCTCGGCGAAGCCGACGCTGCGATGCCGGACCGCGCCCGCGCCGAGGCGCGCTCGCTCACCGTCGTCAGTGAGCCGGATCGGGCGCTGCGCGAGCTCTGTGAGGCGCCTTATGTGCTGATCCGGCCAGACCAACATGTCGCTTGGTGCAGCACGATCCGGCCGAGCAGCCCCGCGCCTACTCGGCACATCACCGACCGGGACGCGCAACTCTCCCGGATTTCAAAATGATGCCGCCGGCTACAGCAAACCGCGTCCTACGGTCGTGGGTCGCGTCGCAAGCCGAACCCGCCTTCGCCGTCACGTCACCCGATACCGTTAACACATAGCGTTACGTGAACCGCCTCGCGGCCATCGAAGCTCTGGCGTCCGAGCGTGCGCACCGCATCCATGGCCTGTTCCAACGGAAATGAATGCGAGCAGAGGGCGCGCAGCTCAGCGCCGCACTCGCCGATCATCTGGATCGCGAGCTCCGTCGGCCGCCACCCGGCGCTGAGCACGCCGACCAGCTCGATTTCCCGGAACACGACCTTGTCGACGGGAAAGTCGTTCAGCTTGTTCTGTCCCTTGAGCCCGGCGAGCACGATGCGCCCGCCTCGCTTGACCATATCGATCGCCTGCACGACCGGCGCCACCGCTCCCGCGGACACGTCGAGCACCACGTCGACGAGCTTACCTCCGGTCAAAGCCATGACCCGCTCGACCGGGTCTTCCGCCTGCACGTCGATGGTCGCGGTCGCGCCGAGCCGTTCGGCAAGCTGAAGGCGCGCCCTGTCCCGCGCCGTGCCCGTGACAATGATGGTGGCGGCACCCGCCCGCTTCGCGGCAGCGACGGCGAGAAGGCCGCGCTGTCCCGGTCCCGCGATCACCACGCTTGAACCAAGACCGACGCCGCCGGCCTCGTACACCCAGCGGATCGCGTTCGACAGAGGGTTGAACAAGGTCATGACCTCCGTCGGCACCTGCGACGGAAGCTTGTGCACCATGGTTCGCGGATGGAGATAGAGGTGCGTCGCATATCCGCCCCACAGCGAAGGCGCGACGTGGATGTTCTGATAGAGTCCGTATCCCTTGTCGGACCGGCAGCGCGTATAGGCGCCCTGGACGCAATCCTCGCAATGACCGCAGGGAATGACCGGCTCGATCGCGACCCGATCGCCCTCCTTCACATTCCAGAGCTTCGCCGCCTGCGGCCCGATCCGCTCGATGAACCCCATGACCTCGTGACCGGGGATGATCGGCATGCCGCCGCCCCAGTCCTTGAGATGACCGAGCCATTGCTCGTAATCGGTTCCGCACAGCCCGCAGGCCTCCACCCGCAGGACGGCATCGTCCTCGCCGATCTCGGGGATTGCGAACTCGCGCAGCTGGAAATTCCGCGGCGATTCCAGGACGGCGGCAAGTGCCTTCGGCATATGCACCTCAATCGAAATAGAACCCGCCGTTGACCTCGATCACCTCGCCGGTGACGAATTTGGCCTGCTCAGAAGCGAGAAAGCATGCAACGCTCGCGATGTCGTCCGGCTCCGCGAGACGGCCGAGCGGCGTGAGCTCAATCGCCTTGTCCTTGACCGCGGCCGGCCACGTAGCGGTCATCGGCGTCCGCACCACGCCTGGATTAACGGCGTTCACGCGAATGCCCTTCGGGCCGAGCGTCTTCGCCAGCGAATGGGTCAGGCCGATGACCGCGCCCTTCGACGCCACATAGGCGGGGCCGCCGGCGACGCCGCCGACCTTGGCGGAATCGGAGGCCGTGAGCACGATCGCGCCGCGCCCTTTCGGGATCATCTTTTCAGCAACGTAGCGCGCGAGAAAGAACGTTCCAGTGACGTTGATGCGGAGAACACGGTCCCACTCATCGGGCTCGGTTTCATCCCAGGCCTTTCCCGTCCAGATCGCCGCGAAATGCAGCAGGGAGTCGACGCCGCCGAGGATGGCCGCGGCGCATTCCACCGTGTCGCGAAGCCGCGCGATGTCGCCGATGTCGGCGGACAGCGCGTGCAACGCATCACCCGCGTCCGGGAAGGTGGCTTGCACCGCCTCGGCCTTCAGGTCCACCGCGACGACTTTGTATCCCGCGGCGAGCAGCATCCGGGTGCATTCCCGGCCGATGCCGCTCGCCGCTCCGGTAATAATTGCTGTGCATGGGCTCATGGCGAGGCTTCCATTTCAGCGATAATGGATGCTTTCAGCTCCCGCTTCATGATCTTGCCATAGCCGTTCTTCGGCAAATCGTCCTGGAAGCGGATGAAGCGCGGCTTCTTATAGCCCGACAGATGCTGCCGGCAGACGTCGACAAGCTCCTGCTCGGTCGGCTTCGCGCCAGGGCGCGGCCTGACCACCGCCATCACCGATTCTCCCCATAGCCGATCCGGCACGCCAATCACCGCAACCTCAAGCACGCCGGGATGCAGCAGCAGCACCTCCTCGACCTCCCGCGGATAAACATTGGCGCCACCGGTGATGATCAGCTCCTTCTTGCGATCCAGCAGATAATAGAAGCCGTCGCTGTCGCGCTTGCCGAGATCGCCGGTATGATACCAGCCGTTCTTGAAGGCTTCCTCCGTGGCTTCCGGCTTGTTCCAGTAGCCTTTCATCACGCAGCCGCCGCGCAGCGATATTTCTCCGATCTGCTCATCGCCGAGCGGCCTGTCGTTATCGTCGAGAACGGCGATCTCGATATCCTCGCGGATGCGTCCTGCCGAGGCGAGCCGCTTTTCCAGCTCCGGATTCTCGATTGCGATCCTGTGGTCTTCCGGCGTGAGCATCGTGATCGTCATCGGCGTCTCGCCCTGACCGTAGATCTGGCAGAGCACAGGCCCCCACTGCCTCACGGCCCGCTTCAGATCCTCGACATACATCGGACTGCCGCCATAGCCGATGAACCGGAGCGACGAGAGGTCGTATTTCCAGATATTCGGCGCGTTGAGCAGCATCGTGATCATCGTCGGCGCGATGAACGCAATTTTGGTCACACGGTACTTTTCGATCAGGCCGAAGATGTGATCGGGATCAAAGCTTCCCACGTGCGGAATGAGATGCGTTCCACCTCCTGCCGTGATCGGGATGGCCCATAGGCCGCTCCCGTGCGTCAGCGGCCCGGCATGCATGACGATATCGTCCGGCTTGAGCTGATAGACTTCCCGTGGATAGTGCTCGGTCATGAACTGCAGGTTGCCGTGGCTGATCATGGCGCCTTTCGGCTTGCCTGTTGTGCCTGACGTATAGAAGAGCCAGGCCAGATCGTCGCTGCTGCAGACTTCATCATGATCGGCGGCGTCGCCGCCGGCGATGAAGTTCTCGTAGAGTGTCGCCCAGCTTGGCGCTTTGCCCGCGCCGATGTAGGTTTGCACGTTTCCGATCTCGGCGCGGATCGACTCGAGACCCGCGTTGAACTCCTCGGTGAAGACCAAGACCTTTGCGCCGGAATCCTGAAGGATATAGGCGGCCTCCTTGGGATGCAGACGTGCGTTCATCGGAACAGTGACGGCGCCGCACTTGAAGGTGGCGAACATCGTTTCGAGAAGTTCCGGACAATTCTTCTGAAGGATCGCAATGCGATCGCCCTTGCGCACCCCGATCGTGCGCAGCTGCGAGGCGAGCTGGTTGACGCGCAAATTGAAATCGCGGTAGGTGCGGCGCTGATCTCCATAGATGATGGCGGTATGCTCAGGTGATGCCTTGACCGCATCGGTCAGAACCGAGCCGATGTTCATATGCGTACTCCGTAAATCTTCGACAGCGGCGCCTAGTCCGCCGCCGCTATCCCCACTCCCAGGAACCGGTGCGTGATATCCGGATCGTTCCGGATATCGTCCGGCTTGCCCGAATAGACGATGGCTCCCTTCGCCATGATGAGAATGCGGTGAGAGATGCTCAGCGCGAAGGCCAGGTTCTGCTCGACCAGCAGGATGGTGTTTCCCTCGGCATTCAACCGCTTGATCAGGGCGCCGATCTCCTGAACGATCAGCGGGCTCAACCCTTCCGACGGCTCGTCCATCAGAAAGAGCTCCGGATTCTGTACCAAGGCGCGCGCGATCGCGAGCATCTGCTGCTCGCCTCCGGAGAGCGACCCGCCGCGCGCATCGCGGCGCGTATGGAGGCGCGGGAACGCCTCGTAAATCCGTTCGGTGGTCCAAGAACCGGGCCGGGAACGGGCTGCGGCGAGCTCGATATTCTCGACGACGGTCAGTGTCGGAAAAATCCGGTGTCCCTGCGGGACCCAGCCAACGCCGCGCGAGACGATATCGTGCGTGGGCAGGCCGGAGATCGTCTCGCCGCGGAACCGAATCTCGCCGCTGCGCGGCGCGGGAATGCCGAGAATGCTCTGCAGCGTCGTGGTCTTGCCGACGCCGTTGCGCCCCAGGATCCCGACGACCTCGCCCTTGCTCAGATCGAAGGTGAGATCATGGAGAATGTGGCTTTCCCCATAATAGGTATTGACGCCGCTGAGCGAAAGCAGAGGCTGGCTCACAGTGCCTTCCCCATATAGACCTCGCTCACAGTCTTATTGCTCTGGATCTCGCGCACGGTGCCGTCGGCCAAAACCTTGCCGAGGTTGAGCACCATCACGCGGTCGGCGAGCGAGAAGACGACATCCATATCGTGCTCGACGATGAGGATGGTGATTTCGCGCGGCAGCGCGATCATCATCCGCAGCATCGCCTGCGTTTCGGTGGGAGACATGCCCGCGGTCGGCTCATCGAGCAGGAGAATTTTTGGCCGTCCGGCCAGCGCCAGCGCCAGTTCGAGCTGGCGCTGTTCGCCGTAAGCCATATTTGCCACCCTCACGTCGTAGCTTCCCAGGAGATTGACACGCTCGAGGATGCCGCCAATCTCGTCGTCGAGAGCATCCCTCGAAACCGACTTGAACAGGCCGCGGTGATGCGCCGCGCAAGCCAGTTCGACGTTCTCCCAGACTGTAAGGTTCTGAAATAGCTGATTGCGTTGGAACGTGCGGGCGAGGCCCATCGCCCACAACTCGTCTGGTCGCGCGCGTGTCATGTCGGCGCCGTTGATGAAGATCGAACCGGAGGTCGGCGGCTTCTGGCCCGCAATGATGCTGAACAGCGTCGATTTGCCGGCGCCATTCGGTCCGATGATGGCGCGCCGCTCGCCGGGCTCGACGGAAAGATCGATGTCCTTCAGGGCAACGAAGGCTCCGTAGGATTTTGACACCCTGGATGTCCGAACAGCCGCCGTCATGGCCCTTTTCCGCGCAGATAGCTCCAGCCCTGCATCACCAGACCCGCGATGCCCTCGCGCGCGCCAGTAATTAGGACGATGAACAAAATTCCAAGCACAAGGCCCCAGTATTCAGTGTAGGAACTCAGCCACTGCTGCAATAGCAGAACGATGGTGGCACCAATGATCGGCCCGACGAAACAGCCCGCCCCGCCGATTAGAACCATCACCAGCACGAGCGCAGATTGGGTCCAGTTCACCGATTCGGGAGCGATGAACAGATTGAACAGAGAGTTGAGCGCTCCGGCAACGCCGGCGAAGGTCGCGCCAACGACGAACGCCGCGAGCTTGTATCGACGGACGTTGTATCCGAGTGCCCACATGCGGGGCGTGCTTTCGCGAATGCCCACCAGCGTCCGTCCGAACCGCGACGTCACGATGGCGTAAAGCAACGCCGCACAGACCGTAAACACAGCGAGTACGAAGAAATAGAACGACTCGCGGCTTCCGAGAATCGGTGCACCGAACAGCGTTGCGCCCGGAACGATCATCCCGTCGGAGCCGCCGGTCACCGGCTTCCAGCGGAACGCCACCACGAACACCATTTGCGCAAACGCAAACGTGATCATCAGGAAATAGAATCCAGACAGCCGGATCGAGAGCCAACCGATCGGCACGGCACAAATCGTAGCCACCAGCACTGCAAGCGGGAACGTAACCAGGATATCGGTACTGATGTGGATACCGATAACGCCGACGGCATAGCCGGCGATGCCGAAAAATGCCGCATGACCGAACGAGACCAGCCCGGTATAGCCGAGGAGAACATTCAGGCTCAGCGCAAGCAACGAGAACACAAGAATCTCGATAACCATCGCCTGGACAAACTGCGGCATGCCCAGAAACGGCGCGGCAGCGCACGCCGCGATCATGAGCCCGAGCACGCTCCAGAGGCGCAAAGCGACGAATGGCTTGGCGCGCCGTTGCACGATGACATCGGCCACGGTCATTCGACATCCTCTTCGTCACGCCCCCAGGCGCGGATCAACAGCACCGCAGCCATCAGGCCGAATATGATGAAGCTCGCAGCGGCGGGATACAGCGCCTTGCCGTAGGTCTCAGCGAGGCCGATCAGCAGCGCCGCCCAGAACGCACCCGAAATGTTGCCGAGACCCCCGATCACGACCACGATCAGGGTGGTGATCAGGACCTCGAAATCCAGGCCCGGATAAATGCCGGTAATTGGGGCCCCCATGACCCCGGCAAGGCCAGCGATCGCAGTGCCGAAGCCGAACACATAGGTGAAGAGCAGGCGGATATCGAACCCGAGCCCGCTCACCATCACCCGGTCTGCAACCGAGGCGCGGATCAGGGCACCCGTCCTGGTCCTCTCGATGGCCAGCCAGGTAGCCACGAACAGCGCAACTCCGACGCCCACGAGGATCAACCGGTAGGCGGGAAAGTAGGTGCCGGCGATCTGCACCGCGCCCGACAACAACAGCGGCAACGGGATGCTCTGGATGTCCTTCCCCCACAGCATCTTCATGATGTCGTCAAAAACCAGGGCGAACCCGAATGTCAGGATGACCTGGTCGAGTTCGTTACGAACGTAGAACCGCTGCAGCCATGAGCGCTCGAGCAGCATTCCGACGATGGCCGCCCCGGCGGTTGCCACGAGGATGGCCGCCCAGAAGCTGTGGGTCAGATTCCAGGCCGTCAGGCCGAAATAGGCACCCATCAGATAGAAGGCACCGTGCGCCAGATTGATGACGCGCAACATGCCGAATGTCAGGCTAAGACCCAAAGCGAGCAGGAACAGCAGCATGCTGTAGACCAGCCCGTTCAGCGTCTGCGCGACCAGAAAATCAAGCACGGTGAAATTCCGGTGCATTCGGTATCCGCCCGTCGGCGAATGCCGGATGCAAGATCAGACGCCGGGGTCGCGAACGGCCTCGAAGGTGGCGAGAACCTTGTTGTGGATCTCGCTGCCCTCCTTGACGGCCTCGCGGATGTAAATGTTCTGAATGAGGTTCCGCGTGTCCGGGTCGAAGCTGATCGGCCCGCGCGGCGTGTCGATCTTGGTTTCGAGCACCGCCTTGCTGAGCGCCTCCTGATCCGGAACCTTTCCGCCCAGCTTCTTAAACGCGTTCCACACCACCTGCGCGCCGACATAACCCGCAACGGAATCCACCGTCGGAATGGCGTTATAGGTCTTCCGATAGTTGGCGACGAACGCCTTGTTGGCCGGCGTGTCGATGCCGTAAGCCCAATTCAGCGCCGTATAGACGCCGACCGCCGCCGCGCCCTGCGCCTCGAACGTATCCTCCTCCGCGAGATAGCCGTAACCCGCGAGCTTGATGGAATTCTTTAAACCGAACGCCGCGAACTGCTGCACGAAGCGTACCGCGTCGCTGCCAGCATAGGAGGCATAGACGACGTCCGGGTTCACACGCTTGATCTCGGTGAGATACGGCGCGAAATCGTTGGTACCGAGAGGCGCATAGACCTCGCCGACGCGCTCGCCGCCCTTGACCTTGAACGTCTTCTCGAAGGCCACGATCGCCTCGCGGCCCATCGCGTAGTCTGGCCCCGTGACGAAGACCCTCTTGAACCCTTTCTCCGCCATCCAGGTGCCCATCGGCTCATTCGCTTGGTAGACGCTGAGACTCGCGCGGTACGCATACGGGTTATTGTTGGCCTTCTTGAAGATTCCGTCGGCTGCGGCGCCCGTCGTGACCCACACCTTCTTGGCGCGGTTCACGTATTCCTTCAGGCCATAGCCGATCGCGCTGGAAATGACACCGAGAAGAACATCGACATTATCCTGCTCGACGAGCTTCCGCGCCTTTCGCAGTCCTTCCTGTGGTTTCGCTTCGGTGTCCTCGATCACTAGCTCGATCTTGGTTCCTGCAACGGACATGTTCTGCTCGTTGAAGAACATTTTGATGCCGTTAATCTTGTTCGTGCCCAGGCTGGCATAGACGCCGGACAGCGGCGCCAGGACTCCGACGCGCAGCGGCTTCGCCTGGGCTATGGCGGGCGAGAAAACGCCCGTCGGCGCAAGAGAGAGTCCGGCAGCCGCTGTTCCCGATGCCAGCAGGGTACGACGGGTCAGCCCCCGGAATTTCATGGTCATTGTGTCTCCTCCGTTCGGTTGCCTTGTGATTGCCGTTTCAAATCCTTGGCAGCGGCCAGCACGGCCTGAACGATGCCCTCATATCCCGTGCACCGGCACAGATTCCCCGACATTCCCTCGCGCACGCTGCGCTCGCTCAGATCGGGCTCACGCTGGATGAGGTCAACCGCCGTCAACACCATGCCCGGTGTGCAGAATCCGCACTGCAGGCCGTGATGCCGGCGAAACGCGTCCTGCACTGGATGCATCTCACCGCCTTTCGCCAGGCCCTCGATGGTGGTGATGCTGTGATGACGCGCCTGCACCGCGAACATCAGGCAGGAGCGCACCGGCTGATTGTCCAGCAGCACGGTGCAGGCGCCACAAACGCCGTGCTCGCAGCCAACATGGACACCAGTTAAGCCCAGATTGTGCCGCAGGAAATCCGACAACAGCGTCCTCGGCTCCGCGACCCCGGAAAGGGTCTTGCCGTTGACTTCAAGGTTGAGAGCGATGCGCTCACTGAACATAGCGTCGATCCGAGCGAGCAATTGCGTCCTTCAAGGCGCGCTGAAGAACGCCCTTGAGAACATGACGTCGGAAATCCTCGGGATAATGGTAGTCGCCGAACACCTCAATCGCGGCGATGGCTTCGTGGACGTTATTAGCTATGCGGCGGTCGTCGGGATCGTCACCGCTCAAGGCTTCCTCAAGCGCCGTCAGGCGGATAGGCGCGCCGGTCCCGCCCGCGATGCCCGCCCGCAGATAGCTGACCCGCCCGTGATCGTCACGCGCGGCAACGACCGCAGCGGCGGCAATCGCAAAATCACCATGACGTCGCGACGTTTCGACGAAGCTCGCGGCGCTGCCGGGGGGCGGCATACTGATTTCGACATGACGAACATACTCGTCCTCGGAGAGGCTGGTATCGAGCGCGCCAAGAATAAAATCCTTCATGCCGAGTCGCCGCTCGCCCCGCTTCGAGCGGAGGATGACGTCGGCATCCAGCGTCATCAGCGCGAGCGGAATCTCGGCGCCAGGATAAGCGAGCGCAAGCGTGCCTCCCATCGTTCCGCGATTGCGGACCGCACGATGCGCGACGTTACGAGCCGCCTGACCCAGCAGCTCACAGCGGCGACAGAGCGGATCAGAATTCTCGATCATCGCGTGCCGCGTGAGCGCGCCTATCCGGCAGACATCATCCCGACAGTCGATGTAGCTGAGCGCGGCGACACGGTTGAGATCAATGACGACTTTGGGAGACACCACTCGGAAATTCATCATCGGAACCAGGCTCTGCCCTCCCGCCAAGAGCCGCGCGTCATCGCCGTGGTCCGCGAGCGCCGCGGTCAGCGCCTCCTCGTCGGCTACCTCGATATATTTGAAGGGCGCAGGCTTCATGATGCACCTGCAATCAGCCGCCAGATGGCCGGAGGGGTCACCGGCAGCTCCGCGATCGACACGTTGAATTCCGACAAGGCGTCTTCCACCGCGCTGGCGATCGCGGCTGGAGCCGACATCGCGCTGTTCTCGCCACAACCCTTGACGCCGAGCACCGTGAACGGAGATTTCGCGTCAAAATGGCCGATCGACATCTGCGGCGCTTCGGACGCCGTTGGGCACAGATAGTCCATAAACGAGGCCGACATCATCTGCCCGCTCTCATCGTAGTCGAGATGCTCGTACAACGCGCCGCCCAGGCCATGAACAATGCCGCCCGCGATTTGGCCGCGAATGAGCTGCAGATTGATGGGTGTGCCGACGTCATGAACCGCGATGTATTTGAGGACGCGAGGGACAAAAGTGAAAGGGTCGATCTCGACCATTGCGAAATCCGCCATAAAGCCGTAGGTGGCGGCAGCATTGACCCTGTTCTCGGAATCCGGCGACCGCAGATTCGGCGTACCGTAGCTTTCGCTCACATGAAGCTGCACTACATCGTCAGGAAGGTCGCCGCGATTCCAATGCGCGGCACCGGCGAGCTGGCGCAGCGACAGGGAGCGGTTGCTGTTTCTCACCCGAATCATACCCTCTTCGATGTCGATCTGATCGGGCGGAGCATCGAGGAGGGAGGATGCGATGATGCGCAGTTGATCCGCGAGTCGCGCCGCCGCGCGCTGAACCGCTCCGCCGACCACGACCGCGAACCGACTGGCATAAGTGCCGGTGGTGATCGTCCAGGGCGTCGTTTCCGTATCGATACGATCGATGACGTCGATGTCGTGCACGCCAAGGCCGAATTCGCGCGCCACGATCTGCGCGACAGCCGTCGCATGCCCCTGCCCAGCGCCCGCAGTTCCAATCTGCACGCGCAGGCGGCCTGAGGGATCAAGCGCAATATGAGCGAAATCGTTGGTCCCGGACTTGGCGTTGTAGCCTCGCTTGGCGCGCTCTTGGGGTGGCAGCGCAAGCGTCACATAACCGATATTCGAAGCGGCGGAGTGAACGCAGGTTGCGACGCCAATGCCCACGAGTCGGCCGCTCGCGCGTAGCTCTTCGCGCGTCCTTTCCCAGCCTTCGTTGTGCAGATAGTCCAGCGCCCGCTCGAGGCAGCCGTCGTAATCACCGCTGTCGTAATAGCTTCCGGTCGTGGTGCGATAGGGAAACTCCGCCGCCCTCAGGAAATTGCGGCGCCGCACCTCGATGCGATCAATTCCGATTTCACGCGCGATCGCATCCATCAGGCGTTCGAGCGAAAAGATGTATTGCTGTCCGCCGTAACCGCGGTTCAGTCCCGTCGGCAGCGTGTTGGTCAGCACACAGGCCGCCTCGATCTCACCACTCTCGATACGATAGGGGCCGGAGAACGTCGTCAGGGATCGCATGACGCACGACGGCTCGGGGGCGCGCAGATACGCGCCGACATTCTCGCGGATATTCATGCGTATCGCGCGGACAAGGCCGTCGTGGGACACGGCCGCCTCGATGTGCGTATTGCGGTCGGTGCCGCTGGCGCTGCCGAGAAGGTGTTCGGTGCGGTCCTCGATCCATTTCACCGGGCGCCCGGCAAGCCGCGCGCAGGCGGCGATCAGCCCCATATAGGGGTAGATCATCGCCTTGATGCCGAAACTCCCGCCGATGTCCTGCGGCACGATCATGCGGATGCGTGACTCCGGGACGCGCAGCGCCCGGGCGAGAACCGCCATCAGGGAAAACGGCCCCTGGAAGTTGCCGTGGATCACATAGCCGTCGGTCTCGGGCAGATATTCCGCAATCACTCCATAGGTTTCGAGCGGGGTCGAATTGTACCTCGGAAACCTCAGATCGATGCCGACGATGCGATCTGCCTCGCGGAACGCCGTCTCAGGATCGCCGTAACGATATCGGTTTCTCCAGACGACATTGGTACCCAACTCGTCGTGGAGCACCGGTGCCATCTCGGCCGCCGCGGCGTCGACATCAACAACAACCGGCAACGCCTCGTAGGCAATGTCGAGAGCCGAAACACCGTCCTCCGCCGCATAGCGATCGCGCGCCAAGACGACCGCAACCGGTTCGCCGACATAGCGCACCTTGCTGGTTGCGATGCCGCGATACTCCGGCGCACCCCGCACGATGCTTGGGAACGGATCGAGCACAGCCCCGAGATCTGCCGCGGTATAGACCGCAACCACCCCGTTGATTGCCAGCGCGGCATCCTTGTTAATGCCGGCTACCGTCGCGTGGCCATAAGGGCTGCGTGCGAACGCCGCGTGAAGCGTGCTCGGATTGACCGGCAGATCGTCGATATATCGACCACGCCCAAAGAGAAGGCGCGCGTCTTCCAGGCGCCCTTCGATTTGGGGAAATGGCCGGCAGGTCTGCAACTTCGGCTTCATTTCGGTCCGTTCGTTTCGGTCATCGGCCCTTGAAATTCGCCGGGCGCTTTTCCTTCCAGGCGTTCACGCCCTCACGGAAATCCTCCATCTGGCAGAGCACGGTCATGGCCTTACCCTCCATCTGTAAGCCGCCGGCCAGCGAAGTGTCCGGCGCATGCGACACCACCTGCTTCGCGAAATGTAACGCAAGCGGCGACAGCTTGGAGAGATGCAGCGCGAGGTCGTTGACCTCCTTTTCGACCTGATCCGCCGGATAGAGCCAGGTCACGAGTCCCCACATCTCCGCTCTCTCGGCGGTGATCGGTCGGCCGGTCTGCACCATGGCCCGAGCCCGGCCGACGCCCATCAGACGGACGGCACGCTGGGTTCCGCCCGAGCCAGGCAACGCACCCAGTGTGATTTCCGGAAAGGCGAAACGCGCCGCCGGCGTGGCAATGCGGAAATCGCACGCACAGGCAAGTTCGAGGCCGCCACCATAGCAGTGGCCGTCAATCACGGCGATGGTCGGCTTGGACAGACGCTCGGGCGCCGACATCGAATAGGCGAGATTGGCAAGCTGACGCGGCGGGACGTCGACGAACTGCGGAATATCGCCGCCAGCGCTGAATCCCTTCCCCTCTGAGACGCCCCGGATGATGACGACGCGGACGCGGTCGTCCTCCTCGATCATGTCGAAGAAACGCACAATCTCCGAGCGCATGTGCATGGTGATCGCGTTCAGCTTCTCAGGTCGATTGATGAAAAGCCGGCCGATCGGCGCGTCCTTATCGATCTCGAAGCGAAGATTGTCGGACTTGTACTCGAAAGACATTGTCGCTGTTCCTTACTATTCGTGTTGCGCCGCTGCGTGCGTCTATTTGATCTCCTTCGAAGAGATGATTTTCCCGAAGACCGGAAGAATCTGCGTCACGGCGAATTCGTGCCAGGCCGGGTTCGGGCTAGCGCAGCAATCCTCGACAACCGAGACGGCGAAGCCGGCGTCGTCCGCATAGCGGGCGGCGCTCTCGACGACCAAGTTTGTCGCGGTTCCTGCGATCAGGAGGTTGCTGACGCCGTTGCGGCGCAGCCATTCCAGCAACGACGTGCCAAAGAACGGATTAATCCATTGCTTGTAGAAGATGATATCGCCAGCCTGCGGCGCAATATCGGGATGAAAATCGGCGCCCCACTCTCCTCGCACTGCCACCTTGCTCTCGCGGGCCTTGGCGATGCGCGGCGCCACACTGAGGACATCCTGATAATCTTCACGATAGCCGAGGCCGATATAGACGACCGGCCAGCCTTTGCCGCGAACGGTGGCAATCAACGCCTTCAGGTTGGACAGTAGATTACGCTCGGCAACTATTTTCGCGAAACCGCCGACCCCGACCTTGCCTCTGGGGTCGACCAGATCGTTCTGGACATCGCACACGAGTAATGCGGTATCGTTCACGGCTAGGACCTCTTTCTACTTCTTTCACACGCCTCCAGTGCTATACAACCAATGCGGCGATGAGCTCGCGTAGACGGCTGTCGCTGATAGGCCGCTTGGTTCGCACCGCCTCTTCCTTAATCTTCGTCAAGATGGCCGGCAGCGCGTCGTTCGGGACAACGACCCCCATCTGCTTCAGCTTGGCGGCGACCGAAGCGACTCCGGACTTCTTGCCAAGAACAACGTCGCGCTTCTGTCCGACAAGCTCTGGCACATAGCTCTCCGCGGTGAAGGGCTCTTTCAGCAAACCCGCCACCACCATTCCGGATTCATGCGAGAATGCGCCGCGGCCGACCACCGCCTTATGCGCCTGCAGCATGATGCCGGACCGCTCTTCAACCAAACGCGAAACCTCGACAAACTTCGACATGTCAAGCCCGCAGTCCACGCCATACAGGACCTTCAGCGCCAGCACGGTCTCCTCCAGCGAAGCATTTCCGCTGCGCTCGCCAATGCCGTTGACCGTGACGGAGATATATTCGGCGCCCTGCTGGACACCCGCTATGGTGTTCGCCACGGCTAGTCCGAAATCGTCGTGGCAATGGATTTCGATCGGGATATCCGTCACCTTCTTCATTTCCCGAACGAGAAATCCGATAATTTGCGGCGTCGCGCATCCCGTCGTGTCAACGATGCGCACGCGATCCACGGTCTTGTCGTTGTTGAACTGCTCAAGCAGACGGCGCAGCAGGGGAAGCTCGGCACGCGTGGTATCGTAAGGGCTGAAGATTACCGCTAGGCCGCGCTCCTTGGCATATTCGGTCATCTCGCGCGCGAGCTTGAGATACTCCTCGTCGCACAGCTTGAGCTTCGTGATCCGCTGGATCGCGCTGATCGGCATGCTCAGGCGTGCCGCATAGGCGCCCGTTCTGGCGACCAGGTCGATGTCGTCCCGCCGGCCGCGCGCCAGAGCGCTGACCTTCGCCTTTAGGCCGGCCCTCACAATCTCTTCGATTGCTTGGCGATCCTCGTCCGAGGATGCTGGCATACCCGCCTCGATCTCATAGACGCCCAGGCGATCGAGCGCATACGCAAGGTCAATCTTGTCCTGCTTGGTGAAGACGATGCCGGCCTGCTGCTCGCCGTCCCGCAGCGTGCAATCGGCAACCCGCACCATCTGTGGGAAGCGCGAGCCCTGATGCGCCTCGTTGCCGAACGGGCTGGTTTCCCAAAGCTTCTTGCTATGCCGATCTTGCATTACGTCCACGCTTTTTCTTCAGTCCCGCTCCGACACCGTCGTCCGTGCTAATACCGAGGTCTGTGAAGAGCTGCTTCATCAGTACCGTCGTCACGTAGAGGTGTTCTTCGGCCATCGTCCTCGCGCGATCGACGTCGCCACGGCGGATCGCATCCACGATGGCCGAATGCTCGTCGAGCGATTCCCTCATCCGCTGCACGCGATGATTCATGCGGTAACCGAGGCGCTTAGTGTGGCTAATCAACGGTCCGAACGCCTCGATCATCAAACGATTTTCCGAAGCTTCGGCTAGAATGGTGTGAAAATCCGCATTAGCCTCGACCCACCGGAGACGCTCGCCGTTCTTGATGATCAAGCGCTGGCGCTTCAACTCCGCTTCAAGCCTAGCGATGCGTTTGGGGTTGAAGTTGGCGGCCAAGCGCGAAGCACCACATCCTTCGATGGCTGCGCGGAACTGGAGCACCTGCGCAAGATGTGACGCGTCGAGATCGACGATCCGGGCCCCGCGGTTCGGCAGGAAGACAATCAAGCCCTCGCCGGCGAGCTGGAGCAGGGCCTCGCGGATGGGCGTGCGGGAAAGGCCGAGGCGCGCCGCTATGGTCTGCTCGGAATGTAAGGACCCGGGCGCTAGCTGGCCGGTCACGATCGCCTTGCGCAGCTGCGAGAGCGCCTGATCACGTAGGGATGGTGTACGTTGAACGCGTTGCACATTGCGGTATATAGCATACTACATACAATGGTGTAAACCCTTTACCATTCTTGCGGAAGTTTCGGTCTTGGTGGTGACCGGTAAGTCGAACTCATCCTATTTCAGATGGCCAAGACGGGTGCGATTGTGATCGCGTGCGGCGTGACGAGGGCCGCTGCGGCGCTGCGGCTCAACGTCTCGCCCAAGACAGTCGCACAATGGGTCAAGCGCTTGCGCGCAGAAGGCGTCGATGGTTTGCGCGACCGCTCCTCCAAACCCCTTTCATCGCCAGGCCAAACTCCGCAGGCCACATGCGAGGCCGTCGAGGCTTTGCGCCGGC
>Ga0209061_1001742_pt1 | contig 32918 bp, 30 predicted proteins | sample Coa_R1_10_FD_187157 | JGI IMG/M metagenome (GOLD analysis project Ga0209061, IMG submission 187157) | Surface soil microbial communities from Centralia Pennsylvania, which are recovering from an underground coalmine fire - Coalmine... | ecosystem: Environmental > Terrestrial > Soil >... | reverse complement strand
ACGGAGAGGACGGGCGATTCGAACGTGTATCCGATCAGCGTCCCCAGGAAGGTCGGCCCACCGGCGACGAGCCCCGCGAGCCCGATCTGTCCCCAACTCGGCGCATACTTCCCGATCAACGGCGCGGCGACGCCGAAGCCCTCGGTCGCGTTATGAAGAGCGAACCCGATGATCAGGCCGACGGCGATCGCCGTCGCGCCCGAGGCGGCGGAGGCGCCGATCGCGAGCCCTTCGCCGAAGTTGTGTGCGCCGATCCCGATCGCGATGACTGACGCCAAGACGAGCGGATTGTCGGCGTGCGCGCTCGCCCGAGTCGCCAGCGCCGTCGCGACGCTCCCCAGACCGACGAGTCCGACCATGAGCCCGACGACGAATACGGCGATGAGCGCGAGCGGGAAGGCCGCCGTCCCGGCGCGCCAGGTCGTCATCGCCTGCGAGATCGGGAGGATCGCGTTTTGGGCGATCTCGACGACGAGATAGACGAGGATGCCGATCGCGGCGGCGTTGAGCAGCGCGATCGCCTCCGGTGTGAGCCTCCGCGCTCGCGCGATCGGGAGGCCGACGAAGATCGTCAACCCGGCGATCGCGCCGAGGAGGATCGTCGTGGTGAAGCCGAGCGGTTGACGCCGCGCGGGGGCGGGCGGCATCGCCGCGGCCATCGCCGGTCCCATCGAGGCGAGCGTGTTCGGCGTCCCGATGTAATGGATCGCCGTGATGAGCCCGGCCGGCATCCCGTTCGCATCCTCGATGTGATCCATGACGTGGCAGTGGACGAGCCACGTACCCGGTTGCTGGTTCGCCGTCACAACGACGTCGACGCGCTGGCCCGGCGAGACCGCGACCGTATCCTCGATGTCCCTGGTCAAGACGGGCTGTGCGTCACGGGCGATCACTCGCTGGTAGTGCCCATGCGTGTGCATCGTATGCGTGTCTTCGCCCGTCAAGCTGATCCAGCGGATCCGGAAGCGCTCGCCGTGCCGGACGTCGAGCGTCTGGGTCGCGGGATATTCCTTCCCGTTGATCGTCCAATGATTTTCGCTCGCGCTCTGGATCTGCCACGCGGTCAGCATCTCGACGAAATCATGGGCGAGACCGCGCTCTTCCGGACGAGGGTGCGTCGGCTCGACGATGATCGCGCCGTACAGCCCGGAGTCGAGCATCGCTTCGTTGCCGTGGGTGTGGTAGATGAACGTCCCGGGCGTATCGGCGACGAAGCGGTATTGAAAGTGCCCGCCTGGGCGGACGAGGGGCTGCGAGATGCCGGCGACGCCGTCCATCGAGACGGGGATCTCGTGGATCCCGTGCAGGTGGATCGAGTCGGGGATCGGCGCGTCGTTGATGTAGTTGAGCACGACGGTGTCGCCCTGGTTGACGACGAGGACCGGGCCCGGGACGACGCCGTTGTAGGTCGTCGCCATCACCGTCAGTCCGGGTTTGAGCGTCCACGGCGCCCGTCGCTCGACGAGCGTAAAGATCTTCGTCCGGCCGCGAACCGCCGGGACCGCCTGATAGCTGCCGTCGTCGCGGCGGAAGCTGCGCGACTCGCCGGGCGCGGGCGTCGTGACGGGGATCGGCCCGCTGAGCGGCTGCATCCCGACCTGGGTGGGGTTCGTCCCGGCCGGGAGCATGTCGTCCGCATCGGCGAGCGCGGGAGCCGCGGCGCATGAGACGAGCGCAGCTCCGAGGACGAGGATGGAAAGGATGAAGGGCGCGCGCGCCGCTCCTATCCGCAGCAGATTGGTAAGGATCGACTGAGGCTTCCCGAAATCCAAAGAAAGGAGATAGGCCGGCAATTTTGCTCAGCCTAATTTTCGTGTTAGACGTCCCGAAAAACTCGTCCTCTAGGCGCGGCTACTCCGGGCTCGAGCCGCCGGCTAATTCGGGCGCACGAACCGCTCTTGAAGTTCGACCTTCACCCTGGGCCATGTCTTGAATCGATAGACGGGGCCGATCAACGGGACGCGATCGCGCCAACGAATGTTGGCCAGCAGCATCGTGAACAAATCGAACGTTTTGACGTGCGGTGACATCGAACACTCTCGTCCGCCGATAGAGAAATGTACCGGGCTCAAACGAACTCGGCTTTCGGCACGCCTCCTTATTAGGCGTTATCGCCGCTCGTACCGCGCGGCTTTACCGAAATTTAGCCGCCTCTTAGGAGCGTAGCTCCACCGGTAAGACGACTTGGATGCGCTTCCCGAGATTGCCGTAGTCGACCTCGAATCCGCGCGAGAGCACGCGCGCGAGGAACAGACCGCGACCGTTCTCCGAGAGCGGATCTCCATGCGGTTCGCTGAAGGTCAGCCTCTCCGTGCTCATATCGATGACGGTGAGGAGCGCGCGACCGCCGTCGTACTGCAAGCGCACGTCGACCGGACCGCGACCGTGCCGGAGCGCGTTCGTCAGCAGCTCGCCGTAGATCAGCTCGGCGCCGAAGAGGTCGGAGCTTGCGCCGGCGCGCCTGCGCAGCGCGCGGACGAAGGCTTCTCGGCGCAGCAGCGCTGCGCCGACGTCGACCGATCGAAAGCGCCACGCGGCTTTGGACATCGTCATGAGTATGACATCCGGCGGCGCGCCGTGGCCGCGTTTTGTGTAAAGCTTGAGAATATCGTTCGTAAAGCTTGAATGAACGATGCGCCGGCAGGGCGAACGCCGGGCCGCCGAGCGGCCCGCTCAGCCGGTCGCCGCGCTCGCCCGTCCCTTTCCGACGACGGTTGCGATCAGCGCGACGGCGGCGATGCCGATCAGGTTCGAGATGAGCGTGAAGCGTTCGTTGAGCGTCATGCTCCCCATCGCCGGGCCTCCGAATGCACCGCCGATCAGGGACTCCATCAGCGCTCCGGCGAGCATCGCCCCGACGACGAAGAGCCCGACGAACGTCCAGGTCACACGCTCGGGGAACGACTTTCGGTAGATCGCGACGAGCGGCGGGATGAGCAGATCGCCGTAGATGAACGTCGTATTCGCTCCGAGCGGGATACTCGCGTTCGCGAGAAAACGTGCGACCGGGACGTTTCCCATCGAACAGACGAACGTCACGACGGCGATGAGAAGTCCGACGAGGAGGAGCAGGACGTAGCCGATCGCTGGAATCGCTCCGACGAGGTGGAGTGCGCGGGAGAGCCATTCCGGCGGAATGAGGGCCGCCGCATAGCCGGCGATGACGTAGCCGAGGATCAGCTCGCTACGCAGCATCCGCACGTCGTTCAGCGCCGTCTCCGCGATCGCCGCCCAGGTGGCGGGGCGCGCCAGCGCTTTCCAACCGAGGACCGAGGGATGCCGCTCGGCGTGCGCCTCGGCGAGATGATGCGCCGGATCGCGTTCGAGGTCTGCGCGGTGCTTCGGGCCGCAACACCAATAGGTCGTCCCGCAGAAGGCGGTCGCATAGCGTTCCTCGCCTTCCATCCCGCACATCGGGCATTCGGTGATCAGGGTCGCTCGTTGCGGTGCGGCCGCGGCGGAGTGCTCGCCCTGCAAGCGCTCGAGCGCACGCGAGCCGAACAGGAGCGTAAAACCGGTCGCGACGACGGCGATGATGATGATCCCTCCGAAGAATTCCGCAAACGCGAACCGCCAGCCCAAGAGCGACCAAAACAGGATCAAGATCGCGAGGTTCATGTTCGTCGAGGCGATCAGGAAGGCGAAGACCGAGCGAACGTCGCCGCCTTTCTGATAAAAACCCCGCGCCGCCGCGGCGGCTCCGTACGAGCACGCGGACGAGATGATCCCAAAGCCCGTCCCGCAGATGATCCCGCGCAGATTCGGTCCGAGATACCGGTGCATCGCCGCCGGCGTGAGGACCACCTGAACGATCGCCGAGACGAGGAAGCCGAAGATCAGCCCATAGAGGCTCTCCCAAAACAAGCTCAGCGCCTGCAGCAGGCCGGCGAGCAGAGCATGACCGACGGGATCCATCAGATCAGCTCCTTGTCGTAAGCGAGCGTCTCCATCAGCTCGGCGATCGCCGCCCGTTCTTCCCCGCCGCGGACGGCCTCGAGGAAACAATGTTCGAGGTGATGTTGCAGCTCGATGCGGCCGACACGATCGAGGGCCGAACGGACCGCGGAGAGCTGCTTGAGCACCTCGAGACAATACGCGTCGTCCTCGACCATCCGAATGACCCCATCGAGATGCCCGCGAGCCGTCTTGAGCCTCCGCAGCACATCGCCTTTGCGCTGCGGGGCGAGCGGGGAGGCTGCTTTGCGAATCGCCGCCATGGTTCGGCTAACCCACCCCCAGGGGGAATGGGTTTCAGGCGACGCCTAAGCGAGGGCAGGACGGCCGCTCGCCCGCCTGCGAGAGGGGTTTACGGCCTCGCTCGATCGCCCTCGCGGCCGGCGAGGTTGGCGACCCACGATAGGGCGAGTAACCCTGCGATGACCATTAACGTTGCCAAGTTGCCGTCCGACATCTCTCGTCCTCTCCGGTCGCTCCTCATTATGCGCCGGGGTTCTTACAACGATCTGAGAATCTCGTTCCTCATCCCGGTCTGCGGACGGCGAGCCTCCGTCCGCCCGGTCCGTTCGCTCGCAACCCGCCGCCGCGAGCGGCTCCTCACAAAACTGCGTCCCGTTTTCCCGGTACGTGTCGATTGGGACAGCAAAAGGCAGGAACGGGTAGCCGGCAAGCGCGACTCTTAGTTCCCTATGGCTGATGTACTCGTCGTAGGATCGGTGGCGTTCGATACCGTCGAGACGCCGTTCGGAAAAGTGACCGAAGTGCTGGGCGGGGCGGCGTCGTTCTTTTCCTTCGCCGCGAGTCTCTTCGCGCCGGTGAAGCTCGTCGCGACGGTCGGCGCCGATTTCCCCGAGGAGTACCTGGAGTGGTTCCGTTCGCGCGGGATCGATCTCGAGGGGCTGCAGCGGAAAAGCGACGGCGCCACCTTCCGCTGGGTCGGCGATTACGGTTACGACCTCAACGTCGCCCACACGATCGACACGCAGCTCAACGTCTTCGCCGATTTCAAACCGACGTTGCCGGAGTCGTATCGCGACGTCGAGTTCGTCTATTTGGCGAACATCATGCCGGCGCTCCAGCTCGAAGTGCTCGAGCAGGTACGCCGGCCGAAGTTCGTCGGCCTTGATTCGATGAACTTCTGGATCGGAAACCCCGAGACCAAAGCGATCCTCGGCGAGGTGATCAAAAAGGTCGATGCGATCTTCATGAACGACGCCGAGATCCGCCAATATACGGGGATGTATAACCTGTTGGCGGCCGCCCGCGAATTGCTCGCGCAAGGGCCTCGCGTCGTCCTCATCAAGAAAGGCGAGCACGGTGCGATCGCCGTCTCCCGCGAGGGCGTCTTCGTCACCTCGGCCTTCCCGCTCGAGTCGCCGAAAGATCCGACCGGTGCGGGGGACTCGTTCGCGGGCGGCTTCATGGGCCATATCGCGCAAACGAGCGACACGAGCTGGCCGGGGATCAAACGCGCGATGGCCTACGGGAACGTGGTCGCGAGCTTCGCAGTCGAGGATTTCAGCGTCCGGCGGCTCCTCTCGATCACTCCGGCCGATATCCGCAACCGATATGCGGAACTCGAGAAGCTCACGACGCTCGAATCGCAGCTCATGCCGGCGACGTGACGGAGCAGGCCAATCGCTATCGGGATATCGGCCGGCTGCTCCTCTCGTGTCGTGATCGCCCCGGCATCGTCGCGGCGATCACGCGTTTCTTGTACGAATTCGGCGCGAACATCATCCATTCGGATCAGCATACGCTCGATCCGTTCGGGGGCCAGTTCTTCATCCGCATCGAGTTCTTTTTGCCCGACCTCGAGCGGCGCGAGGAGGAAATTCGCAGGGCGTTCTCGCCTGTCGCCGATACGTTCGAGGCGACCTGGCGTCTCTCGATCGCCGAGCGCAAGAAGCGCCTCGCGATCTTCGCCTCGCGAGCCGATCATGCGCTCCTCGAGCTGCTCTGGCGGATCCGCAACGGCGATCTGTACGCGGACGTGCGGATGGTGATCTCCAACCACACGAACTTGGAGCCGATGGTCGCCTCGTTCGGGATCCCATTCCACCACGTCCCCATCTCGAGTGAGACGCGTCGGCAGGCCGAGGAACGCGAATGGGAATTGATGGGCGGCGAGATCGATTTGATCGTCCTCGCGCGCTACATGCAGATCTTGAGTCCGCAGTTCCTCGAGCGCTACCGGAACCGGATCATCAACATCCACCACAGTTTCCTCCCCGCCTTCGTCGGCGCGGATCCGTACGGCGCCGCCTACGAGCGCGGGGTCAAACTCATCGGCGCGACGGCCCACTATGCGACCGAGGAACTCGATGCCGGGCCGATCATCGAGCAGGACGTCATGCGCGTCGATCACAGCTACTCGGTCGCCGATATGCGGCGCATCGGCCGGTACGTCGAGCGTGCGGTCTTGGCGCGCGCGGTCGATTGGCATCTGCAAGACCGCATCATCGTCTTTCAGAATAAGACGATCGTCTTCGTGTAGGATCATGGACGGCTTTCGAGTGAAGACGATATCGCGCAGCGAGGGCGAACCGAGCCCCTACGGAGATGCCCCCCGGCCGACCCCGCCGCGGATCTCGCTGCGGAACGCGCTCTTCCTGCAGCGGCTCCTCCGCCCGAACCGCCTGCGCGCGGCTTTCGCGAGCTGGCTCGAAGCGACGCCCGTCGCTTACCGGCTCTTCGCTTTCGTCGAAGAACGGATCAAGCGGCACATCTTCGGATGCCGGATGTGCGCGCAGTGCGCCCTCCCCGCGACCGCCTACGCCTGCCCCGAATCCTGTCCGAAAGAGCTGCGCAACGGGCCGTGCGGCGGGGTGCGGGAGGACGGCGGCTGCGAGGTCTATCCCGAGCTGCGCTGCGTCTGGTTGATCGCGTACGAGCGCGCCGAACGCGAGGGTCGCGTCGCCGATTTGCGGCGCCTGCAGCGCCCGATCGATCAGCGCAAATGGGGCCGGAGTTCGTGGGTGAACTACTGGCTCGGGCGAGACGAAGGGCTGTGGACGCAGAGCGACGGCCTGGGTACCCGCGAGGCGCTCCGATGAGTCTGCGCGCGGCGCTCGCCGAAGGGCGTTTCGTCGTGACTGCGGAGATCGGCCCGCCGCGCGGCGCGAACGCGGAGGCGATACGGCGAGCAGCGCGTGCCTTGCGCGGCTGGGTCGACGCCGCCAACGTGACCGACAATCAGGGGGCGATGGTCCGGTTGGCGAGCTGGGCGGGGAGCTTGATCACGCTGCAAGAGGGCGTCGAGCCGGTCATGCAGCTGGTCTGCCGTGATCGGAACCGGATGGCGTTGCAGTCCGATTTGCTCGGTGCAGCGGCGCTCGGGATCCCCAACGTCCTCCTGTTGACGGGAGATCATCCGCGTTTCGGCGACCATCCCGAGGCGCGCGGCGTCTTCGACCTCGACTCGATCCAGCTCGTTTGGCTGGCGCGAACGATGCGCGACGAGGGGCGCTTGCTTTCGGGCCTGCAGCTCAAACCGCCGCCGCAGTGGCTGATCGGCGCGGTCGAAAATCCCTTCGCTCCGCCGGCACGCTTCCGGGCCGAGCGGCTGGGAAAGAAAGTCGCCGCCGGTGCCGAGTTCGTGCAGACCCAGTTCGTCTTCGACGTAGCGACGTTCGCGACGTGGATGAAGAACGTCCGCGACCTCGGGTTGGAGAAGCGCTGCGCGATCCTCGCCGGCGTCGGGCCGATACGTTCGGTCCGCGCCCTCGAGCGAATGAGCGACATTCCGGGGATCGTCATCCCGCAAGAGGTACGGCGCCGCCTGCGCGGAGTCCCGAGCGACCGGTTCTTGGACGAGAGCATCAAGATCTGTGCGGAGATCATCATGGAAATCCGAGAGATTCCGGGCGTTGCGGGGGTGCACGTCATGGCCTTCGGGCTCGAGGAGGCCGTCGGTGAAATCGTCGAGCGAGCCGGGCTGGGAAAACGCCCGCAAGCGGTAGCGCCGTGAGAGCGGCGAAGAGTCGGAGTCTGCATGCTAGTTGAGCTTCGCCCTACGGAAAAGCTGCGCGATCACAACAATTCGGTGGTCGGCGCGGTCCTCGGTTCGATCTTGCACGCGGTCGAAGACGACACGCTCGATCTCTCGCGCTTGCGGATCGTTTGCGATTGGATCCAGTACAGGAAGAACTTTCGCGACCCGATCGAGATCCGCCCGATCCTCGATCCCTCGGGACGCGGCAGCGTCGAGATCGCGGTCGATTTGCGCCGCGTCGCGGGGAAGGACGCCGACTTGGAAGGAGAGATCACGCGCGCACTCGCGCGGCGCCAGGATGCACGGCGATTGTACCTCGAGTCGTGGTGTCCCACGACGCGCAGTCTCATTTGGAGCTTCAACGCCCTCTATTGGAAACATCTCGCCCTCTGGGAAACGGTCTCCGGCCGCAGCTACGAGCAGGCGCTCCCGGGCGGGCAGAGCGACGCGCGCAACACCGCCGGGGCGCGCGAGACGATCCTCGAGCTGTTCTCGATTTGGGATCAGCTCGCCGCGCGTCGAGCGCTCCCCGACCAGTTGCACGTCCTCGAACTCGGCGTCGGGAACGGCAACCAAGCCCGGGTGTGGCTCGACGAGTTCGTCCGGCTCGACCGCGAACAGGGAAGAGATTACTACCGGCGGCTGCACTACTTGATGGGAGACTATTCTCCGCATCTGCTCGAGATGGCGCGCAACAACGTGCAGAAGCACGCCGATCACGTCAGCGGGCTCGTCCTCGACGCGATGGCGCCGTCGAAGACGCTGGGCTTCCTCAAGTACAAAGCCTTCTTCGTCTACATCTCCAACGTCTACGACAACCTGCCGACCGACGAGATCGCGCGCATCAACGGGCACAATTATCAGGTCGAGACGCGTGCGCATCTCAGGCTCGAGGACGCCGAGCGGATCGCGGCTTCGGTCCGCACGAACCTCGAAGATCTCCCGGACCTCATCATGAAACTCCTGCGATTGGGCCCGGAGTTGGTCGCGGAGACGTATCGCGACAAATTCGAAGACGTCTTGGGCGCAGTACGGTTCTGGAGCGATCTCTGGGATGCGCTCGGGCTCGAGGAACGCTACGTCCCGCTTCAACCGCTCGATACGTACGAGATCGCTCCGGGTGCGAACGGCGAGATCATGCGCTCGATCCTCGAAGCGAACGGAGATCTACGGATGCACGTGAGCAACGGCGCCGTCGCAAGCTTCATCGATACGCTCCCGCTCCTCCATCCGCACGGTTTCATTCAGTGTCACGATCTCTTCGTCACCGACGTCGAGCAGTACGCCACCGGTTTTCGCGGTCCGGGGAAGTACGACGGCTCGGTCGTGAACTGGGGCAACGGACCGCTGCTCGAAGCGATCGGCGGCCGGCGCGGCTTCATCGTCGATTTTCGAAAATTCGCCCATCGCGCCGGATCCAACATCGTCACCATGACGGCAAGGGTGCGTGAATGACATGAGCGAGATGATTCTCCCTACGACGGTCGTCGGCTCGTATTCGGTCCCCGAGTGGCTCGAGCGAGCCAAGACCGATTATCATCAGCAACGGATCAGCGGCGCGTATTTGCGCGAGATCTACGACGTCGCGATCAAGGCGGCGATCAAAGATCAAGAGCGCGCCGGGATCGACATCGTCTCGGACGGCGAGCTGCGTCGCGACAACGACATCGACTATTTCTTGGAACGTCTCCCCGGGGTCGAGATTCCGCACCGCGCCAAGAGCCATTATTACGACTACTATGAGGCGGTCGTCCACCGGCCGATCCCGTGCGACGACGAGTTGCCCGCGATGGGGCTGGTCGAGGATTTTCGCTTCACCCGGCGGCAGACCGATCGGGCGATAAAGTTTTCGTTTACGGGACCGTTCTCGCTCTCCAAGCGGGTCCGCAACGAAGCGTACTCGAGCGACGCCGACTTGATGCTGGCGTTCGCCAAGATCCTCAATCGCGAGGCGAAGCTCCTCGCACAGGCGGGCGCGACGTTCCTGCAGATCGACGAACCGTTCTTAGCCGGTTATCCCGAGCAAGTCGAGCTCGCCGTCAAGGCGATCAACGCGGTCGTCGAGGGCGTCGACGTCGAATGGGCCGCCCACATCTGCTACGGAAATCGCCACGCCCGCCCCGCCTGGGAGGGGCATTACGACTTCCTCTTCCCCGCGATCCTCGAGGCGCACGTCGATCAGCTCGTCTTGGAGTTCGCGCGCAAGGGCTATGACGATCTCGCGCTCTTCGAACGATACCATCCGCCGTTCAAACTCGGCCTGGGCGTCATCGACGTGAAGAACCCCGACGTCGAGACGGCCGAGCTCGTCGCGTCGCGAATCGAGAAGGCGCTCGCGATCCTGCCGCCCGACCGGATCTACGTCAACCCCGACTGCGGGCTGCGCCACATGCCGACGCAGGTCGCGATCGAGAAGCTCCAGGCGATGAGCGCGGGGGCCTCGTTGGTCCGCGACAAGATCTTCGGCCGTGCCGCGGTGCACGCGTAACGGGTCGGGCGGCAGGATTCCGCAAGTACCGTAAGGGGGGCTACGTCGAGCCCCAAACGCGCCGCGCCACCTCGGCGACGAGCTCGAGCTTGGCCCATTGCTGATCCTCGGTGAGGAGATTCCCCTCCAAGGTCGAGGCGAAGCCGCACTGCGGGCTCAGGGCAAGCCGCTCGAGCGGGATGTACTTCGCCGCTTCATCGATGCGGCGCAGGAGGAAGTCGGCGTCCTCGAGCTCGGGCACTTTGCTGCTGACGAGTCCCAGGACGACGCTCTTCTCTTTCGGCACCAGGCGGAGCGGCTCGAACGATCCCGAGCGCTCGTCGTCGTATTCGAGGAGAAACTCGTCGACGGCGAGCTCGTTGAAGAGCTTCTCCGCGATCGCATCGTAGCCGCCTCGGGCGTACCAGTGGCTGCGGTTGTTCCCGCGGCACAAATGGATCGCGAGGATATTGTCGGCACGCCTCCCCGCGGCGAGGCAGGCGTTGTCGGCCGCGATCGCTTCGTCCAGGAGCGCGTCGATGCTCATCCCGGTTTCGCTCTGCAAGAAATCGCGCCACTGCGGATCGAGGTAATAGCTGTAGCGCGGAGCGTCGATTTGGATGTACGGGATCCCCTCGTCGGCGAGCGCTTTCACTTCGTCCCTGATGATCGCCGTGACGTCGCGTAAGAAGTCGGAATGCGTCGGGTAGGCCTTCTCGCTGACCCCCTTTTTGTAGGCGATCGCCGGGAATTGCGTCGCGCTCGGCAGGGTCATCTTGATCGGGCCGGGCGCGTGCTCTTTCAGGAAGGGGACTTCGTGCGCGGTGAGCCGCTTGATCCGGCGAATCTTCTGCTGTACGAAGCCCGGCATCGAGCTGCGCGGATAGGCCGATTGATCGAGCTCGTCGCCCTCCTTCGCGATCCACTTCCGTTTGACGACTTCCGGGCCGCCGATCCCCTCGACGGCCTCGGTGAAATCGCTCATGAAGCCGGCGCGCCGGAATTCGCCGTCGGTGAAGATGCGCAAGCCGAGCTCTTTCTGTTTGTCCAGGACGCGCAGGATATGCCGATCCTCGATCGCGCGCAGCTCCTCGGGCGCTGCGCCGCCGAGCCGCGCGTCGAGCAGCTCTTTGGGACGCAGGAAGCTCCCGACGTTGTCGGCCCGGACGATCCTCTGAACGCTCGTTTGGGTCATTTGAAGATTTCCCTCGCGGCGTCGACCGTGAGCTTGAGCTTCGCCCATTGCTCGTCTTCGCTGAGCAAGTTTCCTTCCATCACCGAGGCGAAGCCGCACTGCGGACTGATCGCGAGGTTCTCGACGGGGACGTAGCGCGAGGCTTCCTCGACCCGCCGTTTGAGGTCGTCGATCGACTCGAGCCGCGGCACCTTACTGCTGATCAATCCGAGGACGACCGTCTTCCCTTTCGGGACGAAACGCAGCGGCTCGAACGTCCCCGATCGGGCGTCGTCGTACTCGAGGAGGAAGCGGTCGACGTCGAGCGTCCCGAAGAGTTTCTCGGCGATGTTGTCGTAGCCGCCCTCGGCGTACCAGTGGCTGCGGTTGTTGCCTCGGCACAGATGGATCGCGAGCGTGACGCCGGGGCGCCGCGCGGCCTTGAAGCACGCGTTGTCCGCCGCGAGCGACTCATCGAGCAGCTTGTTGAGCTCGGTCCCGGTCTCTTTCTGTAAATAATCCCGCCATTTGGGGTCGAGATAGTAGCTGTAACGGGGCGCGTCGATTTGGATGTACTGCACGCCCTCCTCGGCCAGCGCTTTCATCTCACCCTTGATGATCTCGGTGACGTCGGCGAGCAGCGCGGAATGATCGGGGTAGACTTTGTCGGTGACGCCCTTCTGAAACGAGATCGCCGGGAACTGCGTCGGGCTCGGGAGGGTCATCTTGATCGCCCCCGGACTGTGCTGCTTGAGGAAGGGGAGCTCGCGGCCCGTCAGCCGCCCCGTCTGCTTCAGCTTGCGCGTAACGATCCCGGAGACGCGCGCCGCCTCCGCGCCGTCACCCGACCACATCCGCCCGACCGCTCCCCCCATGTCGAAGCCCTCGACGGCGTCCATGAAGTCGCTCATGAAATTGCGCCGGCGCAACTCGCCGTCGGTAAAGATCTCGAAACCGAGCTCCTTTTGCTTCGCGAGGACGCGGAGGATCTCGCGGTCTTCGATTTCTCGTAACTTCTGCTCGTCGGCGTTGGACTTGCGGGCTTCGAGCAGTTCGGGAGAACGCAAGAAACTACCGATATGATCTGCGCGATAGGGCGCCGGCATCGAGGGACTCCTTTGCTTGCATGGTGAGGAAAAACGTTTCAGCGGCGTCGCGGCCGGGTACCCTGGCGAGCCCTCGGCTGGGATGCTTTTTGGGCGGCACGGCGGGTACGACGGCCGTCGAGACGTGCGCTGTTTCGCCCACGACGTCGCATCTACTTTGGAGGAGCGAGCTCCGCGGTGAATTTCCTACGCAGGAAGCCTTCCCGAAGCGAAGGAACTTCCCGCGGCTAAAGGAGCCTTTCCACCTTATGGAATTCGGGATCGACATCTTCCCCGACGCCTGGCCCGACCGTATAACGGGCCAGCAATTTTACAGCGACATCCTCGATCTCGTCGAAGAAGGTGAGGGGCTCGGCTACACCGGGGTCAAGATCGTCGAGCACTACCTCCATCCCTACGGCGGATACTGCCCCTCGCCGATCGTCTTCCTCGCGGCTGCGGCGCAGCGAACGAAGACGATGCGGCTGATCACCGGTGCGGTCCTCCCGGCGTTCAGTCACCCGCTCAAGCTCGCCAGCGAGCTCGCCCTGCTCGATTGTCTCTCCAACGGGCGGCTCGACGTCGGCGTCGCGCGCGCTTTTCTTCCTTATGAGTACGACGGTTTCGGCGTCCCGATGGACGAGAGCCGCGGGCGCTTCGACGAAGGGATCCGCGCGATGCGCGAGCTCTGGAACGCGCCGCGCGGGACCTCCTTCGAGGGGCAGTTTCACCGGATCCCCAACGCTTGGGTCCTCCCGGAGACCGTGCAGAAGCCGCACCCGCCGATCTGGGTCGCCGCGATCATGACCCCCGAGTCATTCATCAGCGCCGGCACTAACGGTTTCCACCTCATGATCGTTCCGTACTTGGGGGAGTTCGACCATCTGCGTGAGTGTATCGGGCTGTACCGCGATGCTTGGCAAGCGGCGGGCCATCCGGGCAAAGGTGGGAAGATCATGATGGTGATGCATCTCTACGTCGCCCCACAGGCGGCGCAGGCTCGCGAAGAAGCGCGGCCGTACATCGAACAGTACGTGGCGACCTTTCACGACGCCGCCAGCGCTTGGAACGAGCGGACCAGCGCCCAATACAAGGGATATGAGGCGTTGCAGCGGCGTCTCGAAGAGATTACCTATGAGCGCGTCCTTCGAGATACCCGCGCGATCATCGGCGATCCGGCGGCCGCGGTCGAGCAGACGCAGTATCTCGTCGAACAGTTCGGCGACGTGAACTTCAGCTTTCAGATGACGTTCGGGATGATGCCGATCGAGCGCTCGCGGCGTACGATGCGTCTGTTTGCGGAGCAGTGTATGAGTCAACTCCGGCGCGAGCCGATCTCGGCGTAGTAGTCCCTTGCGCGAAGCAATCGAGATCGCCCTCGGCGGCATCCTACAAGGCAGCGTTTTTGCGCTCGTCGCTCTCGGTTTTGCGCTGGTCTACCGCGTCACCGGCGCGATCAACTTGGCCCAAGGCGCCTTCGTCGTCTTCGGGGCGCTGACGCTCTACTCGTTCCAGCAGACCTTCAACTTCCCGCTCCCGCTCGCGTTCCTCGCCTCGCTGGGCGTCTCGCTGATCGTCGGGCTGATTCTGGGCGCGTTCGTCTTCCAGCCGGCGCTGCGGAAACTCCCGATGGGCGGGATGATCTTGCTCACCGGCGGTCTCTTGACGTTCTTCGAGGGGCTCATGCTGATCGTCTGGGGGAGCCAGCCGTATCAGCTGCAGCCATGGTCCGGCTTCGCCCCGGTGAACATCGGCGGGATCCACATCCCGACGCAGGGCTTTTGGGACTTCGGCGTCACCGCGATCATCATCGTCGTGATGTGGTACATCTTGCAGAAAACGACGATCGGGAAAGCGCTGCGCGCCTGTTCCGAGAACCCGGCCGCCGCGGCGCTCATGGGGATCGACGTCCCGCGGATGACCGTCCTGTCGTTCGCCGTCGCCGCGGCGATCGGCTGCGTGAGCGGGATGGTGATCGGCCCGGTCGTCTCGCTCGAGTTCGACGGCGGCGGCTTCTTCACGACCTCGGGCTTCATCTCCGTCGCGATCGGCGGATTCGGTTCGTTCGTCGGTGCGCTCATCGGCGGTCTGGGACTGGGGACCGTCGAACAACTCGCGGCCGGTTACGTCTCCTCGCTCTTCTCGACGACGCTCGCCCTCGCGCTGCTCTTGATCGTCCTGATCTGGAAGCCGACGGGTTTGCTCGGCTCGGGTACACGGCGCCGCATCGACGTGCGCGAAGCCTCCGTCCACGCGTTCCGCGAGGCCGTCCGGCTGAGTAAGCGCGGCGCGATCATCGGGGGGATCGTCGCACTCGTCGTCATCGCGATCCTGCCGTTCTTCCTGCAGACCGGCGGGATCTTGAGCTCGATCGTCATCACCGGGATCCTGTTCTTTGCGCTCCTGGGGCTCGATATCTTGATGGGCTACGGCGGCCAAGTAAACCTCGGTCACGCCGCCTTTTTGGCATTGGGCGCGTATTCGGCGGCGATCATGACGACGCGTTACGGTCAGTCGCCGATCGTCGGGATCCTGGTCGGACTCGCCGTCTCGCTGACCTGCGCGGCGATCCTTTCGTCGATCACCGTGAAGCTGCGCGGCCACTACATGGCCCTCGCGACCCTCGCCTTCGGACTGCTCGTCGACTCGATCGCGGTCGGCGCGACGAATCTCTCGGGGGGGCCGTCGGGGATCGCCGGGATCCCGCACTTCTCGCTCTTCGGCTATACCCTGGACAGCCAGATCGCCAACTACTATATGATCTGGGGGCTGGTCGTCATCGGGGTGATCGTCCTCGCGAACCTGGTCCGTTCCGATTTCGGACGCGCGTTGCGCGCGATGCGCGTCGACCCGGTCGCGGCGCGTGCGCTCGGGATCAACGTCCCGAAATACAAGCTGATGGCGTTCCTGATCGCCGCCAGTTTTGCCTCGGTCGCGGGGAGCCTCTACGCGTATTATTTTCAGTTCATCTCGCCCGAGATGGTGAGCACGAACCGCTCCTTCGAGCTCGTGACGATGCTCGTCGTCGGCGGTGAGGCGACGCTCGTCGGCCCCGTGATCGGTGCGGTGATCCTCACGCTGTTGCCGACGGTCTTCCAGCCGCTTGCGAATTTCAAGACCCTCGCGGAGGGCGTCATCCTCGTGAGCGCGCTCCTCTATCTGCCCTCCGGGATCTTCGGCGGTATCCTGGCGGCCCTGCAGAGGAAGCGCATCCAGCCGATCGAGACGATGCCGTCCGCCGTCGAGAGCAAACCCGCTCGGGAGACCGTGGCCCGATGACCGTCGCACTTCAAGGCCGGAGCCTCGAGAAGAGCTTCGGCGGCGTGCACGCGATCCGCGACGTCTCGTTTACGATCGAGGAGGGCTCGTTGATCGGATTGATCGGGCCCAACGGCGCGGGGAAGAGCACGCTCTTCAACATGTTCACGAACTTGTATCCGCCCGACAAAGGGACGGTCGAGTTCTTCGGGATCAACCTCGCCGGGAAGACCGAAGACGAGATCGCGCGGCTGGGCCTGATCCGGACGTTCCAAACGGCCCGTGTCTTCGCCGAGATGACGGTCCTCGAGAACGTGATGATCGGCGCCCATCTCACGGTTCGGAGCAGCCCGTGGGCCGAAGCCTTCTGGGTCCCAAGCGTCGGTCGCGAAGAGGTCGGTATCCGGAAGAAAGCCGAGGCGCTGCTCGAGCTCCTGGGTTTGTCGCGTTTCGCCGATGAAAGCGCGACGAATCTCCCGATGGGTTCGCAGAAGCTGCTCGAGCTTGCGCGAGCGGTCATGGCCGGACCGCGCGTCCTCCTCCTCGATGAGCCGGCCGCCGGTTTGAACGACGCCGAGACGGCCGAGCTCGCGCGCCTGATCACCGCGATCCGCCATGCCGGGACGACGATCGTCGTCGTCGAGCACAACATGTCGCTCATCATGGGGATCGCCGATTACGTCCTGGTCCTCGACGCGGGTCGTTTGATCGCCGAAGGACCGCCCAAAGAGATCCAAGCCAACGAGAAAGTCATCGAGGCCTATGTCGGCCGCGGCCTCGACGCCGTGTTGGCGGAGGCCCACTGATGTTCGCGATTCGGGATTTGCGCGCGGGCTACGGCTCGGCCTCGGTCTTACACGGGATCACGCTCGACGTGCAGAAGGGCGAGATGGTCGCGTTGGTCGGGGCGAACGGCGCGGGGAAGTCGACGTTGCTCAAGGTGATCTCGGGGCTGTTGCGTCAGACCTCGGGGACGATCGAATACGAGGGTGCGCCGCTGCCGAGCTCGCCGGCGGCTCGCGTCCGCGCCGGGATCGCGCAGGTCCCCGAAGGCCGCCAAGTCTTTGCCGACTTGACGATCGAAGAGAACCTGCGGCTCGGCGCCTATTCCCAAATGCGAACGCTTACGGAAGCGGAGATCGCGAAGCGGATCGAAGAGGTGTGCGCGATCTTCCCGGTTCTCAAGGAGCGGATGAAGGGGCTCGCCGGCGGCCTCTCGGGCGGGCAGCAGCAGATGCTCGCCATCGGCCGCGGCCTCATGGCCAGGCCGCGGCTGCTCCTCCTCGACGAGCCGTCGCTCGGGCTCTCCCCGACGCTCGTCACCGAGATTTTCAAGATCCTCGTCCGCCTGCGCGCGATGGGCGTGAGCATCCTCCTCGCCGAGCAGAACGCACGGATGAGCCTGGCGATCGCCGATCGCGGCTATGTGATCGAGACGGGGAAGATCGCCTTGTCGGGGACCGGCCAAGAGCTGCTCCATTCCCACGAGGTCATGGAGCGTTACCTCGGCGTCGGCAGCGACGAGACCCACGGCGCGGCGCAAGAAGGCCGGGCGCTGGGCGAGAAGCTTCGGTCGATCCTCGGGGAGAACCGAGCCGTAGCCTAGTCCTTCCTCACAAGGGGCGAGACGATGATCGAGGATCTGCCCAGGACCGACGGCGCGAACGCGTCACAGCTGCAAGCGCTCGTGCGGCCCGGTCGCGTGCACGGCGACGTCTATACGAAACCCGAGATCTTCGAGCTCGAGCTCGAGAAGATCTTTCACGCGTCGTGGCTCTACATCGGTCATGAGAGCGAGGTCCCCGCGCCCGGCGATTTCGTGTTGCGCACGATGGGCCGGCAGCCGGTGATCCTGGTTCGCGGGAAGGACGGGATCGTCCGCGTCCTGATGAATCGGTGCCGTCATCGCGGCGCGCTCGTCTGCGAGGTCGAACGCGGCCGCGAGCAGCATTTCCGCTGTTGGTATCACGGCTGGACATACGACAACACGGGCCGGCTCACGCACGTCCCCGAGCCGGGCGGCTACCCGAGCGATTTCCCCTATGAGGAGTACGGCCTCTCGCAGCCGCCCTGCGTCGACGCCTATCGCGGCTTCGTCTTCGCGAGTTTACGCGGCGGAGTGAAGCCGCTGCGCGAACACATCGGGCTGGCTGCGAAGATGATCGACCTGATGATCGACGCCTCGCCGATCGGCGAGATCGCCCTCGACATGGGCTGCAACAAGACGGCGTACAACGGGAACTGGAAGCTCGTCGGGATGGACGGGTATCATCCGAACTACTTGCACGTCTCGGTCATCATCGCGCGCGCGAAACGCGAAGCGGCCGCAGCCGGGAACAAAGCCGACGCCGAATTCATGAACGCCGTCTCGTGGAGCGACGCCTCCGAATCGGTCACGCGCGATCTCGGGAACGGCCATTCGATGCTCGATTTGCTTCCCCACCGGATGAGTACGGTCGATGCATATCTCGCCGAACTGCGCGAGCTCGACGGCGGGGCCGAGTACATCGAGGCGATGCTGCGAGCCTACGGCCCCGAGCGCGGAAAGGTCCTCCTTGCGATGGCCGGCGATCCGCATGTGGGGCTCTTTCCCAACGTGCAGTTGATCAACAATCACGTCCGTATCATCACGCCGATCGCCGTCGACAAGACCGAGATCATGATGTTCCCGGTACGCCTCGCCGGGGTGAGCGATGCGATCAACGATCACCGCTTACGCAAGCACGAGAGCTTCTACGGCCCGTCGGCCGCCGGATCGCCGGACGACGCCGAGATTTTCGAGCGGACGCAACGCGGATTGCAAGCGCGCGTCGATCCATGGATCGACCTCTCACGCGGGATGCATCGCGAATACGTCGACGCCGACGGTTCGATCGTCGGGAAGATCACCGATGAGGTCCCGCAACGGGCGCAGATGAAACGTTGGCTCGAACTGATGTCGGCGCCGGCGTGATGGATAGCGTGGCCGGCGCCGATCTCCTGCGCGAGGTCGAAGCGTTTCTGATCCATGAAGCGCGGCTGATGGACGAGCATCGCTACGACGACTGGATGGCGCTGTGGGAAGACGAGCTCCTCTACTGGGTCCCCTGCAACGAGGACGAGATCGATCCGAGCCGCCATGTCTCGCTCATCTACGACGGGCGGGAGAGCCTCACCCAACGCGTGTGGCGCTTGAAGGGGAAGCAGGCCCATGCGCAGCGTCCGAAATCGCGCCTGCTCCGCGTCGTCTCGAACGTCGTCGTCGAACGCGTGACGGGAGACGAGATCGAGGTGAGCTCGGCGTTCGTCCTCGGCGACGTCCGCAACGCGGTACAGACGGTCTATTTCGGCCGGACGGCGCATACGCTGACGCGCCGTGACGGCGTGCTGCGGATGAAGCGGAAGAAAGTGATGTTGCTCAACAACGACGCTCCGCTGGGCAACTTGACCTTCCTCTTGTGAGGAGCGTGCCGACGAAGCCGCGCATTGCGACGGTCATCGGCGATCCGGCGGGGATCGGGCCGGAAGTCTGCGTCAAGGCGCTCGCCACCGGAGCGCCGCAATCGCGGAGCATCCCGATCCTCATCGGGAACATCGACGCGATCGTCGACGCGGCGCGTATCTGCCGCGTCGATCTCCCGCTTCGCCCGGTCGAGCCGGCCCGTGTCGCCGAACTCGGCGATACGGATCGGATCGCCGTCATCGACCCGGGGAATTTGCGGAGCGACGAGTACACGGTCGGCGAGCCGTCCGGTCCGGCCGCGCGGGCGGGTGTCGAATGGATCCGCCTCGCCCAAGAGCTGGCGGCCGCCGGCGCGATCGCGGGTTTCATCATGGGGCCGATGAATCACAAAGCACTCGCGTTGGGCGGGATCGCACGCGAGTTTTCCGAGGTGCCGGAATTCGAGCCGCCGGGGACGTGGCAGTTACGGATCAACGGGCCGCTGCGCGCCGTCCCGCTGACCGAGCACGTCCGGTTGCGCGACGTCCCGCAAACCGTCACGCGTGAAGCGGTGTTACGCTTGATCATGACGGTCGATGAGCACCTGCGCCGGTGGGGGATCGCGCATCCGAGGATCGCGGTCGCCGGACTGAATCCGCATGCGATGTTCGAAGAGGACGCGGAACGGATCGCGCCGGCCGTCGCCGATGCGCGCGGGCGCGGGATCGATGCGAGCGGGCCGATCTCGCCCGATGCGGTGTTTCGCCAGGGGCTCGAGGGCCGCTCCGACGCGATCGTGACGATGTATCACGATCAGGGGCAAATCGCGGTGAAGACGGCGGCCTTTGCCGGCGCGTGCACGGTCTTTCTCAATCTGCCGTACGTCCGGATGGGGATACCGCATGGAACCGCCTACGATATCGCGGGGACGGGAAAGGCACAGCATCTCACGATGCTCTCGGCGATGAACATCGCCGCGGCGCTCGCGAGCGGGCGCGGTTTCGCCGACGCCGCCGAGAGGAATTGATGCGGATCGATTTCCACACCCACTACATCCCGCGCGCCGTCGAACGTCTACGGAATGCGCACGCCGATTGGCCGCGGTTGGCGATCGAGTCGCCCCGCTGCGGCCAGCTCTATCGGGGCGCGGCGCATTATCGCACGATCGACGACCGGAGCTGGGATGGTCCGCGGCGGATCGCCGATATGGACCGCTACGAGCTGGACATGCAGGTGGTCTCTCCGATCCCGGTGACGTACGCCTATGATTGTCCGCTCGATGCCGCCCGCGAGCTCGCTCGTGTTCAGAACGAAGGGCTGGCGGAATTGGTCCGCGATCATCCCAAGCGCTTTGCGGGGTTGTGCTCGGTCCCGCTGCAAGACGTCGATGCGGCTTGCGCCGAGCTCGAGCGTGCGATCGGAGAGCTCGGCCTTCTGGGCGTCGAGATCGGATCGGCGGTCGGGACGGTCGACATCGCCGACGAGCGCTTCGAACCGTTTTGGTCGACATGTGAGCGGCTCGATGCCGTCGTCTTCCTCCACCCGGAGCGCTTCCCCGGCGCCGCTCGCCTGAGTGCTCATCGGCTCGTCTTTTCGACCGGCTATCCGAGCGAGACGGGGATCATCGCGGCGCAACTCATCATGAGCGGCTTCTTTACCCGCCATCCGAAGATTCGCTTCGTCCTCGCGCACGGCGGCGGGACGCTACCCTGGCTCCTGCCGCGCCTCGATCAAGTATGGTCGTCGTTCGAGGATCTGCGATTGCAGCTTCCCCGGCGCCCTTCCGAGGCGGCCCGCTCGTTCCTGTGCGATACGTTGACGTACGACGCCGAGAATCTCTCGCTCGTGATCGAGCGCATCGGGATCGACCGGCTCATGCTGGGGAGCGATTATCCGTTCCCGCTGATGGAAGATCCGCCGGGCAAGGCGATCACGATGAGCGCCTCGCTGAGCGACGACGAAAAAGCGCGCTTGAGCGGGGCGAACGCAGAGAGGCTCCTGCGTGGGGGCTGACGGGATCGGCTCCGCCGACATGCGGGACGATCCGCGCGGCCGGACCGAACCGCCGGCGGTGATCGAGCTCTGCGGTGTGAACGTCAAGCTCGGTGGTCGCTCGATCCTAAGCGATATCACCTGGAGTCTGCGCCCCGGGGAACATTGGGCGGTCGTCGGTGCGAACGGCTCGGGGAAGAGTACGTTCTTACGTTTGGTCCGCGGCGATCAATGGCCCGAGCCCGGGGTCGGACGGAGGACGTACCGTTTCGACGGTGTCGAGACGCGTCATCCGGTCGGGATACGGGAGCGCATCGGGCTCGTCTCGCCCGAGCAGCAAGAGCGCTACCTCCGTCTCGACTTCGGGTTGACGGGGCGGACGGCGATCGCGACGGGCTTTTTCAATACGGACTATCTGCACGCGGTCCCGACGCCGGCGCAAGAACGCCGCCTCGACGAGCTCATCGCGCTGCTCGGGATCGAACACCTTGCGGGGCGCGACGTGGGGACGCTCTCGCAAGGAGAACTCCGCAAAATCCTGATCGGGCGGGCGCTCGTTCGCGAGCCTCGCGTCCTGCTGCTCGACGAGGTCACGAGCGGTCTCGATCGCGGCTCACGCGCATCGATCCTCGAGCTCCTCGACCGGATCGCCGCGGCCGGGACGCAAACGATCTTCGTAACGCATCGTCCGAGCGAGCGTCTGCGTGCGACGACGCACGAACTGCGCTTGCGCGGCGGCCGGATCGCCGCGAGCGGTCCGCTGACCGACCTCCATCCGGCGCACCCGCCGCGCCGTGAGCGGCCGGTCGTCCACCCGCGTGCGAAGGCCGCGGCGCCTCGATTTCTGATCAAGATCGAGAACGCGGACGTCTATCTCGACCGGCAGCTCGTCTTGCGCAACATCGATTGGGAGGTCGTTCCCGGCCGACACTGGGTCATCTACGGTCCGAACGGTTCGGGGAAGAGTACGCTCGCGAAACTCGCCGCGGGGCTCCTCCACCCCGCGTACGGAGGCCGGGTTCGCCATTTCGGTTCGGAGCGGCCGACGCATCTCTGGGAACTCAAGCGGAGGATCGCGTTTCTCTCCGATGAGTTGCAAACGGCGTACGAGCAAGACATCCCGGCGCGGCTCGTGATCGCATCGGGATTTTTCTCGAGCGTCGGTCTCTATGCAAAACTCGGTCCCGAACAGGAACGGACCGTCGATCGGCTCGTCGAGCGCTTCGGGCTCGGCCGCTTGATCGACCGGCCGTTTCTGCGTCTGTCGTTCGGCGAGCGGCGGAAGATCCTGATCGCGCGGGCTCTGGTGACGAGGCCCGAGATCGTGATCGTCGATGAGGCGACCAGCGGCCTTGATGCGGCGTTCCGCACGACCTTCCTCGAACTGCTCGAGGAGCTTGCGGCCGACGGCACGGCGTTGATCGTGATCAGCCACCACGAGGACGACGTCCCGCCGGTCGTCACCGACGAGCTCGAGATGAGTGAGGGACGGATCCTCCGAAAGGCGGCTATCGCAGCGCGTTGAACCAGCCCTGGCGGGCGATTAGCTCAGTTGGGAGAGCGCCTCGTTTACACCGAGGATGTCGGCGGTTCGAGTCCGTCATCGCCCATTTTCTCTTGCCGTCCTTACGGCAGGCCTTGGACGCGCGAAGCGCGCAATGCGGGCGGGGATCGTCTCGTCTCTGCTCGTTCGTCCAGGGAGCGGATCGACTACGGCTTCGTTCGACATCCTTCGCTAACGATACCGAATGTCCCGAATCGTACGCATCTGCGCCTGTGTGGTTGCAGCGCTCATCTTTTCGCCTGTCGACCTCGTCCATGCCGCTCCCTACCCGACATTCCAAGAAGCCGGCCGGCAAGCCGTGGCGACGTTGCTGCACGTTTACTATGCCGGCCACGGATACTGGCGCGAATGTGACCGGCCGTCATGCCCGCGTGCGAACGGCGACTGGGGCGTCGACTCCGCTACCTACGCTCTATTCCTGCGCTGGAAGACGGCGCACGATCCCGCGATCGCTCGCGTCGCAGCGGAGTTGCTGGCCGCCGGTCGACGCTACCGGATCCCGTGTGCGAGGGCATCCTGTCCGGCGTGGAGCGACACGCCTTCGTGGGATGCGGTCGCCTATATGCGTGAGTACGAGATCCTCGGTCGCAACCCGGAAGCGTTGCGGCGAGCGGCCGAGGCGTTTCATTACGTCGTCCGCTCGAAAACGTTCGTGGGCGGGGCCTGCCCGTCGATCCCCTATCAGATCCCGCAGCCGTCGAATCGGCGCGTGAAGACGCTCGAGACCGATGCAAATGCGATCAAGGCGGCGCTGCTGCTCTACGAGGCGACCCACGACAAAGCGTACCTCGAGGAGGCGGTGTGGCGCTACGCGGCTGCGCGACGTTATTTTCTCGATCCGCAGGTCCCGCTCTATACCGTTCAGGTGGTCGACGACGGGGCGACCTGCCGGCGCCAAGATCACCGTTTTTTCGCCTCGGTGAACGGCGATATGATTTGGAACGGCCTGGCGCTCGCGCGCATCACCAAGCAGCGCAGCTACGCCCGACAGGCGATCGCGACCGCACGTGCGGTCGCGACGACGCTCGCCGACGAGTGCGGTGTCTTCGTCGATCTCGGAGGTGAAAACGACGTCGTCGAGCCGCTCGTCGAGGGGATGTACGACCTCGCGACGAGCGAACATCTCGCCTTCGCCCGCGAGTGGATCATCAGGAACGCCGCCGCAGCCCTCTCGGCGCGTGCTCCGGATGGGACGTTCTCACGGTTCATCGACGGCCCGCCGCAAAGTACCGCCTCGATTTGGCAGAGCAACGGCGGCCTCGCTTTGGAGATTGCAGCGGCTGCGCTCGATCGCGACGGCGCATTCGCCGCGCGCGGGTGGAGTGACGGGCGATCGTACGGCCTCCCCCTGACGGCGCTCCCCGCGACGATCACCTTCGAGGGCTCCGGTATCGCGCTCATCGGGACGATCGGGCCGACTTGCCAAGGCGAGCACGTCCGCGTCTTCATCGACGGAACCGAGACGTTCGATCACACGGGCCTATGGCAAAATTACGACATGCCCGAGCAGAGCGCAGTGCGTTTCGCCTGGCGCTGGCCCGTCTCCGGGAAGCACACCGTCCGGCTCGAGATCGCCGACGGAAGCGTCCTTGGGAACGTCATCGAGCTGAAGACGATCGTCCGGGCGTAACGCGCGAAGGCGAGGATCGCCTTGCGCCGAACCTTGGGCAGCGTTTTGTGACTTCATGAGGGGAATCGAGATGACGCGAGCCTTCCGTCCCTTGCTCTTCATCCTGCTTTCCGTCGCCGTCTTGACGAACGGTGCGCTCCCCGCGGCCCGCGCGGCGGAGGCGCCGGTCGACATCAATGTCCTCCTCTCGCTGACCGGATCGGGGACGTTCATCGGCAAGATCCACGAGCAGACGCTTGCCGCGATGGAAGCATACCTCAATAAGCAGGGTGGGATTCACGGGCGACCGATCCACTTCGTCATTCAAGACGATCAGACCAATCCGCAGGTCGCCGTGCAATTGACCAACGGGATCATCGCCAAGAAAGCCAACGTCATGCTCGGCGCCGATCTGGCGGCGGTCTGCCGCGCGATCGCGCCGCTGTTGAAGGACGGTCCGGTCGACTATTGCCTCTCGCCCGGGATCCATCCCGGCCCGGGGAGCTTTCAATTCACCGCGACCGTCGGGACGCGCGATTTGTGCGTCGCATTCCTGCGGTATCTGCGTGAGCGCGGGGTTCGGCGGATCGCGGCCTTGACCTCGACCGACGCCTCCGGCCAGGACGGCGAGGCCGGTCTCCTCGATGCGGCCGCCTTGCCGGAAAACAAGTCGATCGAGATCGTCGCCAGAGAGCATTTCAATCCGAGCGACGTCAGCGTCGCGGCACAGATCGCTCGCATCAAGGCCTCGAACGCGCAAGCATTGATCGCTTGGACGACCGGGACGCCGTTCGGGACCGTCCTGCGCGGCGCCGTCGACGGCGGTCTTTCGATCCCGATATTCACGACGAACGGGAACATGACGTATGCGCAGATGGCGCAGTACAGCGGCTTCATGCCGAAGGAGCTCTACTTTCCGGGCTTCGCGTACGTCGCGACCGAGGTCACGCCGGGGATGAATTCGCAGCAGCGTCAGTTCATCAGCGTGATGAAAGCGGCCGGGATCAAGCCGGACTTTCAATCGGGGCTCCCGTGGGATCCGGTCCTCATCCTGGTCGACGCGTTACGTCACGTCGGCGCCGACGCAGCTCCCGAAAAAGTTCGCGCCTACATGGCGAACCTCCACGGCTTCGTCGGGATCACCGGCACCTACGATTTCCGCGATCACAGCAACCGCGGTCTCAACGAGAAAGGCGTCGTCGTGATGCGCTGGGACACGGCGAAAAATACATGGGTCCCGGTGAGCCGGCCCGGCGGGATGCCGCTCTAGGCCAAGCCCGCCGCCGCTACCAGTAGGCGAGCGCGCCGATGTAGAGGTCGCGCAGCTGCTCGCGTGAGGTTTCGCGCGGCGCGTTATTAATAAGGCCCTTCTGCGGAAAGGCTCCGTCGGTCAGCGCTTCGACGTCTTGCGCGGTATAGCCGACGGCGCTCAGACCGTTCGGTATCCCGGTCGCTTTCATCAGCTCGATGATCCGCTCGCTCAACGCCTCCCCGGCCTCCGAGAGGGCGACGTCGCGGACGTCGGCGCCCAGCCGTTCGGCCGCTTCGAGGTGACGCTCCGGACAAGCCGCCGCGGTGAAACGAAAGACCGCGGGGGCGTTGAGGATCACCGACATCCCATGCGGGATGAGCGGATATTTGGGATCGTAGTCGGGCGCACGGAACTCCTTGACCAATCCGGAGACGGCGTAGGACATCCCGTGCGGGAGGTGACAGCCGGCGTTTCCGAACGCGATCCCGGCGAGCATCGCGGCGAAGAGCATCCGCTCGCGTGCTTCGTCGTCGTTCGGGTCTTTCGTAGCGCGGACGATGTGTCGGCCCAGGATCGTCAGCGCCTCGAGGCAGCCGACGTCGCTGTACGGGTTTGCGCCCTGCGAGAGCGGGCGCGCCCCCCCTCTCGGCACGCGCGGGCGGCGCGTATAGGGAAGGGCCGTATACGATTCGAGTGCGTGGCTGAGGACGTCGAAGCCGCTTGACGCGACGACCATCGGCGGAAGGGTCCGCGTGACGTCGGGATCGACAACCCCGATCGTCGGCCGGAGTTCGCGCGCGCGGATCCCGGTCTTCGCCTGCATCTCGAGGTAATCGAAGATCGCGATCCCCGTACATTCGCTCCCGGTCCCCGAGGTCGTCGGGCAGGCGATGTGCGGCTTGAGCGGGCCGGGGACCGGCTTCCCGGCGCCGATCGGCGGATTGACGTAGTCCATGAAGTCGGCGGGATAGGTCGAGTAGAGATCGGCGGCTTTGGCCGTATCGATCGTCGAGCCGCCGCCGATCGAGATGAAGCCGTCGAATCTCCCGTCGACCGCGAAGGCCGCGGCCCGTCGGAACGACGCATCGGTCGGCTCGACGACGATCTCGTCGTACACGACCGTATCGACCTTGGCGTCCTTCAGCGACTGCTCGACCGTCGAGACGAACTCGAAGTGCCGCAAATGGGGATCGACGAACAGCGCGGCCCGCCGCATCCCCAGGTTCTTCGCGATATCTCCCACCTCGCGCAGTACGCCGCGCCCGTACGTGAGGCGTGCTCCGTCGATTTCGAAACCGTAATCGCCGGTCGGGGATGGAGCGTAGTGTGCGTGCCGGCAACAGATCATGCTCTCACGACCTTTCGGGGTGGCCGGATCTGCGCTGCGAACTAGCTCAGGCGCGCACCGGCGGTCTGCAGTTGCCGGGCCCGTTCGCTGCGGTCGGTCCCCAGCGCAATCAGGATCGTCAGCACCATGAAGCCGACCGCGACCAAGAAGACCGCGCGCGGCTGCCCGTGGTCCATCAACCAGCCATAGAGCATCGGTCCGACGGTCCCGCCGATGTTGAACCCGGTCGTGACGATCCCGAAGACACGTCCCGACGCGCCGGGCGGGGCCGAGGCGCGGACGAGCATGTCGCGCGAGGGCATGATCAAGCCGGAGAGGAACCCTGCGACCCCGAGCGCACCGACGACGGCGGCGCCGAGATCGACGTAGCCGATCAGGAGCGTCACGAGGGCCATGACGCCGAAGCCGCCCGAGGCGATATCGGCGTGTCGCTTCGTCTTATCCGCGAGGTGACCGCCGGTGAGGACGCCGATTGCGATCCCGACCATATAGGCCGTCAGGCCGGCGCTCGCGATCGTAAGTGGGATCCCGTAGAGCCGCATCAGAGCGACGGCGGAGAAGTTCTGGAGCGCGCTCCCCGAGAGATTCAAAAACGCGAACCAAAGGGTCAGGACGATGATCAGCGGCGAAAGGAGCGAACGCCCGCCGACCGGTGCCGGTTTGTTCTCCGCCGCCAGGTGTTGGGGGACGCCGTCGAGCTGCCGGGCGAAGAGGAGCGTCGCCGCGACGGACAGCGCGAATATCCCTGAGGCGACGAGCGCCGTCCCGAGGCCGGCATGGAGCGCGATCCCGAGCGCAACCGGCGGTGCGATCGCGCTCCCTAGAAAGCCCGAGAAGGTATGGTAAGAGAAGGCCTTCCCGATTCGCTCAGGAGCGATCCGAGCGGATAGGATCGCGTAGTCGGAGGGGTGATAGACGCTGTTCGCGCTCCCGGCCAATGCGGCGGCGGCGAGTAGCCAGCTGTAGGCGGGGAGCAGCCCCGCGAGGATGAAGGCCAAGCCTCCGACGCACAGCCCCACGATCAGGATGTTTCTCGGGCCGTACCGGTCGGCGAAGAACCCCATCGGGGTCTGCGTCGCGACCGAGCAGACGTTGAAGGCCGTCAGGACGAGGCCGAGCTGGACGAAATCGACGTGTAAGTCACGGCGGAACAGCGGGAAGAGCGAGATCAGGACCAGGAGCTGGAAGTGGCTGATGAGGTGGGCCGCCGAGACCAGGAAGATCGTCAGGTTCTCGCCGCGTCGCGCTTCCCGACTGCTCATGGGGAGATCTTACCGCCCCGTTGCCGCTTTCCCTCGCCGTGGCGGCGGGCCGTTCGGTGTGCGCGAGGCGGGCGCGGCTTTCCCCGGTCAGGCGAAGCGCCTGAGTTTCTCCTCGTCGATCACGTAGATCGCGCCGCGCTTGCGCTGAATCGCACCCTCCGCTTCGAGTCGCGCCAGACTGCGCGCGACGACTTCCTTGACGGTCCCGGCGGCGGCCGCGATTTGCGAGAGCGTCATCGGTGAGCCGGCTCCGCCGACCGGGACCGACGGATCGCCGGCGTATTTTGTTAATAAGAGAGCGATGCGTGCCAGGACCGGCTTCGAGACTTGTGCGCACAAGAGCTCGATCAACGCGCGAGCCCGTCTCCCGCAGGAGGCGGAGAGCTCGGCGCGCAGGCCGTCGTCGGAGGCCATTGCGCGGAGGACGTCGTCGCGTGGAACGAGGATGACTTCGGAGGGTTCGGCGAGCGCGACGAACCGCGCCACGCTGTCCCCTCGGTCGAACAGCATGATCTCTCCGAAGATGTCGAACGGATGGACCTCGTAGAGGATCTGCTCTCTACCTTCAGGAGAGCTGACGATCGCGAAGATCCGCCCACTGCGCACGATCCCGAGGAAAGGCCAGGTCACGCCTTGCAGCGCGACCGGCTTGTTTCGTGCCACGGGGCGGCTCGTCGCGACCCGCGAGAGGGCGCGTTTCGTCGTCTCCGAGGCCGAAGCCAGGAACGGGCAACGCTCGAGGAATCGCAATGCCGGATCGTGGGTTTGCGCGGCCGAGATGCGCCGCAACGTCACCTCCCATTTCGGGCCGACGTGCCGCTGCGACCAGCCGAAGGACTCCGGGAACCTTTCCTCAAGCTGGTGGAGCAGCGAGCGCGGCTCGTAATCGTAGAGGAGCGTCAAGGACTCCCCTTCCCGCAGGTCGGCAAAGGCTTTCGTAATAGTGACGTCACGCTCTTGCAGCAAAGAAAGTTCCTCGTAGGGCGACCACGGTCATCATAAAAGTTCATAATGACGCCAAGATGAATCTGTACATGACAAGAAGATGAAATTATGAAAGTCCTCGTCGTAGAAGATGATCGCCGGCTGTGTTCCCTGATCGCCCGAGGGCTCAGCGAGGACGGTCACGTCGTCGACACCGCCGGCGACGGTCCGGGGGGCCAGGAGGCGGCCAGGACCGGCCGCTACGATGCGATCGTGATGGATCTGATGCTCCCGAAGAAAGACGGGTTGAGCGTGATCCGCGAGCTCCGCGACGACGGCATCGTCACCCCGATCTTGATCCTCACCTCGCGGGACAGCACCGACGACGTCGTCGCCGGTCTCGACGCCGGCGCCGACGACTATTTACGCAAGCCCTTCGCCTTCGAGGAGATGGAAGCGCGGCTGCGGACGATCGCGCGGCGGCTCCCGGTCCCGCCCCGCCGGGTGCTCGAAGTCGAGGACGTCACCTTCGACCTCGCGACCAAGCGCGTCCATCGAGCCGGACGGGAGATCGTCCTCAAAGCGAAGGAGCTGGCCTTTCTCGAATACCTCATGATGAACGCAGGCGTCGTCGTCACGCGTGCGATGATCGAAGAAGCGATATGGGCGCGGCACTCCGAGATCTGTTCCAACGTCGTCGACGTGTACATCCGCCGGTTACGCTCGAAGCTCGAGGCCGACGGGCTGCCGCAGATCATCTTCACGGTCCGCGGCGTCGGCTATAGATTCGGGTCGTGTTGAGCCCGTTGAAGGCTCCCACCTCGCTGCATGCGCGGCTGACGATCACCTACGTCGTCGCCCTGAGCGTCGGCCTCCTTCTGTTCGCCGCCTTCTCGCTTACCGTCATCGAAGAGGTCTCGAAATCGGCCCTCGACGCTCGGCTCGCCGCCTCTGCGCGCGCGTTCGTCGGCTCGCTCTCGGTCGTCCACGGCGAAGTCCAGACGGACCGCCGCTCGCACTTATTACTGCGCGCGATCTTGAGCCCGCAGCAGAACGCCGCGATCATTCGCCGTGACGGAACGGTCCTGTTGCAGTTGGGGGCGATCCCGGCGCGCGTCGTCGCGAGCGTCAAATCGACGACCGCCACCCCGCGCTACGAGACGATACGGACCGAGGGGACGCCGGTACGGCTGTTGACCGTTTCGATCCCCGGCGTCACCGACACGGTCGTCATCTTGTGGCGGCCGATCGATTTCATCGTCGATTACCGCCGCACCGCGTACATCGTCTTTGGATGCACGATCGTCGCCATCGTGCTCTCGGCTTTTTGGATCGGCGACCTCATCGCGAAGCGCGGACTCCAGCCGCTGCGGCAAATCGCCGAGATCGCATCGGAGATCGAAGCGCGCGACTTATCGCGGCGGCTGACGACGCCGATCAGCGACGACGAGGTCGCGCAGTTTTGCGCGGCCTTCAATCGGATGCTGGACCGTCTCGAGTTCGCCTTCGCGCAGCAGCGTCAATTTACCGCCGATGCATCGCATGAGCTGCGTGCGCCGCTGGCGGTGATTCGCGCCGAAGCGGAATTGGCGCTGCGCCGCCCGCGCGACGCCGAGTGCTATCGTGCATCGCTCGCTTCGATTCAGCGAGAGGTCGCGCACCTCGAAGACTTGATCGACGCCCTCCTCACGATCGCGCGAGCCGAGGCCGGCGTCTCGGAGACCAAGCAGATCGAGGTCTCACGCCTCGTGCAACGAGCGGTCGAACGGATGCAGCGGCTCGCCGCCTCGAAAGAGGTCGTCGTCGAGAGCGCGATCGCCGACGATGCGGTCAGTCTCGGCGACCCCGACCAATTCGAGCGCATCATCGTCGCCTTGCTGCACAACGCGCTGAAGTTCGGTCGCGACGGCGGCGTGATCTCCGTCGGCGTACGGACCGAGGACGGGATCGTCAGGATCGTGATTCGGGACGACGGCCCCGGCTTCAGCGACGAAGCGCTGGCGCATGCTTTCGACCGCTTTTGGTCGGATGCGGGCGAGGGTGCAAGCGGAAGCGGCCTCGGCTTGGCGATCGCGAAATCGGCGATCGAGCGTTGGGGAGGCCGGATCCAGTTGGCGAACCGGCCGTGCGGCGGCGGGGAGATCTCGATCATGCTCCCGGCTTGCCCTCTTCCCGAGACGCTCGCCGGCCGTTCGTAGCGCCTCGTCCGCGATAGCGCCGGTCACCGAGTTCACCGCGCTTTTCGTTGACATCCGTCAATGCGTGGGACGCTGGTAGAGGCGCACTCTCTCTGTGTGGACGTCGTTCCTGAGAACCGGCTTGACTTGCGCGGCGTACCGACGTGGGAGCACCACGCCCAAACCTGCAAGGCGTTTACCGAGCTGCGCGACGAGCAAACCCTCTATATAACGTACGATTACGAGCCGCGACCGCTGCGCAACCGCTTCGAGGAACAATTCGCCGATCAATTCGTTTGGTCGCAGCGGCGTGTCGGCGACGGCCGTTGGGAGGTCGCGATCCGCAAGGTCAACGGATCGGCGGCACAAAGCCCGATCGCGCATTTCATCGCCCGTTGTCCGACGTTCGCCGTCGCCTCCGAGGAGACGCGCTCGGCGCTCGCGCGGGTCGCGGTGACGCGTTCGGTCGGGCGGAATCAATCGGTGACCGGACAAGGGATGGAGTGGCCGTTCCTGGGCGCCGTGCGAGAAGGCCGCCTGTTCGCCGTCGCGGAGACCCCGGAAGGACGCGATCAGATCCTCTTCGAGGTGCTGCCCTGCGAAGTTTTCGGCGATATCATCTTGTTCGATCGGGGAGCGACGATCGCGCGCTTCGCGACCTTCTCCGAGCCGGCGCAGCTCGTCTTGTTTTCGCGGGCCGAAGTGGTGAACTGCGCGAGCCGCGACCCTGCTTTTGCCTTGGCGCTCGCCGAATCGTGCGCGCAACGGACCCGGGGGCTCATCGAGCTGATCTGCGCCCACGTCTCGAAGCCGACGATTTCCCGGGTCGCGGCGGCGCTCTTGCCGCATGCCCCCACGGAGTTCGGCCTCTCTCCCGTCGATCCCAAATCGATCGCCTCGCTTCGCTTGGGGCAGATCGCCGCGACGGCGGGGACCGTAAAGGAAGTCGTCGCCAGGGCCCTGACCCAGCTCGAGGCGGCCGGCGCGATCAAGCGGGCCCGGGGGCGGATAGCGAGCATCGATCGAGCTAAACTGGCGAACTTCGTCTGAGTAATTAACAAAAGTCGCCACAGGTAGCTAACGGAAATCAATGCACCCGTGTGGCCTGCTCGCTATCTTCTCCCTAACGAACGAGGTTGCGTGTGCAAGTAGGCGGAGGTAACGAGGAAACTTCGTCCGACTCCTGTCCGCGTGCCCTCGGTAATCGTGTAACTCTCTAGGGGGAAATATGGCTATTCATCCTGCCTGGATCCGAGGGGTTGGGGCGGCGCTGATCGCCGCGCTCGGGGTTTCCTTGTCTCCGGCGCCGGCGGCGGCGGGGACGACCAGCACGCCCGGCGCCGCGGCGGCGCCCGTCTCCCCAAGCGGGCCTTCGGCGGTACAATATCCGGACGATAGCACGCAGACGGCGCAGGCGGCGAATCCGTTTGCCGA
>Ga0209061_1001741_pt1 | contig 32934 bp, 24 predicted proteins | sample Coa_R1_10_FD_187157 | JGI IMG/M metagenome (GOLD analysis project Ga0209061, IMG submission 187157) | Surface soil microbial communities from Centralia Pennsylvania, which are recovering from an underground coalmine fire - Coalmine... | ecosystem: Environmental > Terrestrial > Soil >... | reverse complement strand
GACCAATTCGGCTACCATTTCCGAGGTGCATTCCTTTTCGCCCCGAACCGTCCAGACAGCTCGTGTGGCGTTCTTTCGCAACGTGTTTCTCTATGAAGATACGCAGAACCATACGCCGGGCAGCACACTCGGTTTCCAATATCAGCCGACTCTGAAGCAGTCCGTTGGCATTCCATACATGATTGTGAGCGGGTATGCCGATATCGGAAACCCGATTACCGGGCCACAGAACACATATCAAAATGATGATCAAGCCTACTATTCACTCGCAACGACCCGAGGATCTCACAATTACAAATTCGGCGCGGATCTTGACCGGCAGCAAATCAATGTGTTACTCGGAATCGCCACCAATGGATTTTTCGTTTTTGCTCCTTTCCCTGTAAGTGATTCCTTTGGAAGTTTTCTAATCGGACAGCCGGTTCAATTTTTCCAGGGAGGCGGCGATTTCAATCGAGGCCTGCGTAAGTGGATTGGGGCAGGTTATGCTCAGGACGAATGGCATGTTACACGTAATTTTACGCTCACTTACGGATTGCGCTATGAAGTGAATACACCATATACAGAAATTCGCAACAGGCTAAATGCATGGGCTCCTGGGCAGCAATCGACCATCATGCCGAATGCCCCAAGAGGCATTTTATTCCCGGGCGATCGAGGTGTTCCGGCGGGCATTGCCCCCGTTGACTATCACGAGTTTATGCCGCGAATCGGCTGGGCTTGGGATCCTTTTGGAACTGGCCGTACCTCCCTTCGCGCTGCTTACGGCATCTTCTACGACGGCTATACCAACGGCACGGGAGGCCCGCTCCAGGCTGCTGTCAGTGCGCTTCCCTGGACAGAGGCATTTCAACTTCCGGGGCCGGGGCTCAACTTTGCCAATCCCTACAATGGGCAAGTTCCTCCTTTTGCCACGCAGTCGTTTATTCGCCCCGCAACCATTTTGACGGTCCAGTCCGGCATGCTTCCGCCTTATTCCCAAAATTGGGACTTCTCGATAGAAAACGTACTTGGAAACGTTTACTTACTGGACATTCGTTATGTGGGCACGAAAGACACTCATCTGCCGAGGTTCATCGAAGCAAACCCGTCGATCTATCAACCCGGCGCCACCGAGCAGAATGCAGATGCAAGGCGCGAATACGCCGATTGCTCCCCAACGCTCGGCTCCTGCGCCTTTGCTTCCGTTGGCTTGATCGCAGATAATAGCAGCTCGACTTATCATGCACTACAGGTTGCCTTTTCCCGCCAATATCGGAATGGTTTCAGTTTCCTTGCATCTTACTGGTGGTCAAAAAGCCTGGATTACATTTCCTCGTTAAACTTGGCAGGCTCCGCACCCACACTCGTCGCAGGCGAAAATGACCTCGCTCAAAATCCTTTTGACTTACGCGCCGAACACGGGCCATCTCTCTTCGACGCCACAAATCGGTTCGTCTTTAGCGCAATGTACACTCTGCCCGTCTGGCGCACAGCGCCGCGCCCGGCAAGCTGGATTGTAAACGGCTGGCAACTGAACACGATCACTACTCTTGCCTCCGGAACACCATTCACGGTTTACGATAGCGCAAACGTCTCCTTACAGGGAACCGCACCCGAAATCACCGGTTTTTATTCAAGCCGTCCGGATCTGATCTCAAATCCCAATATTGGCCCGCACACTCCAAATCAATGGATGAGCCGCGCCGCTTTCCTCCAATTGAATCCTGTAACACAGGCTGGTCAGTTTGGGAACGAAGGCCGAAATGTTGTCCGCGGACCGGGCATCGAAACTGTGGACGTGTCGCTATTCAAGAATTTCACGGTGACCGAAACAACTCATCTGCAGTTACGCGCCGAATGTTTCAATTGTCTCAATCATCCGAATTTCGCCTTACCTGAAAACGATATCGAATCGCCCGAATTCGGGCAAATTTTGCAGGCGAATCCGCCGCGGCTCCTGCAGCTAGCCCTGAAGTTCTTGTTTTAACAACTTTGGAATCGATCGACCCCATGGTTACAAACAAAGCAGCGCAGCACCGCTTGTATCCCGCAGCTATCTTAGCCACGAGCGTCATACCATCCACTCGGAATTTCACAAACTATGGTTATTCCCACTGTTCTAAGCCGTCGCACTCCATCAACTGACGCGATCTCCCGGCAGCGTGCGCTGGTTCTGCTAACCGCATGCTGCGGAGTCTTTGTAGGTTTCGGATCATCCTTCGTCTTCACGTTCGGAGTGTTTCTGAAACCTCTTTCTCAATCATTCGGCTGGAGCAGACAACAAGTGTCATTAGGATTTACTGTTGCGGCTCTTACCGTAGCAGTTTGTTCTCCCATTTTGGGACGGCTTTTTGATCGTTATCCTGCCCGGCGAGTGATTTTACCTTGTGTAGCAATATATGCCATTGGCGTCATTTCTCTGAGTCTGCTCACTCCACATTTAACCCACTTTCTTGTCGTACTCTTTCTACTCGGAATAGTAGGAAACGGCACAACGCAATTAGGATATGCGCGTATCGTAAGCTCCTGGTTTGATCATTCTCGCGGTCGCGCACTTGCCGCCGTAATGGCTGGATCCGGAACCGGATCCATAATCTTTCCCCCGCTCACGCAAGCTCTCATCTCCGCCTATAGTTGGCGCTGCGCGTACGCCGTGCTGGGTGGCATCATTCTCCTGCTGGGAATTCCCTTGGCAGCCGCATTTTTGCGCGAACCCAGGGACGTCGGAACGCCCGCAAGCCAGCCTCAGCCTGCGCACAAACTAGGGCTGCGGCACTGCGTTATCAGCGCGCCTTTCTTGCTCCTCATCTCCGCGCTTCTTCTGTTTTCTTTTGCAACAAATGGATTGAATGCGCATATACCCGCCCTTCTGACCGACCGTGGTCTCTCTGCAGAAAGCGCAGCTTCTGTGTTATCCGTGGTGGGCCTTGCCGTTCTCGTAAGTAAGCTAGCAACGGGATACTTCCTCGATCGTCTTTTTGCAGCCCGTGTGGTTACCTTTCTCTTTCTTCTTTGTGGCATTGGGATTCTGCTCATTTCCTACAGCCAAGGGCCTGTCATGGCATATACTGGCAGCGTTCTTCTTGGACTTGGAATGGGCGCCGAGTCCGATGCGACACCTTATTTGCTCAGTCGATATTTTGGTTTAGAGCACTTCAGCGAATTGTACGGTTACACCTGGATGTCCTACGCATGCGCCGGAGCTCTCGGACCGCTCGCCTTGGGGGTCTTCTTTGACCACATGGGCTCTTATACGATCCTGCTGTTGATCTATGCGGCCCTCGTATTCGGTGCGGCGGTCTTTTTCGTCCTGCTGCCTAACTACCGCAAATAGATTTTGGATCGGCGTGGAGGGAAGCTTGCGGTTCAGCCGTCAACGGGCTGCCTTTTCAAAATACGCTTCAATCTCCTCTAACGTCTTACCCTTCGTTTCAGGAAGGAAAAAGGTTGCTGTCACAAAGTAAATTACGGTAAAACCAGCAAACAGGAAAAACATTGTGGAGTAGCCGTACTTACCCACCGCTGGCAAAAAGATAGCAGCAAGCGTGGTAGAAACCATCTGATTGATAACCAGCGCAATACTCATGCCGTTGGAGCGGATGCGCGTCGGCATAAGCTCCGAAAGCGCCAGCCAGACGCAAACGCCGGGACCAATCGCAAAGAAAGCCATAAATGCATACAATGTGACGGCCACGAGCCAGCCGTGCCCCGAATGCGGTATCGGGCCAATGAATGCGTTTTGAATGCTCAGCGGAGCTGTGCGGGCGGCTTTAACGTCCGCAAAAGGATCCTTTAACAGAGCCTCTAAATCATTCGCCGGAACGCAGCTTGCGCGCGTGATTTTAATGTCAGCTTGATCCTCCGACCGCACGACATTTGTCGCACAGGTCAAATCTCCGTAAGAATAGATAACACTGAGAAAGGCGCGTGATGGATCGATTGCACTGTTTGTCTTACCCTCTGCAACCAGGAGACGTCTCGCTTCTGCCGGGTCAAAGCGAAGAGAAACGGATTGATCCGGACTGACTGCAGACTGTATGACATTATGGCAATCAATACGCAGTCTTTCGCCCTGCCAGAAAAGCAGACCGGTGGTGGTTAAGGAAAGGATAATGCCCGCGCTCCCGAGCGAAAGCAAAAACTTTCGGCCTCGACGATCGACTAACACCACGGCTCCGACTGTAAATAAGAAATTTACTAACGTAAACACGACATATCCCCAGTGCGCCTGCACGTCAGAAAGTCCCGCCTGAATCAGGATATTCGTGTTGTAGCCTATAATGGAATTGACGCCGGTAGCCGTATTGCAAAAAAGAATAATACAAGCCAGTACAAACGGAATCACATACTTACGGCGCAGCAAAGAATCTTTGACAGCAATTCCATCAGAAACTGCCTTAACTTGAAACGCGGCGGCTTCCTCCATCTCACGCAACTCGAGATGTGCCCGGTCATCTGCACGCGTGCGCAGCAGCGCAGCTAAAGCAGCCTCTTTCTGGCCGCGTCGAAACAACCAGCGCGGAGACTCTGATACGAGTAACGTTCCGATCACGAAGAGGATGCCAGGAGGAAGCGATACCCAAAAAATGCTCCGCCATGCTGTATCCTTGAATGCAAACAGCTCGCTAGGACTCGCCGTCCTGGCAACGTCGGCTACGCGATAGCTGAAGTAAATTCCGATTACCGCGGCGACGACGATTCCAAGCGTTAGCAGCCATTGAAAAATGCCTGTCCCTTTGCCGCGACTGGATGCCGGCAGACACTCCGCTAAATAAAGCGGCACCGCTACGCCGATGAGCCCGCCGCTAATCCCTTGCAGCAGGCGACCCAAAAACAGCGGCCCATATCCATGCGAAAGGGCGATTACAGGGATGCTGATGACAAATATCGCTCCACTAAACACCATCAAGCGTTTGCGGCCGATGGCATCCGCCAGCAGGCCCGCAAACAAGGTAGAAATGACGCTGCCCAGCAACACGGCGGCGACGATGATGGAAAGCTGGCCTGCGGTCAGTCCGGAAGTAGCTTCCAGATAGGGCAGCGCTCCGCCGATGATGCCGACGTCCACGCCGTAGAGCAACCCACCAAGACCCGCAACAAGCAACAGAAAACGGCTGTAGCGGAGACGTTTGGGATCTAGTGAGCCTGTATTGAGGGCGGTTCCATTCATAGATCGCCCACCCCGGGCGCCTGCCTATGCTCCCGCTTCTTTCTCGGTAGCGTGGCTTGTTACAACCCTCACGTGATTTTCTCGTACTTCGGAAAACCCGCCATCAATCACAAGGACACGCACCCCATTTGCATTGCGGTAAGTTATGGAACCGGGGGCAAGGACACTCAGCAATGCCGCGTGATGGGGAAGCACGCCGAAATAACCGTTTTGACCGGGCAACTCAACTTCGAATACCGGTTCATTTACAATACGCCGCTCCGGTGTCGCAATTTCAAGTTGGAAAGTATCAGCCATTACGCAGCCTGCTGCTCTTTCGCCATCCGCTCGGCAGCTTCTAACACGTCCTCAATCGTGCCTTGCATATAAAATGCCTGCTCCGGCAAGTGGTCATGCTTGCCTTCGACTACTTCCTTGAAGCTGCGGATCGTATCTTCGAGCTTTACATATTTTCCTGGCCGGCCGGTAAATTGCTCAGCTACGTGGAAGGGCTGTGAGAGAAAACGCTGAATGCGCCGGGCGCGTGCAACGATTTGCTTATCCTCGTCGCTCAGTTCATCTATGCCAAGAATGGCGATGATGTCCTGAAGATCCTTGTAGCGCTGCAGGATTTGCTTCACCTGTTGTGCAACGTTATAGTGCTCCTCACCCACGATGTTTGGATCTAAGATTCGCGAAGTAGAAGCCAGCGGATCGACAGCAGGATAGATGCCTAACTCCGAAATAGCACGCGAAAGGTTAGTCGTTGCATCCAGGTGGGCGAAGGTAGTTGCAGGCGCGGGATCTGTATAGTCGTCAGCAGGCACATAAATTGCCTGTACTGAGGTGATCGACCCGCGCTTGGTAGACGTAATGCGCTCCTGGAGTTCTCCCATCTCGGTAGCCAGATTAGGCTGATAACCTACCGCGGATGGCATTCGTCCGAGCAGCGCCGAAACCTCCGAGCCCGCCTGAGTAAACCGAAAAATATTGTCGATAAACAGCAGCACATCCTGACCTTCTTCATCACGGAAGTATTCCGCCACGGTTAAGCCCGTCAAGCCAACCCGCAAACGGGCGCCGGGAGGCTCGGTCATCTGGCCGTAGATCAAAGCGACTTTGGACTTGCGCCAGTCGTTAGGATCGAGAATGCCTGACTCTTGCATTTCGAGCCAGAGATCATTCCCCTCACGCGTACGCTCGCCAACTCCAGCGAACACAGACACGCCGCCGTGTTTTAATGCGATGTTATTGATCAATTCCTGAATAATGACCGTCTTGCCGACGCCCGCACCACCGAAGAGCCCAATCTTCCCACCGCGCAAATACGGCTCGAGCAGATCGATTACCTTGATTCCCGTCTCGAACATCTCGAGTTCGGTCGATTGCTCTTCGAATTCGGGCGCGGACCTGTGGATAGGTGCGCGCTTGTCCGTTTGAATAGGTCCGCGGTTGTCAACCGGCTGACCGAGTACATTCAGAACACGTCCTAGCGTCTGCCTGCCGACTGGAACACTGATGGGCGCACCAAGATCACGCGCTTTCATCCCACGCACCAGCCCGTCGGTCGGCTCCATCGCAATCGTCCGCACCCGTCCTTCGCCGATGTGCTGCGCCACCTCCGCGGTGATATCGATCTTCACCGGAACATCGAAACCCTCACTCGTGATGTGAATTGCGTTGAAGATCTTCGGAACGTGCCCTTCCGGGAATTGTATATCGATGGTGGGGCCAGCAACCTGTACAACCCGACCCTCTACAACGTTTGTTGCCATAAACTTTTAAACCTTACTCTGTCTCCTGCTGCGCAAATCCCTCGTTTGAAAAACCCAGCCTGCCGCCCCTTATCCTAACGCTGCAGCTCCGCTCACAATTTCAATGATTTCTTTGGTGATGGTAGCCTGCCGCACTCGATTCAGGTTGAGTGTCAGCGAATAAATCACATCCGCTGCGTTGTTTGTAGCCGTATCCATCGCCGTCATGCGTGCAGCATGTTCGGCAGAATTCGATTCCAGCATCGCTCGGTAGATCTCCATCTCCACATAGCGCGGCAACAATTCACGCAGCATCTCTGCCGGCGGCTGTTCATAAATATAGTCAACCTGTTCACCGCCTTCCGGCATCTTTACGGGCAGAACCTTCTTGAGCACCAGGTTCGGTGACATCACATTCTTGAATTCATTCACCGCGATATAGACTGCGTCCACCTCGGCGCGCCGGTAAAGGTCAATCATTTTATCCGCGATTTCAGCCGCACGGTCATAGGAGGGTTTCTCGACGATGCCGATGTGTTCGCCTGTAACAACGAAATTGCGTTTACGGAAATAATCGCGCGCTTTCTTGCCAATTACTTCAACGCGGATCTCAGCACTCCGCTGATCATCAATAAACCGCTGCACCAGGCGAAGGAGATTGGAATTAAATGCCCCGGCCAGCCCTCTATCACTGCTCACCACAATGAGCTGGATACGTTTTTCTTCCCGCACGGCGAGAAGCGGCAAATCCTCCAGAGTATCGCTCTGAGCCACCGCTGCTGCAACATTGGAGAGCATACGCGCCATCATCTGCGCGTATGGCCGCGATTCGATGGCTCTTTCCTGGGCCCGGCGCAGTTTCGCCGCCGAGACCATCTTCATCGCCTTCGTGATCTGCTGCGTATTTCTGACGCTGCGGATGCGGCGCCGGATGTCGATTAAGCTCGGCATCAGCTAGACCCGAACTTCTGCCTTCGCTGCCTCAGTCTCTGGCTGAGCGGCCTCCATCACTGGGCGCGCTCCGTCGGACGTTGGACCCGCCACAACTGGCTGGCCAGTTCTCGCTCTTGGCCGGCTTTCGGGTTTTACAGCTTGCGGGGCCTGAAACCGTTGCTTGCACTCCTTCACCGCCTGAACGAGCTGAGCCTTAATGTCATCATTCAGCTCCCGCTTCTCGCGTATCGCCGCAAGCAGCTCCGGCTTGACAGTATCCAGATACTGATACAGCTCTTGTTCAAACCGCCGGATATCTTCCACACGGAGATCGTCCAAATAACCGTTGGTACCTGCGAAAATAATTGCAACCTGCTTTTCCACCGGCACAGGAGAATACGGACCTTGCTTCAAGATCTCCACCAGGCGCTTGCCCCGGTTAAGCTGCGCCTGAGAAACCTTATCAAGATCTGAGCCAAATTGCGCAAACGCCTCCAAATTGCGGTACTGCGCCAAATCGAGGCGCAAGCTGCCAGCGACGGCCCGCATTGCTTTAATCTGCGCACTGCCGCCCACACGGCTTACCGACAGGCCCACGTTGATTGCAGGACGAATATTGGCGTTAAACAGGTCCGTCTCGAGATAAATCTGCCCGTCGGTGATTGAGATGACGTTGGTCGGAATATAAGCCGAAACATCGCCCGCCTGCGTTTCAATGAAGGGCAACGCGGTCAGCGACCCTCCGCCTTTCTCATCCGACAGTTTCGCCGCACGTTCCAGCAACCGGCTGTGCAGGTAAAAGACGTCGCCAGGATAAGCTTCGCGCCCAGGTGGTCGTCGCAGGAGCAGCGAAATCTCACGATAGGCTGCGGCATGCTTGGAGAGATCATCGTAGACACATAGCGCATGTCGCTGGGAATCTCGGAAGTATTCCCCTATGGCACAGCCTGCGTAAGGAGCGATGTACTGCATCGGCGCAGGATCCGAAGCGGTAGCGGCAACCACGATCGTGTAATCCATGGCCCGATGCTGTTCCAGTATTTTCACCACCTGCGCTACCGTCGAGCGCTTCTGCCCAATTGCAACATAGATGCAGACCATATCCTGTCCACGCTGGTTGATGATCGTGTCCAGGGCAATCGTGGTCTTGCCGGTCTGCCGGTCGCCGATGATGAGCTCACGCTGGCCGCGCCCGATCGGAACCATGGAGTCGATCGCCTTGATTCCGGTTTGGAGCGGCTGCTTAACCGGCTGCCGGTCTACTACTCCAGGCGCCAGGCGCTCCAAGGGATTGAACGTCTGCGTTTCAATTGGGCCTTTGCCGTCAATGGGCCTGCCCAGCGCATCCACGACACGGCCGATCAGGGCCTCTCCCACTGGAATCGAGATGATCCGCCCGGTGCGTTTTACCGGGTCACCCTCCTTGACGTCGCTGTAATCGCCAAGCAGCACAACCCCAACCTGATCTTCTTCCAGATTGAGAGCGATGCCGACGGTCTCTGGTCCAAATTCGACCAGCTCGCCCGCCATGACATTCTCCAGGCCGTAAACGCGTGCAATGCCGTCACCAACGCTGATTACAGATCCTGTTTCGGAAACATTCGCGACGGCGTCGAAATTCTCAATTTCCGAACGGAGTACGCGAGAAATTTCGTCTGCTCTGATGTGAGCCATCCCTTCCCCTTTAAAAATCTCTTAATGCAGTGATCCCATCAACTGGTAGCGCATAGTCTCCAGCTTGCTCCGGAGAGTCGCATCATACTCTCTAGACGCAACCCGCGCACGCACGCCTCCCAGCAAGTTAGGATCAACCCGGTAATGAGCGCGAATGTACTTACCCAAACGCGCACCTAACACGCGTTCAATTTGCTGGCGCTGTTCGCCGGTAAGCTCCCTGGCCGACTCGATTTCAGCCGAGATCCAGCCTAAGCGATCATCAACGACACGCTCGAACTCCACGCGCATTTTACCGAGTTCCCGTGTTCTGCGATGAGTAATCACAACCAGCAAGAAATTCTTAATGATACGGTGTAAGCCTAATTTGTCGGCTAGAGCCGTCAAAAGCGCTACCTTGCGCGATTTGGGAACCGCCGGCGAAAGCAAGACCTTTTGCAAATCCGCCGAACTCACCAGCAGCGCCTCGGCGTCACGAAGCTGCTGTACAGCCTCTTCTGGCTTCAAGCCGGAGTGAGCTGCAAATACAGCGTCCGCAAGCGCTCGGGCATAGTGTACAGCCAGGGCATCCGTCATCGCGCTTTGCCCCTCTGGACTAGATGGACGAATTCGTCCACGAACTCCTGTGGTTCAGCGTCGCGAAAGCGTTCTCGAATGCGGCGTTCGGCAACTTGCAGCGCAAGCTCGGCGGTCCTCCGCCTTACTCGCCGCATTCCCTCCTGCCGGCAAGCTTCAATCTCAGCCTGGGCATTGTGCCAGATGTGTGCAATCGCGCTCTCAGTCTCTTGGCGGAAAATCTGGTGGACTCGCTCCCGCTCTAAAGCTTCCTGCTCTCTTAACTTATTGATCTCCTCTGGAAGCGAAGCCATCTTGCGATCAATTTCCGAGTGGCGAAATTCGGCTTCTATCTTGAGTCCAGTGGCCTCTTGTATCGCCTTTTGAATGGCTAACGATCGCGCCTGGTAGAATTTTGGACCGTACTTAGCGATCAAGAAGGCCAGGAAGGCACCGAATATCGCCGTATTGACAATCTTCCAGACTGAAACGATATCCAGGTTCGGCATTTCTTGCGCTTGAGTCGGCTGCGCACCCAGATGAGCAGCGGTTACGATCATCAACACCACAACCGCTAGAGCCATTGAACTGCGGCCGCCTGAGAACGACCTTGCCGGGAATTCTTTGAACCTCTCAGGCACTATGCCGCTCTCCGCTCCAACAAGGCGTGCACAATATCCAGGCCTAGCGCATCCACACGCTGCTCCAATTCAGCTTCCACTCTCAGAACTTCCTGTTCAATCTCACGCTTGGCTTGCTCAATCTTGGCATCGGCTTCGGCCCGAGCCTTCGCGATCTGTTCTGCCTGTTCCTCTGCCCAGCGCCGTCGCAGCGCTTCGCGCTCGAGATGCAGCTCATTGCGTGCAATTTGTAAGGCTTGCTCAAATTCCAAACTCTTCCGCTCGGCAGCTTCAAATGCTCTTTGAGCGAGTTCACGAACACCTTCTGTGGCGCGTTTGCGTTCCTCAAGAACCTGCGCGAGAGGTTTAAAAAAAACATGCTTTAAGTAGACCGTCAGTGCTGCAAAAAGAACAATAGTGGGCACCGACTTAAGCAACAGATAGCCGAGGTCCAGAAGCGTCTCTTGCATGTGGAGTGTTTGTTCGGATGGGAAGGGGGAGCAAACGCGTCCCGATTAAAAACGCACTGAGTCTGCGTGTGTACTTCCCTTATAGAATTACGCTAGCATATGCGTCCCTGCAGGTCAATTTTCGAACCTCGTCTCGTGCTTTGCGCTAACTTTTGCGGAAGTAGCCTGTCTCCAATCCAAATACCAGTATTGGCTACAAGCCAGGGCTCGGCATCAGCGCGCCACTCGCGTAAAACTGCGGATCGCCTCCGCCTCGTCGTCATACACGTCAAAAACTGTGTAAAGTTTCGTAATCTGCAGCAGATCCTTCACTCGTTTGGAAAGACCCACCAGTTTCAGACTACCTCCGTTGTTGGTGACTGTGGTGAAGCCCGAAACCAGCTCGCCGATACCCGAGCTGTCAATGTAGGAAACCTCAGCCAGATTCAATAATAGATTCTTATTGCCTTTTGCTGCTAGCTCCCGAATCATATCGCGGAACCGGCTCGCCCCTTCGCCCAGCGTGATTCTCCCGGCTGCATCGATGACTGTGACATCACCTACTTGGCGCGATGTCAGCTTCACACTCACTTGTATCTCCTCCTTTGCATCTCCTCAGACTCTGAAGTCCCAAGAGCGGGAACTTAGGATTTGATCAGATTCTTGACCAAACGCACTTCCGTGCCGCCACCCGGCCTCGGATGTACGTCAAGCTCATCTACGAACGCCCGGGCCAGTAGTAAGCCTCGGCCGGATTGACGGAGCAAATTATCCGGGGCCAGCGGGTCCGCCACAGCGTTCGGATCGAATCCGCTTCCCTCGTCTCCGATTGTGACGGAAAGCTTGTTTTTCGAACGGCCGATGTCCAAATAAACCTTCTTATTGCGGTTGTAGCGGTTGCCGTGCACCACTGCATTCACCACAACCTCCCGAACGGCGGCGCCAATCTGGTGCTGCACCTCATCATCAAAGCCTGCCTTTTTGGCTTCCTGTAGAACAATCGCCTCTGCTTTATCGACGCTTTGGAGATTGGATTCCAACTCGGTTTCGGTTCCTTCTATATCTCCGCGTTCTATATCGCCGCGTTTGCACCCGCCCATAGAAAATACCGTATCCTTCGGCCAGCTCTCGCACCGCTGGTGACGAGTTTAGCAAGACTACATTTCCCCGGCTGAACAGATACGCGCTCCTCTCATCGAAAAGCTCCTCCATTATGCGGAGGAAAATTTAAGGTCGCAATGCTGTCAAAAATAAATCTTGATGCCGAACTGAATATAACGCGGCGGGTTTAGCGTTGGCTGATAGCTGAGTACACCACCGCCAACATTAAGATTCTGCCGAATCTCATATTGCTTGAATCCGAGGGGAGTCAAAATGTTGAACGAGTTTGGATTCATGAGAGCGATTCCTTCAGGAAGAGGCACAGAATAGAAGTTGTTTGGCAAAGAACCCTTGCTGTTCTCCGCATTAACCGTAAAGCTTTCAATCGTCTGGATGTTCGCCTGCCCTGCAGGAGTATTTGCAGCCGGAGCAGCAGGGGTCTGAGCTGCGGCCCAAGCTGTGTAGATGGCCTGAATCTGGGTTGGCGTGAACGAATAACTCGGATAACCGCTGAAGATATCCGTTCCGCCCCCATTATCTGGTGTATTGCGGAAAACAGGGTGATTCAGAACGTTTAAGGCATCCACGCGAAACTGAACGCTCGTTTTTTCCGTGATTTTCCAAGTTTTCTGTACCGAAAGATCAAGTGTTTGAATCATCGGTCCAGTTGCCATGCTGAGCGTTCGCGGTGCATCCCCCAGTTCCCCTGCAGGAGGAAGCATGAAAGCAGCCGGATTGATGTAAGGCTGACAAACCGCAGTGGTCGGACAGCTTGGGCTGTAAAGGGGATTGATTATCGGCACGCCGGGAACGATATCGGGCCGTATTTCGTGAGTCGTCGTGGTATTAATGAAAGGGTCTGTTGCGATGGTCGGCGTGAATGGATATCCACTATAGAATCGCTCCACACCAGCGATCGTCCAATCGCCGAACAGAAATTGCAGGGGATACCACGCGTTCTGCCCAAACATCCGACCTTTGCCGTAAGGAAGATCGTAAATACCAACAATATTTAGGTCATAGGGGATGTTGTAAGTAGAAACTGACCTATCGGAAGAAGCTGGTGCTCCGAAACTATATTGCCCTCCGCCTACTGTGCTAGTTGTCAACGTGCTCTTATCTGGACTGGCATCTGAAGCGTCATCGATTGATTTCGACCAGCGAAAATTGGCATACCCCGTAAACCCGCCCGCCTGGTGACGAATGCTGATAATCCCAGCATTGAAACTGCTGTTCCCTGAAGCATCGTAGTAGGTACTGACAGGACCGAAACCAAAGAACGGTGCTTCCAGGCTGGCATATGTGTCCGAGATAACTGTCCCGTTTGCATTCTTTCGCCCCAGTGGATCCTTAATTGTGCTGGTAGCGTTCACATTCAGGTTCTGTAGCGCCAGCAAATAGCTGGGAGGCGGATTATTGACATTCACAGCGGGCATAAAGAGATGCGTTCCCTTCGCGCCTACATAGTCAAGCTCCAATAGAGTTCGAGCGCCTAGCTGCTTCTGCAGCGAGAGGCTCCAATTCTGCACATAGGGAACAGAATTTTCTCCAGTTGTGACATAGGCCGGGAAATTGATGGCCCCAGCGTAAACCAAACCGGATGGATTATCCGTAAGCTGAAGGATTTGGTTCGGCGGAACAAAGGGATCATAGGGAGGATTACTCGAAAGACGCATCACATAATTCGGATTCACCTGCCCGGCGGTTTCTCCATAATTTGGACTGCCTGCGGCGAAATTTGGAACCGGTTGGCGATTGTTGCCCGTTAGCGGGGCGTGCGAGATGCCGTAACCGCCGCGGATTACCCAATTCCAAAAGCCACTTTGCGCGGGCTGCCATGAAAAGCCAAAACGAGGCTCGAAATCCAGCCATTTAATCGGCGTGAGATAGCGCGAGCGCCCTCCATATCCCGAAAAAGCGAACGGGATCTCTGTTGCCTGAGTAATTACCTGTCCAGTCGGCAGTGTAAGTGGCGATGGAAGATTTACCGTCTGGGCCAGAGAGGGATCAAAAAATCCTTGATGGTTGTATTCTTCAGTACGCGGCAGTTGAAGCGAATACCGAAGACCAAGATTCAATGTAAAATTCGGCCGTACTTTCCAATCGTTTTGAACGTATGCCGCTCCCCCGAGCCAGCGGTAATAGTAGGGGATAATACTATTGGCAAGCGTCACAGAGTTAGGCACACCCAGCAGATAACTTGCGAATCCGATCCCACCAACTTGGCCTTGATTTCCAGCGGCTCCTGTCGCGTCAGTTTGCACATAACGAAAACTGTAATTTCCCCCGTCAGCCGAATAGAAATTCATGGTGTTGAGCATATCCTTGAAGAGGTCGACACCAAATTTCCAGGTCATAGCGCCGCGCGTGATATATACGTTATCTGCAATTTCATACTGTTGCTCCAAATTGTTATTTAATTGGGAGCCTTGAGAGCCAATTGCACCGAAACTGTCAAGCTCGAACGAAATCAGAGGCAGTCCTCCCTTTGTTAAGCTTGGAAGGCCATACATTGTGCTTAAATTTTGCCCAGTATTGATGTCATATTGAGGCGGAAGGGTGCCGCTAAAATTGGCGCGCGTATAGGCCAGTCGTAGCTCATTTACCATAGTCGGGGAAATGGTAAATGTGTTGCCCAACATATATTGGGATGAGTCACTGTAGGTAGCTCCTGCGCCGTCCATGGGATATTGCGCATCAAAGCCCTGAATTCCAATTTCAGGAACAGTCGTCCAGCGAAAACTCAAATGGTCGCGATCTCCAAAATTGTGATCCAGGCGTAGGTTGTAGCGTGTTTCATTATCGGATACAAATCGATAAGTAACAAAGTTATCTATAAATCCATTACTATCGAGAAAATAATCAGTATTTGGCATGGGGAGATATTGCAGCATCTTTAGTGCTACCGGATCAATCATGGTCGCCGGAATCTTGTTTCCGGGAAATGGTGCATAGGTGCCGGAGGCCGGAAGAGGTGCAATTGTAAAGTTATTTCCCACCTGGTTAAACTGATCGTAAATCACAGTGCTATTACTGCTAAAGGCGCTGGCAGGAAACAGACTTTTTAGACTCGCTGGGGCCCATCCAGCTCCACCTGAGGTGCCGCCGCCATTAAGCGCAACCAAATTACTGAAATCTCCATTTCGCATCGCCTGGTTCGGAAGATCAGCAGTAGCCTGCTGATGATCCGATTGATAACGCGGCTCGCCGGCAAAGAAGAAAAAGGTCTTATTGCGCCCGTTGTAGAGTTTCGGAATAATCACAGGCCCTCCCAACTGGCCGTCAAACTGATTCCAACGAAGATTTTCGACTGGCCGGTTCACCGTTGCCTGTGTGTAGGGATCAGCGTTGAAGAGCGGATTACGCAGATACCAAAGCGCCATGCCGTTAAACTCGTTCGTGCCCGATTTCGTGGTCACACTGATGATTCCGCCTCCCGTCCGGCCATATTCGGCGTCAAAAGCGTTGGTTTGCACCGTAAACTCTTGGACTGTTTCAGGAGAGAAAGCCACCGCTTCGCGGGCGAGCCCTACACCTGTGTTGCTAATTCCGTCAGCGATCATATAGGTGCTTCCCGAACGCCCGCCATTAACGTTCACGTTAAAGCCAGGTAGCGGCACGCCGGAGGTGACTTGTGGATCTTCAGTGCCAACATCCCCCGTGGCATTTGGTGTGGTAACCGCCAAATCGAGTACGCTGCGATTCGGCAGCGGCAAATCATTTAACTCGCGGCCCGTGATGGTTTGGCCAACCGTAGCAGACTCCGTGTTCACCATGGAAGTGCTGGCCGAGACTGTAACTTGCGTGCTGACATTGCCAGGCTCGAGCACAACATTCGCCGTCGCAACGGTTCCGGTATCCACTTTGACGTGCAAGACCTCAGCCTTTTTGAAGCCTGGAGCTGTCACTTCTACCTTGTATTCAGCCGGCTCTAAATTCTCCTGAATGTAGGCGCCGTTCGCGCCGGTGCTGAGATGGCGCACCTCGTTCGTGCCCATATTCGTAATGGTGATGCGAGCATTGGGAACCACAGCGCCGCTGGTGTCGGTCACATTCCCGCTGATTCCGCCCCGATTCGTCTGGGCAAAAGCCTCTGGACTGACGCCCAAAAGAAACCAAAACGCTGACATCCAGATAAAGATCCAAGATAAAAATCTAGTTCGCATGAAGTACCACGCCCCTCACAGAAATTGTCCACAGGATAGTAGAAATCAGCAGATCTATGCAAGAAACAAATGAGATTTACCGTACTGTTTTGCATTGCAAAACGTGCGCAGCCAGGCACACCGGGCGAGTGAAGTCCCAGATCTGTAAAGATTTAGAGAAACAATAAAGGGCGGCTTCGAGCGAATTGCGTCCAGAGGAAAGAAGCAGCCTGTTTTGTAATGAAAAATAGACGGCCCATCCTCTTCGAGCCCTCACTCGGTACTTTTATGTCGTTGTGTGCGGCGACGTATTGCGCTCGCACGCATGGTACTTCGTTTCGAGTACCTTACGATAGAGATTACAGCCCTATATATGAAGCGATTGCGCTACATTACGCCCCATGGGATCACGGTCACCCGGCTGGCGTATCGCATACCCTACGAGCGCGGTTTGCATCATGTTCTAAAACAACTGGATACGAAGCGCGGCGTATATCTCTCTTCCGGTTATGAATACCCGGAGCGTTATTCGCGCTGGGATGTGGCCAGTGTCGCACCGCCGCTTGAAATCACTTCCTGCGCGCGCGTTGTCGAATTCCGCGCGCTCAATCGGCGCGGCGAAATCCTGCTGTCCTTGCTCCAGCCTTTATTAGTAGCCCATCCGCACGCGCAATCTACATCCGCATCACCCCAAGCTCTGCGCATCGAGCTCAAGCCCCTTGCCGACAAGTTTCCGGAAGAAGAGCGCAGTAAACAGCCGTCGCCCTTTTCTCTCATCCGGACACTCGTTCAGGAATTTCGCAATCCAGAGGACACGCGGCTATGCCTCATTGGTGCATTCGGCCACGATCTGCTGCTGCAATTCGATCCCATCCGCCTGCGCCTGCCGCGTGAGAATCAGGAAGATCTCCATCTCTTTCTTTGCGACGACATCTACTTCATGGATCGCAAAAAGGAGATTATTGAGCGTTTCCGCTACGACTTTTCTGGTGAAAGTGGAACGACAATCGGCCTCCCTCGCACGGCGGCAAAGCTGAATCCACCCCAAGGAACCGGGGTTCGCGGCGAAATTGTCTCCGACCACACAACCGAAGAGTACATGGCAAAGGTGGAAACCGTGCGCGAAGGGATGCGGCAAGGCAACTACTACGAAGTCGTACTCCGCCAGACCTTCAGCGCCCCTTACGATGGCAGCCCATCGGAGTTATTCCGGCGTATTCAAAAGGTCAGCCCCAGTCCCTACGAATTTTTTCTGCAACTGGGCAACGAACAGTTAATCGGCGCATCGCCGGAAATGTTCGTGCGCGTGGAAGGTGACCGCGTGGAATCCTGTCCCATCGCAGGCACCGCCCGCCGCTCCGGGGATCCGTTGACAGATGCCGAAAACATCCGCCAGTTGCTCAATTCCACTAAAGAGGAATCTGAGCTCACCATGTGCAGCGATGTCGATCGCAACGATAAATCGCGCATCTGCATTCCCGGTTCCGTCCAAGTAGTTGGACGCCGCCTGATCGAATCTTATGCCGGATTGTTCCATACGGTCGATCATGTGCGCGGCACGCTTTTGCCCGGCTTCGACTCCCTCGATGCATTCCTCACCCACATGTGGGCCGTCACCGTGATTGGAGCTCCGAAAAAGGCCGCCGCCCAAGCGATCGAAGATCTGGAAAAAACACCGCGCGGATGGTACGGCGGCGCAATCGGCATTCTCAGCTTGAACGGCGATATCAATACCGGCATTCTGCTGCGCACTGTCCATTTAAAGGAGGGCATCGCTCGCTACTCCGCTGGAGCGACTTTGCTCTATGATTCCGATCCCCGTTCGGAAGATCAGGAATGCCGCCTGAAGGCCACAGCCTTTTTCCGCGCCCTGTATCCAGAAACCACACCGGCGACCAAACCTCGGACAGTGAAGCGCCACGGCGAAGGTGTCCGTCTTCTTCTGGTCGATAACGACGATTGTTTCATTCACACACTGGCAAATTACGCTCGCCAGACCGGCGCCATTGTCTCAACATTTCGATCTCATGTGGCCTTGGAAGCCATCGATACTCAAAAACCCGACATCGTTCTCATCTCTCCTGGACCCGGTCGGCCCGAGGATTTCGGCGTGCCCACACTGGTTCAGGAGCTCGCCAAACGCGGTATTCCCGTATTTGGCGTTTGCCTTGGTCTGCAAGGCATCGTAGAAGCCTTTGGCGGCACACTGGACGTTTTGCCTTATCCCATGCATGGCAAGCCCTCTCTCGTTACCCACCAGGGCAAAGGCGTATTTCGGGGTTTGCCTTCGCCCTTCCGTGTAGGCCGCTATCACTCCCTTTATGCCAACCGCGAAACCTTTCCTGCATGCCTCGAAATTACAGCCGAATCTGATGACGGCATCGTTATGGGCATTCGTCACCGCGAACTCCCGATTGAAGCCGTTCAATTCCATCCCGAATCGATCCTCTCACTCGAGCGCGACTGCGGCTTACATCTCATAGAGAACATGATCGAAGAACTGACACACGTAGAAGTAGCTACATCATGATCATTTCCGATCCGCGCAGCTTCGTTAGTGGATGACAACGCCCAAGGTTGCAGTAGTAGGTGGCGGGCTTGCGGGTTTAGCTGCGGCCGTGGCCCTCGGCTCGGCTGACTACCCTGTCACCTTGTTTGAAGCACGACCGTTTCTGGGAGGTCGCGCAACTTCTTATCCCTTAAATACAGCCGACGATGCCCTCGTGATTGACAACTGCCAGCACGTTCTGCTGCGCTGCTGTACGAATCTGATCGACTTCTACCGCCGCCTCAACGTTTTCCATCACATCCGCTTTTATCGCGAATTTTATTGGATTGAACCGGGCGGGCGGCTGTCCGTTATGCGTCCCGGGCCTCTACCCGCTCCCTTCCATTTCGCTGGTTCGTTCGCCCGCCTCAAGTTTCTCTCGTTCGCCGACAAATTCAGCATCGCAAACGGCTTGCTCTCCGTGCGCTACGAATTCGGCAAGCGTATGGATTTGGACAAAATCACCATGCTCGATTGGCTGCGCGAAAAAGATCAAACGCCGCGCGCAATCGAGCGCTTCTGGAAGCAGATTCTGGTTAGCGCCGTGAATGAAGAGCTGGACCGCATGGCTGCAATTCACGGTCTAAAAGTCTTTTCTCTTGGCTTTCTCGAAAGTGCAAATTCATTTGAGATGGGCCTCCCGCTCGTTCCCCTATCCGAGTTATATTCGGACCGCTCCTGGTCCCACTACCCCCAAGTGAAGATCGTGAAGCGCGCACCAGTTGAGCGCATCCAAATCCAACAAAATCGCGTGACAGGTCTGCTCGTTGCTGGCGAACCCGTCACAGCCGACGCCTATTTGCTTGCCGTGCCCTTTGAACGTCTCTCTTCGCTCATACCCGAACTGCCGCTCGACACCGCCGCGTTTACGCACTCCCCCATTACGGGAGTTCACCTCTGGTTCGACCGCGCCATCACGGATCTGCCTCATGCAACGCTGCTCGATCGAACCATTCAATGGATGTTTAACAAGCAAGACGGGCGCCACATCCAGCTCGTGGTGAGCGCATCCCGAAAGCTAAATGAAATGCCCCGGGCCGGCGTGATTGATCTTGCACTCCGCGAATTGAAGGATTTCTTCCCACGAGCCGCCGGAGCCACGCTGCAGCGCGCCCATGTCGTCAAAGAAGTGCGTGCAACCTTCTCCGCTACACCACAATGCGAAGCGCACCGCCCCGATAATAGAACCTGCATCGAAAACCTGTTCCTCGCCGGAGATTGGACCCGAACGGGGTGGCCCGCCACAATGGAAGGCGCCGTGCGCAGCGGCTATTTGGCAGCCGAGGCAATCACAAACTTCTTTGAAAGTCCGCAACGTTTCCTGATTCGCGACGCCAGGTAGAACGATCAAAAGAAGAGATAGTTTGTAATAAGATCAATCACCCAATGAGCTACCTGCCCGCAGGCCGCTACAAAAACTACCTTCTTCTCATACCCCTGTTTGCAGCCGCGCTCTTCTATCAAGTTGCGAATACGGTTGTCTATTTAAGCCTGGGTGTGAAGGGAAGGCAAACACCCAATAGCCCATTCAGCATATCGGCGGGTCTGATTGTCCAAGTTCAGGAACAGGCGGCGCGAGCCGGCCTCCAGCCAGGCGACCGGGTCTTATCCGTCAACGGACAGCCACTTTATGGCGATCGCGACCTATATTCCGCCGTATTCAAACACCGACCAGGTGAGCACATCACAGTAACTGCAATACACCCCGGAAACTCCGAAGCGCGCACCTTTCACGTCCCCTTGCCTGCCGTCCGTGACACAACCTATTCGATCGAGGATTGGATCTATGCCGTTTTGGTCTGCGCCGTGAAATTGTTCTGCGTTCTCTTGGGCATCTATGTGGCCGCCCTGCTTCCTAACGACACCCGCGCTGTCGTCTTTTTTGGCCTCATGGTCAGCACATCCATGCTCTGGACACACGCGGCATGGTTCGAATTCCCTCGCGCGCTCTGGAGCTTCGCCGACTTTTCCTATTTAACTGTCTTGAGCTGGGGGCTGTGGCTTGTTTTATTTGCCCTCTATTTCCCGGAACGGTTCGCTTGGGACCTGCGCCGTCCCTGGATCAAATGGACGTTTCTGGGACCGCTCGCGATCTACACCGCCCTTGCGATTCTCAATGCGACCAGCACCTACTACAGCGAGCGCGCGCTTTCCCTCCTCCAGCCCGTTTCCGATGAAATACTACCCGTTCTGGCAATCTGCGTGGTCTTCTCTTTCACTGCTTTGGGCGCCAAGCTCCACACCGCCAAAACCAGGGATGCGCAACGGCGATTGCGGATTGTCTATTTCGGTTCGATCATTGGACTGGCGCCGTTTGGCTGCGTATTGCTTTACGAATTTCTGGCCCCGCGCACCGGTTGGAGGCACATCCCCGAAGAGGTGTACTTCGCAATCTTCCTTCTCTTCTGCACATTCCCCGCGACGCTTGCCTATGTGATCGTCGTCGAGCGCGCTATGGATGTTCGGATGGTGATCCGGCAGGGGGTTCGCTATGCGCTCGCCCGCGGCGGACTGAGCCTGATGCTGAGCGCCATTACGGCGGGCATTTTCTTTGCACTGAGCGTCGTGATCTTTGGCACGAGGATGAACCGGGCAACGCAAATCCCTGTCTTGATTGCGTGCACGCTTGCCGTCCGCCTGCTCATTCAGAAGACGCGTAAACGCATCCTGGCCTGGATAGACCGGCGCTTCTTCCGAGAGGCCTACAACGCACAGCTCATCCTGGAGGACTTGAGTGAAAACGTGCGCGCGATTGTGGATGAGAAACAGTTGTTTCAAACCGTCGCACGCCGCATTTCCGAATCCCTGCACGTGCCGCAGTTCGCGGTTCTCCTGCATGGAGAGGGCAAATTTCAACCGGTCTACTGCTTAGGCCTCGAGATCCAGTCAGGCCTTGCGCTTCCGGAAGATTCGACAACGGTCGATATAGTCAAACGATCAGCAGAGCCGCCGCAGATTTACTTCGATCAAGAGGATAACTGGGTTTACGCAACGCCGCAAACGGAACTGGTCACGCTCAAAGCTCTCCATGCGCAACTGCTTCTGCCAATTGGCCAGAAAGACAAGCTGCTCGGCTTACTCAGCCTTGGGCCCAAGCGATCCGAGGAGCCATATTCACCCAGCGACATCCAACTGCTAAGGTCCGTCGCCGCACAGACGGGACTGGCGCTGGAAAACAGCCGTCTCACCAAGACCATCGCCGAAGAAGCAGCTCACCGCGAGCGCTTAAACCGCGAGATTGAGATCGCCCGTGAGGTGCAGCAGCGCCTGTTTCCGCAGCGCTTGCCGGTTATTGCGGGAGTCGATTATTCGGGTGCGTGCCGTCCGGCACTCGGCGTAGCAGGCGATTACTACGACTTCTTGGCCCTGCCCAACGGGAATCTCGGCATCGCCATCGGCGACGTTTCGGGGAAAGGAATCGCTGCGGCGTTGCTGATGGCCTCCTTACAGGCCTCGCTCCGGGGTCAAGTGCTGGCAGGCCACACCGATCTTGCGCAATTAATCACAAATGTCAACCAGTTGATCTATGAAACGACAACGCCCGAACGATATGTGACATTTTTCTATGGCCAGTACCATCGCGAGTCTCGTACGTTCCAGTACGTGAATGCGGGACATAATCCGCCACTGGTCTTACGGCAGAGCAGGGACGGGAAGATCCATGTCATACGGTTAGAAACCGGAGGGCCCGTCATAGGAGCCTTTCGAGACGTGCCCTACCAGCAGGGATCTCTCACCTTGGAGCCGGGCGACATCTTCGTCGGCTTTACCGACGGCATCAGCGAGGCCATGAATCTGCAAGATGAGGAATGGGGAGAAGAACGTCTGATACCGGCTGTCGCCCAACATGCCCAGCAACCGGCAGCAGCAATCATTCCCTCACTCCTGAGCGAAGCAGACCGATTCGCCTCCGGCGCACCCCAGCACGACGACATGACCCTGGTCGTGATGAAAGTCTGTGAGACAGCATAACTTGCCTCGACATGCGACGCTGTAAATTGTAATGCCGCAAACGGAACCGCTACCTACGGTTGTCATCACAGGCAGACCCAACGTGGGAAAATCGACGCTATTTAACGCCATCCTCGGCAATCGCCGGGCGATTGTTGGCAACGAGCCTGGCATTACACGCGATCGGATCTACGGCGAAGCCGAATACCGTGGCAAACGCTTTGGCCTGGTGGATACCGGAGGCATTCTCCCGCATGAAGATGCACTCATTCCTAGCGAGATCTTCCGCCAGGCGCGCGTGGCGCTCGAGCAAGCCGCGCACATTCTCTTTGTAGTGGATGGTCGAGCAGAGATTACAGCCGCAGATCGCGAACTTGCTCAATTACTCCGCACATTGAACAAGCCACTCACACTGGTAGTGAATAAAATCGACAGCAAACCGCGGGAAAGTCTTCTTCCAGAGTTTTACTCTCTCGGATTCGGCGACCCGTTTCCCATCTCGGCAGAGCACAAGATCGGCTTAAATGACCTGCTGGACCATGTCACCGCAACATTCCCCGCCAACGAGCAAGTCGACCAGCCGCAACAAGAGCTCCCGCAAATCAAGGTTGCCATTATCGGCCGGCCCAATGTAGGTAAATCTACGCTTCTCAATGCACTGGTCGGCACGGAACGCGCCATAGTTTCTCCCATTCCGGGCACCACGCGGGATGCCATCGACGAGGTTGTCAAAGAAGCCGGCGTCTTGTACCGGTTCGTCGATACCGCCGGCATTCGGCGCAAAGGCAAGACAAAGGAAATGACCGAGAAGCTGAGCGTCATCATGGCACGGCGGCACATTCGCATGGCTCATGTCGTGCTTCTGCTGCTTGATGCAACCGAAGGCGTGGTGCATTCCGATGCCACCATAGCCGGCTACGCACATGAGGAAGGGCGGGCCATCATTATCGTGGTGAACAAGTGGGATGCAGCGGAAAACAAAAACAAGCGAGCATTTACCGAGTCGATCCGAGAACAGCTCAAGTTTTTAGATTACGCGCCGGTTCTCTTTATCTCGGCCAAAAATCGCCAAGGAATACGGCATATTTTCGCAGCCGTGCGCAGCGCATTTGAGGCGGCTTCGAAACGCATCACAACCGGCGAACTAAACCGGTTCATCGAAACACTCGATTTAGAGGGCCGCGCAAAGATCTACTACATTACGCAAGCCTCGGTACGCCCCCCTACTTTTGTAGTCTTCACAGATCGCCCTGATCCGCTGCACTTCTCCGTTGAGCGCGCGCTGATCAATCGCTTACGCGAACGGTTCGGATTCGCAGGCACACCCATCGTTATTAAAACCAAGCGGCGATGAACCGAACCGCCGCACGTATCTTCCGTTTTATCTCTGCCGAAAGGAAAATCTCCGCGCCGGCGCTTGCTAGGCGGAGACCGGTGCCGCCTGCCTTTCTTCGCGCTTTTCCTCGTGGTACTCCTGCTCAGTATTGAGCGACCACAGATTGTCGCGGCTGCGCACTCCTGCGATGATGTTGTCCACCGCCGTCATCGCAGCGAGCATCGAATGGTCCTGATTGTTGTATTTGTGCATTCCATTGCGACCTACGAGAAACAGATTCTCGAATTCATTTGCCCAGGCTATGATCTCAGAGAACCGCTTATATGTTCCGAAATAGGCCGGATACGTCTTCGGCATTCGAATCACCGTTGCATCCAGCACATCTTCAGGATCCAGAATATCCATAGCAGCCAGCTCTGATTTGGCAAGCGCGATCATTTCCTCATCTGTTTTCTTCCAAAGAGCATCGGTCTCATTGCAGAAATACTCCAACCCGATCCAGACACAGGAGGGATCAGCGACCATGGCTGGGCTCCAATTATTAAAAATCTGCAGCCGGCCAACCAGCACATCAGGCTCCTGAATGTAAATCCAGTTATCTCTGACCATTTGCCCGTCTGGCTCGCGGAGCTTGATGCGCCGGCAAAGCACACCCACCGTGATGAAGTCGCGATACATCAATCCTTGAGCGATTTCGCGGACGTTCGGCGGTGCTGGCGGATTCATGGCCGCCACCAGCTCCTTAATCGGCATCGTTGAAAAGAAGTACTCCGCTTCGAATCGCTCACGTTCGCCTGTCTGGGTGTTCGTCGCGTACACAGCAGTCACTCGTCCGTTACCATCGTGTTCAATTTCATTTACAGACCAGTGAGTGAGGATTTCACCGCCCAGATTCCGTACCCGCCGGGCCACTTCTTCCCACATCTGCCCTGGACCAAACTTCGGATAAAGGAACTGCTCGATGAGGGATGTCTCGACATCCTTCTGCGCAATGTCGGTCTTCCGCTTTGGTCCCAGCTTTTTCAAAAAATGTACGATTGTTTTGTAAATAGACAGCCCCTTGATGCGTTGCGCTCCCCACTCCGCGCTGATTTCCTTGCAATCGATACCCCAGACTTTTTCTGTATAAGATTTAAAGAACGTAAGGTAAAGCTCACGACCGAAGCGGTTAATAAAAAACTGTTCGAGATTTTGTTCATTCTTAATCGGGAACAGAACCGCGCGAAGATAACTCAGGGCGATCCGAATCGTCTTCATCAGCCCAAGTTTCTTCAGCGTATCTGCAGTTAGACTAATTGGATAATCAAAGAACTTGCGCATGAAATAGATGCGCGATTTCCGCGGCCGTACGAGCATCACGCAGTCTTCTTCATCCGGATCCGGCCCGGGCGTGAGATTGGAGAGTGTAGTGGTTTGCCGCCGGTATGTGATCTGCGTATCACCCTCCACTCGTTGTATGGGCATGATATTGAGCCACCAGTTCATAACTCGATCCGATTTAGAAAAGAACCGGTGTCCTCCAATATCGATGCGATTACCCTTGTAATTCACAGTTCGGGAAATGCCGCCCATATATTCGCTTTTTTCGAGCACAATCGGAACGATGTCCGTGCGCGTAAGCAGCTCGTAAGCGGCAGTCAGACCGGCAGGACCGGCACCAATGATCAGCGCGCGTCGCGCCGTGGTCGTCTTCGTCATCTCTATTTCATTATCCTTACGTAACGTACTGGCACTAGCAAGAAGCCGTGCCTGAATGGAATCCCCTTCTTTGTAAGATGTGTGCCAGCGCCTAGTGTTTCTGCCATTCCTTCGAACGGTTCCGGAGCCCCAGTGCGCTGAAGTCTCAACGAACTGCAAAATTAGGGCAAATGTTGGCCCAATTCCGTTTACTTGTGTGACAGCCCGGGCCCGCTGCGGCACAGAAGCTAGGATGACCGTAAACTAGAAGTGTGGAAACACGCTGTACCTGCGGGGCTGTACTGCCAGAAGATGCACGCTTTTGCCACCGCTGTGGCAAGCCTCAATACGAGGAAGATATCATCCGGCTGTCGGAACCCACTCCTGCCCTGCCGCCGCCTCCAGAGATGGCGCCTCAAGCAGCCAGCTCGCGCATCTCCTTTCGCAACGGGCGCGCGGTAGCAGTGAGTATAGTCGTAGCCACAATTGCATTGCTCGGAATGGGTTTTATTTCGCTCCTGAGCCCCTTGCTCGCGCCCTTCGCGCTATGCGGGGCGGGATTCCTCACCGTTGTCATCTACCGGCGTCGATCTTCAGAACATATATCCACAGCCGCTGGTGCTCGCTTGGGCTGGATGACCGGCTTGTGGCTTTTTTTGATCACATTCGTTGGACTGGCTCTGTTCGCGCTTTACATCTCATCGCCGTCCGGTCTTGCCGCGCTTCGGGCTGCCACAAACGTGATGCCCAACCCGGATCTCGCGAAAATATTGAACGACCCCCAGGGATTCTTGGCCTCTATTCCGCGTGAGATCGCTGGATGGTTTCTCACCGTTACGCTGCTACCCGGTCTGGGCGGCATGCTCGCTGCCAAATTTCCATCCAGAGTGGGCAACATTCCCTAAAGCCGTGAGCATTGGACGGACTGCCAGCACAAAGCAGGCTGTTCACACCTAGCTGTTTTAAACTTTTGAGGAGGCTACTCGCCCTCTGACGCCCAAGCCGTCCGGAATTCGGGATAAAGCGTCAGCCCTCCACAGGCGAATATCGTCTGGCCCGTGATATACGAAGCATCATCCGACGCAAGAAACGCAAACACCGCTGCAATCTCCTCCGGTTTCCCTGCGCGACCCATCGGGATATGGCGCTCCACTGCTCTACGCCGCTTTGCATCGTTCACCCAGGCTGCATTCAGAGGCGTCTCAATAGCGCCCGGCCCGACAGCGTTCACCCGGATGCCGCGATCTGCATATTCAAGCGCCAGCGTCCTGGTCAAGGTCTTCATGCCGCCTTTGCTGATGGAATACGGCACATAGAACGGCTTGGGGATGACCTCGTGAACACTCGAGTTGTTTAAGATGACACCTCCGGAACCGCGCGCCAGAAAATGACGGATGGCTTCGCGGCTGCAAAGAAAGGCGCCACGCAGATTCACGCCTACCACCCGATCGAAATCATCCATCTCGACCTCATGGCTGGGTGCCCGCTTCTGTATCCCGGCGTTGTTCACCAAAATGTCAAGCCAGCCGAACGCTTTTATGGCCTGCGCAAACATCTCCTTGACTTGGCGCTCATCTGCCACATCAGCACGGATGGTTGTCACTTGTATGGATTCACCCGCTGCCGCCGCGACTCTTTCAGCCTGAACGCGTACTCTCTCCGCCTCTAGATCCTCACCCAGGTGGTTGATCACCACACTCGCGCCTTCCTGTGCAAAGCGCACCGCCGTGGCCGCTCCAATTCCAGAAGACGCGCCTGTAATGAGAGCATGCTTGCCTCGCAAGCGCCCGCTCATGCGGCCTGCAGCCTCCTCTCTTCGAGCGCCGGCGCTTCCGGAGGACGTGATCCCTTAAAGCCGTAAAAGGCAATGTAAATATAACAGAGCGCTGGCAGCAAAAACGCATGGTGGATGCCGATATGGTCAGCCAGGGCACCCTCGAGCTCTGGAATAATAGCGCCTCCCACAATCGCCGCAACCAGCAAGCCCGAGCCCTTACCCGTCAGGGGTCCCAGCCCCGCAATTCCTAACGTGAAGATGCTCGGAAACATCACCGAATTGAAAAGCCCAACCAGAATAATGCTCCACATGGCTACATGACCAAACGTCGTCATAGAAGTGACCACCAGTCCGCAGGCGATCAAAGCCGCTGTACCGAGCACGCCGCCGGTCGGCAATTTCTGTAAAACAGCCGAACCAATAAATCTGCCTACCATGGCGCATCCCCAATAAAAGGAAACATACACCGCCGCGATTTTTTGCGGCATCCCGCCGATATCCGGTTGATTGAAGTAATTCACAAGGAAGCTCCCGATCGCAACCTCCGCGCCAACATAAACAAAGATGCCAATCACGCCCAGTATCAGGTGCCGCTGCCTCCACAAGCTCAAAGCAAGTTTCGTATTTGGATCTTCGATCTCTGTCGTATCCTCCACTCCCGCAATCTTGGGCAGCCTGAAAAATGCAATTCCAAGTGCAAGGACGAGCAGCACACCGCCAATCAATAAATACGGCAGCTTCACAGTCGCCGCTTGCTGTAATCGATACGCATGCAAGGCCGCTGCGCTTAACTGCCGCATCTGCACCGCACTCAGTGTCGCTGTGCTGAGAATCAGGAAACTGCCAAAATACGGCGCAACAAACGTTCCCAAGGAGTTAAACGCCTGTGTGAGATTCAACCGGCTCGAAGCTGTCTGCGGAGGTCCGAGAATCGCCACATACGCGTTCGCGGAGACCTGCAAGGCCGTCATCCCCGCAGCGACTACCACGAGCGCGGCAAGAAAAAAGGGGAACGATGGCAGGCTGGCAGCCGGAATAAACAGCAACGCCCCCAATGCCATAACAAAGAGGCCGGTGACCATTGTGCGCTGATAGCCAATCCATTGCACCACCTTCCCCGCTGGCATCGCGAATACGAAATAGCCGGTGAAAAAAGAAAACTGCACCAGCATCACTTCTGCGTAATTCAGATCGAAGATCGACTTGAGGTGGGGAATCAAAATGTCATTCAGGCAGGTCACGAAGCCCCACATAAAAAACAGCGTCGTCACCATGGCCATTGCGGCCTTGTTGCTGGTAGTGGAAGCCGCAGCCTCCGTGCGTACCGATTTGCCTGTGTTCGGAATGGCCATGGCCTTCTCTTTTCTAATGCGAAACGGCCGCCAGATAATTTCCGTAGCCCACAATCACGGTCGAGCCAACTAGCAGCACCAGTGCGAGAGTCAACAGACTCCAGGCGCGTGTTCCCGCGCCCTTCCACTCTTTAAAGCCAATTCCCCAAAGGCTGCCAAAAATGATGATGCTGGCCATGTGCAGCGTCCAGCTCGAGAATTTGTAACGCCCCATCTGGCTCTCTCCCATGGTGTAAAAGAAAAACTGGAAATACCAGGTCGTGCCGGCCAGCGCACACAGCAGGTAGTTTGCCAGCATCGGCACGCGCCGCGTTTGTTCAGACGCGACGAGCTGCGCCGCGAGCACGCTCGATCCTCCTCTCCCCTCCCCCCACCCCGGCGCATGCTCCACGACTTCACGACTGGTGGCATCGATCGCCGTCTCAATCGTCGTGTCACTGCGCGTAGTTTTGCCATTTTGGATCCACCGGCGAAAATATTCAGCCCCGCTGTGATTCCGCACGTGGAGAATCACGCACCAGACAAAGTTGGTGAGGAAGCCGCCCACCAGCAACACCGGCAACACTGCTAAGCCCTGCCAAATCGGCGGCGTCCCGTGCTCCAGCGTAAGCTTGCGGATCGGATCGCCCCGATCCAAGCCCAGCGCAAAGCAACCGCTCATAATCCCGGAAAGAACCGCAACCGCAATCCCCTTGCGCAGGTTGAATTCTGCGATCACAGCCTTGCGCTGCTCCGGAGACATCGCGCGCTCTTTGCTCAGCCCCGCCAATCCAGCCGAAGTGATGCCAGCAAGGCAAACCAAAACGCCCAGCAGGATGATCCGCCCGGAAACTGTGCCCAAAACTTGTGTGACAAAGATGCCCCGCAGAATGGGCGGCGCCAGCGTCCCAAATGCCGCACACAGACCCAGCACCACCGCCATTCCCAGCGAAAGACCGAGATAGCGCATCGTCAGACCGTAAGTAAGCCCGCCAACACCCCATAGCAACCCAAAGAACGCGACCCAGAAGAGTGTCGCTCCCGGTGTGGCGTGCAGAACGGCAAACAGGTCGCGCGTATTCAGCCAGCCCAAAAGCCAGGGCGCGATGAGCCAGCTAAAAATCCCTCCGGCCAGCCAGAATGTCTCCCATGACCAGTGGCGTACCCAGCGATAGGGAACGTAAAAGCTCGCCGAGGCAAGTCCTCCGAGCCAGTGAAAGAATACGCCGAGAGCGGGATTAGGAACCATGCGTTTGACTGAAGCTATGTTAGCGTGACATCTGCATCTCTAGCCTCGCTTTTGCCTTTAGTCCACCCGAAATGTGCGCTAGCAATTGGCCGCTGCAGCCGCGCTGCGATGCATCGCCTGTAAGTAAATCTGTTCCTCGCCTAATGTGGTCAGCTTCCCATCAGCCTTCTTTTCTTCATCCAAGGTCTTTTGGATTACCCCGGCCGTATCCTCCATTCCAAGCAGCGTGGCAAGCCCAAGCAAACTGGTGTAGCCAGCAATCTCAAAGTGCTCCACCTGACTGCCCGCCACAACCAGAGCAGCATCCCGCATAGGCGAAGCAGCAAGACTGTCGAGGATTTCGTCGATCTCTGCTTCCATCTGCTTCAAAATTGCATTGGGCCTGCTCTCCGGTTCCCTGTTGATCTGTTTGAAGATCTCTTGTGCGCGTACCACATGTTCCCTAGTCTCCGCCAGGTGGTGTTCAAAGCTGGACCGGAGTTGCGGACTGCAGCTCGCCTCAGCCATCTTGGCGAGAATCCCACTGAGCTGCTGCTCGGCATCGTACATCGATTCGAGACCTCGTAGAAAAAGGTCACCAAGGGTTTGAATGCTCATACGTCTCCTTTCCCTGCTGAGATTCCTTGCTAGGAAATCTGATCCCGAGATCGCTCGTTCAGTTTCCTGCGCCGTCAGCCCCGGCCGCGCAAACTTGCTTCTACAATCTTGGCTGCCACTTCTCGCGCATCGGGTTTGTAGGTACCCGAAGCGATCTGTTCCCGCAGCTCGCGCAGGCGTGCCTGACGCTCTTCCGGATCAATATTCACCGGCAAGACTTCGCCGCCCTCTCCCGAGACGGAAACCTGCACATCCTTTGTTACACTGCGAACCTCCGTATTCGAGGCTGGAGCAGTACCAACTGCTGCAGCAGAAGGACCTTTAGGCGGCATCGCTCCTCCGAATGAGGACTATTTCCTCGTTTCATAGTAGCCTAAGGTACACATCCTCGGATGTTGAAACATTTCTTACACGCTCTCAGCCCCAAATGGGTAAACATTCCTAGGCCCTGGATCGATATATCTGCATCGGGTGCAATCAGCAAACTGAAGTTTTGGGCCAGATCAGCCGAATTTCTCTTTGGCGGCACCCGTGAAACGCTCCAAGAACAAAAGCAAAGAGGCTGTAATGAGAGCTCGCCATCAGGAGAAGCACGAGACTTTGAGCGTAGAGATGCGGGAGCAGTTAATCCTGGAACATCTGCCGCAAGTCAAGTTGATTGCGCGGCGCATTCACGAACGCCTGCCTGTCTCCGTCAGCCTGGACGATCTCATCTCCACGGGTGTTTTGGGGTTAATTGCAGCGATCGACCGCTACGACGCCCGATACGACGTGAAGCTTAAAACGTACGCGGAATATAAAATCAGGGGCGCCATCCTTGATAGTTTACGCGGCCTCGATTGGGCGCCTCGCCAGCAACGCAAACGCGCCAAGCAGATCGAAGCAGCCATTGCCGCACTCGAGCAGGAGTTACAGCGTGTTCCGACTGAAGAGGAAATCGCCGCCCACCTGGGTCTTTCCGTTTCGGCATATCAAGATTGGCTGTCGGAAATCCGGGGCCTCACGCTAGGGAGCTTGGAAAATGCGGGAACGGAAGAGGAAGGCTGCGATCTGCTGCGCTATATCGCGGATTCAGACGATCAGTGGCCCTCTACCATTGTCGAGCGCAGCCAGTTGGAACGGCTGCTGGCCGAAGCCATTGAAAGAATGCCGCAGCTTGAAAAAACCGTGCTCAGTCTTTACTACTACGAGGAGATGACGCTTCGAGAGATCGCCAAAATCGTGGATCTGCACGAGTCGCGCATTTCGCAGCTCAAGTCACAAGCCATTTTGCGGCTGCGCTCCTACCTGCAAAAACGATGGCAGCAACAACGCCTCGAACCAGCCAGCAAGACCAACCCTGCACCTCATTCCCCAATCGCCAGATAAATATAAGGTCCCTTTGGCAGCACCTTTTTAGACGCAAAGCTATTACACACGCGCTGATTCACCTTTGCGCAGTTTCTGAAATTGTAAAGTGCATCTCGTGGTGATCTCGCATGACGGTCGCCGGAATCGGTTTGCCCGGCTCTCGAATGCGCAGGAATGTCGTAACATCTTTGGGCGACGCCACGCTGTGGTCTCCTAAAGCGACAAGGACATCTCCCGCTCGTAAGCCCGCCTTCTCGCTTGGTGAATCCTTTTCTACTGAGCGCACCAGCACCCCATGAGCAACGCCGAAATATTGCGCCAGTTGGCCCTCTATAGGCTCGCACTCTATACCGATAGAGGTCTTCCAAACTAGGAGCGGGGCAGGCATATCCGGGAACTTGAAATCGAAAAACTCTTTGGACGGGACCATCACCGAGCCAGGATCAAAAGGAAAATTGCCCGGGCGCGCTCCGGTTGTGATCACTGTCGTTTGCTCATGGCCATCCCGCGAAAAGCGGATTTTGATCTTACGGCCTTCCGGCGTCTCCGCCACAAGCCGGAGCAGGTGCTCCGCGCCAAGAATATTTTCGCCGTTATAGGTTAAGAGAACGTCGCCCGGCCGGATTCCGGCTCTCGCTGCCGGGCTATTTGGCTCTACTTGTGTCACCTCGACTCCCTCGGGCTCAGCCAATTTCAAGGCTCTCGCCCGATCGGGACTGATATCTTGCAAATGCACGCCTAAATAGCTGCCGTGCG
>Ga0209061_1001740_pt1 | contig 32985 bp, 33 predicted proteins | sample Coa_R1_10_FD_187157 | JGI IMG/M metagenome (GOLD analysis project Ga0209061, IMG submission 187157) | Surface soil microbial communities from Centralia Pennsylvania, which are recovering from an underground coalmine fire - Coalmine... | ecosystem: Environmental > Terrestrial > Soil >... | reverse complement strand
AAGCTTATACTCCAAACTATATATCGACGTGGTGGCGTTTAGCCCGCTACCCCCAAGCTCGGAGAATAGCGTCGAGTTGAGCTGGGTGAACTCCTTGTAGAAGCTTGGTAAAAGAACATCTTTTCCCTCAAGCACTAGGTAGGCGGTCGTGTTTGAAGCCTGATACCCTCTGAAATCCTCCTGTATTAGGTTCTGCGCTATCTGGGATTCCTTGTCGGATGAGGGTACATTAATCGAGTACGAAATTATGTGTGTAAGGGTAACAGCATAGGGGGATAATAATATTATGACTAGTACCCAAACGATGAGTAGGTACTTCCCCTTTGAGGCCATGAATCGTGAGTACGAGTCGAACAAGCCCTCTAGGGAGACCACGTCAGCGATTCGACGAATAAATCAAATAAGTTTTACGATGAGGTGTCAGCAATCACAGGCAAAGTGTGGAAGGGTTCACTCGGGGTCTCTTAGACCGCTAGTGTAGGATTATGAAGTCGCTGTAGACATCGTTCTTAGCCTCCTCCTTTATGGTCATCGAGGTCACACGTATCGGTGGCCCCGCGGCGCGCAGTCTATTTATCAGCGACTCAACCTTCTGCCTGGGGGCGACCGCTATAATCTCAACACTGCCATCATCCAAATTCTTAACGTAGCCTCTGACCCCTAGCTCACGCGCCACGCTTCTAACGTAGACGCGGAAACCCACCCCCTGAACGTTGCCGAAAACCTGTATCCTAAACACACGGCCTGCCTGGTGTGTATTCATCGCAAAAATATATTAACGCTAGGATTATTAAGCTGTCGTAAACTGAAGGCCCACCCACAAGGCTGGTGACACCACTTTCACCCAACACTCACTGGGTGAAGCCATAACCAAGCTGCCATACTTCCTAGGCAACCACTCATCCGGATACGTTCAAACCAATAGTAGCACAAGATGCCACAGGAGCCGTCTACCTTATCCCGGCATCCACTAGGCTTATTTTTACTCGTGGATTCCAGTATTCGAGGCCACATGATCTCTATAATTGGGAGCGGTAAAATCGGTGCCAACGTGGCTGTGCACCTAGCCTTGAGGGGGTTGGATGACCTGACACTCGTGGATGTAGTGCAGGGGTTACCTCAGGGTGAAGCCATGGATATCCAGCACATGCTTTCGGCCTACGGTATAGACATCGAGGTTAAGGGGAGCAATGACTATAAGGACATTGAGGGTTCAGACCTCGTGCTCGTTGCAGCCGGCTTCGGCAGGAAGCCAGGGCAGACTAGGCTCGACCTTATGAATTCGAACGCTGGGATAATAAGGGATGTATCCCTTCAGATAAAGAAGTACGCTCCAGAGTGCACCCTAGTGATGATAACCAACCCCTTGGATGTTATGACCTATGTGGCACACAAGCTTACGGGGTTCGAGAGGCATAGGGTGCTCGGTATGAGTGGTACCCTAGATGGGGCGCGCCTTAGGTACTTCGTAGCCAAGGAGCTTGGGGTTGCTACATCATCTGTTACACCCATGATCATAGGCGAACACGGCGAGAACATGCTACCACTCGCTGAGTACACAACGGTGGGGGGAATACCGGTATCACACATGCTCACGGGGGATAAATTCGCCCAGGTGATCAGCAGCGTTAGGGGTGTCGCCGCAGAAGTCATAGCTAAGAAGGGCGCCACCATACACGGGCCAGCGGCAGCCGTTACAACACTCGTGGAGGCCATCGTAAAGGACAAGCACGCCTTGATTAACGCCTCAGTACCACTCGACGGTGAATACGGTTACACGGATGTTGTGATGGATATGCCAGTCATCGTGGGTTCTAAGGGATGGGAGAGAATCGTCGAGTTAAAGCTAACAGAAGGTGAGAAAGCCGAGCTCAAAAAGAGTTACGATACCCTGAGGAGTGCGATCGCCCAACTCAAACTATAGGCTTATGCCTTAGCGGCTTGCTTTACGCACTCCACTATCCTCTCTATTTTGTCTTGGCTGAGCGATGGGTGGACGGGTAGACTCACAACGGTGTCCGCCGCCCTCTCACTGTTGGGGCACAGCCCCTTCTTGTAGCCATACTTCTCCACATAGTAGGGCTGCAGGTAGACTGGGCGTGGATAGTGCACGGATGCTTCGACGCCGAGCCTCTTCAGCCTCTCGATGAATCGGTCGCGTGGCCCAACCTTAGACTCATCAACCCTTATTGTGTACTGGTGGTATACGTGTCGACCCCATCTCTTCTCGACGGGTGTGATCACACCCTCAACCCTAGCCAAACCCTCATTTAACATCTTAGCGTTCTCCCTACGCCTACGGATAAACTCTTCCAGCCTAGCCAGCTGGGGCAGACCTATCGCAGCCTGTATCTCGGTCATCCTATAATTGAGCCCTATACCCACATGGTTGTACCTAGAGCTCTGACCGTGGTTTCGCAGGAGCCTAAGCTTCTCAGCGAAGCCTTCATCCTCTGTGGTGACGAATCCCCCCTCAGCCGTGTGGAGGTTCTTAGTTGCGTACGTGCTAAAGCAGCCCGCTACACCGAATGTGCCAACCATCTTAGAGCCATACGTTGAACCAATAGCTTGAGCGGCGTCCTCTATAACCGCGAGTCCCCTCCTGCGGGCTATTGACATAACCCCATCCATGGGTGCACTCTGACCGTATAGGTGAACGGGTTCAACCGCCACACACTCGTCGTCAACCAATTCATCGATGCTAGCGGGGTCAACGTTATAGGTTTCTAGGTCGATATCCGCGAAAACAGGCTGCCCACCGGCTAGTACCACCGTATTCGCGCTCGCGGCGAAGGTGAAGGCGGAGACAATCACCTTCTTATTCCTTACGCCCAGAGCCTCAAACGCTATGTGGAGGGCCGCCGTGCCACTGTTGACGCACACAACATGCTTTACACCCAAGTATTCGGCGAGTCTACCTTCGAATTCTTCTACCATCCTACCTGATACTAGGGAGCCGCTTCTCAAAACGCTGGCAACCCGCTGCACAATCTCATCATCAATATATGGGTCGGCTATTTTGATGTTTTCCAACTCAAGATGGAAAGCACACCCAATACTTTAAGTGTTCCCCCATCTAACAACACATGAATCTGCCCCACCCGACGACTCTTGATGCGAAGGGGTTAAGAGGATTCAGGTGGTCCGCCCAATTATGAATGAGGGAGCCTCATCCACCGACCGTGGGCTCCACCTACTACTAGGAAGTGGTGATGGCGTATTCCCACAGGGGGCTGCAGGCGTGGGTCCATGCCACACGCACCGATGGTACACCCGGTTCTACTGCGACCCACCCCCCGCTATGGAGGGCGAGGCTTGCCATTCGCCTGTCACGTCAACGCTGCTTCGACAGTATTCTGGTTTCAAGTCTCCCTAATCTTTCTGAGAATTGAAAGCGCTTCAGAACACATAGCCCTCCAACCCTCGGGATTAAGGGATTTATTGGTTGGTAGGAAGCCGTTTAGCTCCTCGAAGTATTTCCCCCCTGAAATCCTTGTAAGCGCCGATGCGGTCATGTCGAGCATCGCATTCACAGGCTCCACCAACATGGGTTTGAGTGCGCGTTTAACACTTGAGGGGTTAGCCTGCTTTGCTCCCAATACGAAATCATAGACATCCACACCCGATACACGGGGTCTACCGCTCTTGACCGCGTAGTGTGTTGCAAGAGGGGTCGCCCTGATCACACCCTCATTTATACTCGACTGGTAAATCATGTTGAGCTTGGAAGCCAAGAAGTATTCGATGGAGGGAACACTTATTTCAAGAGGCTCGTAGCCAAGCGACTGGGCCGCATCATTTGTGTATTTCGCATCCACTAAGGCTGAGTTGTACACTAATCTTTGAGCCGCATCCCTCTGGGGGAAAGTGGTTTGTCTGACGTCGAGGAATATGGGTGACACCCTGAGTTCGGATAGGCTTCGGTCACCGTCTAGGTAGGCTAGCTTCGATGCGCCTGAAGGCAGAAGCTTACACGACCTCTTAAGCGTCATGTGCCCGCCGCTTACAAGCGCCACAAGCCTTAGCCTACCATCAACAGTGTTCTTGACGGACTCAAACAACCCCAGCCTTATGCTAACACCGTTAAGCTCGAGGCCGCCGATCAACCCCTCTTTCTCGAACTCGGTGTTAACCAAGTCGCAAACCCTCAGAGGGTCATAAACACCTATTCCCCCACCTTCTTTAGCCCTCACATGTTTATCATCTGTTGAACCGGATTTGATCACAACATCCACTCCACCAACCATCCTCCTATCAGGACCATCGAAATAGGTGTTCATGGCAAGCGAGCCCGTGAAGAAAACGCGATCCTTCCCGAAAACCCTCAAGGCTACGCGCGCAAGCTTATAAACACACAGCTGGTATTCAAACTGCTCCTTGGACCATTGGTTAGTAGACGGCTCCCCCAAACCGCCCCCCACGTAGCCCATTTTAAACGTCTAAACACTATATAAGTGAGATTTAGTTATAAGTGTTGGGAAAAGAAGCACACGGCGTACAAGTAGGGTCCTGCCCCAGTTGGGTAGCGCACCACCCAAAATCCACCTGAAGGCTCCACCCACTTGAATATGGGGGCCTGATTATAGCACACCAAAACTAGACGGGTGTGCATCGGTGACAATAACCCGGTTGGACGCAAAGCTAATCATTAGGGAATAGCGGCTTTAAACCAAGGCAGCCATGCATAGGGACTACACTTATAGCAAGGTTTTTTTCTTGTCGCCCTATTTGATGTTTGATTGCTTTTGGGTAGTAGAATTAAGGGAGTAGCCTTCGACCTAAACGGCACACTCGTGGACTCGACGAGGATAGTTCTAGAGGCGTGGAGTAGGGCTTTCGAAGCCAACGGCTACAGAGTTAACAGGGGTGTCCTTGACGACCTCATTGGGGCGAGCCCCGCCAAAATTATAAGGGAAATAGCTGGCAACATCAATGACCAAGTCTTCGAGAAACTCGAAAACGATTTTAACAGCAACCTTGAGGCTCAGATACACCTCGTCAAACCGTTCCCAGACACTGCTGAAGCACTGAGCACCCTGCGAAGGGAGGGTGTTAAGGTTGCGGTGGCATCCACTTCAAGCTCCTCGGTGATTGAAGCGGTTCTCGCTAAAACAGGGTTGCTGAGGTTTGTCGACGCCTTCGTGGGGGGAGACGAGGTTCTGCTTAGTAAACCAGACCCCCAAATATACTCCGAAGCATTCAGGAGGATAGGCGTCGCCCCCGCGATGGGAGCAGTGGTTGGCGACTCAGACTATGACGCCATCCCCGCGAAGAAATTAGGCGCACTCGCCATAGTGGTCAACAGGGGTAAACTAAGAATACAGCACGCCGACCTAGTCTTTAACAACCTAATTGATGCGGTGACCGAGATCCTTGACTCTTAGAGCACACTGTTTCCACAGATTAATACTCGGTGTGTAATACGGTATATACTCTACAATCAATTAGGGGTTAACGGGTGAACAACATCATCCAATACACCCCAATCTTAAACTCTATTATAGACTGCGGTGCGGAGCGCAAACAAGCTCGACATGCGGTGCACGGTGAGCTCAACCCAAAAACATCTTAGTAAAACATATTTAGGTAGCCGTGTTATGTGTTTGTGGTTGGGCTTGGATAACTCGGCTGGACAGGCTCCTAATGAGGGTGGTAAGCCTGATAAAAACCAGTGGTATACTCTCGCCCTCAAATATGCTAAGCACTACGCTGGCAAGGTTGAGGTTCTCCCCAAAGTGCCCATAACTGGTCTCAAGGATTTCTCCTACTGGTACACCCCCGGTGTAGCCGCGGTTTCAATGGAGATAAGCAAGAACAAGGATCTCTCGTTTGAGTTGACGGGTAGATGGAACACTATAGCTGTCGTTGGTGATGGGAGCAGGGTTCTGGGACTCGGCAACATAGGTGGTGAGGCCGCCCTACCAGTCTTGGAGGGGAAGGCGCTCATATTTAAGTACCTTGGGGGGGTGAACGCCGTGCCGATACCCCTTGGCACTCAGGATGCAGCCAAGATTAAGCAGACAGTTATGGCGCTTGAACCAGCGTTCGGGGGAATAAACCTGGAGGATATAGAGTCACCCAAATGCTTCCAGATACTCGACGACCTGAGGTCGAGTATGAATATACCCGTGTGGCACGACGACCAGCAGGGGACGGCTGGAGCGTCGCTTGCCGCTTTAATAAACGCACTCAAACTCACAGATAGGAGGCTTGCTGATACTGTGATAGTTCTGTTCGGGTCGGGGGCCGCTAACCTCGCCACCGCGCGGCTTCTTATAGCCGCTGGAGCAGACCTCGGTAAACTCGTACTCGTGGATTCGAAGGGTGTGCTCCACGCGGAGAGGGAGGATATGGATGAGTTAATGCTGAAGCATCCACTAAAGTATGAGTTGGGTATAAAGACCAATAAGATTGGTGTTAGGGGGGGAGTGGAGGAGGCGCTTAAGGGTGCGGACGTGCTTATCGCGGCCTCAAAGCCTGGCCCAGGCGTCATAAAGAAGGAATGGGTCTCCAAGATGAACAATGACTCGATCGTTTTCGCGCTGGCCAACCCTACACCCGAAATCTGGCCATGGGAGCTCAGGGAGGCGGGTGCTAGAATAATCGCCACGGGTAGATCGGATTTCCCGAATCAGGTTAACAACAGCCTGGTGTTCCCAGCGGTCTTCCGCGGCGCACTGGATTCTAGGTGTAGGACGATAACCGACTCGGTTGTTATTGCCGCGGCGAAGGAGCTCGCTGCCTTCGCTGAGGAGAAGGGTCTCAGAGATGACTACATAATACCCACGATGGAGGAGTGGGAAGTGTACCCACGTGTAGCCGCCGCGGTTGCATCCAAGGTTGTGGAGGAGGGGTTGGCTCGTAGAAATCTAACCAAGAGGCAGTTCTATGAGCAGGCTCAGATGATTATAAGCAAATCAAGGTTCATAGTTGAGAGGTCGATGGAGATGGGCTACATAGAGCCCCTACCAGGGGATGATTAGGGTGGCGGATGAATCGAAGGGGTTTAGGATAAGGGCCGCGACGCGTGGGGATATGGAGCAGATAGTCAAACTCATACTTAGACTTAAGAAGCTAAACGAAGAATTCGACCCACTCCTTAAGGTGAGTGATGATGCATCCGTGGACGCCGAGAAAACGTGCAGGGAGGCTTTGGAGACCAGGAAGGATAGCTACGTGGTATTGGTTGCCGAAGACAAGGGTAGGATAATAGGTGTCATAATTGCAGAGCTACGCCGTAGACCATTCTACGAGCCTAGGGTGAGTGGTGTGATAACAGACTTCTATGTGATGCCGGAGCACAGAAGAAAGAAGCTTGGCGAGAGTCTTGTAAGGAAGGCTTCGGAGGAGCTCAAAAAGAAGGGTGCTGGCGTTATAATGGCGGAGTTCCCGTTCCAGAACAAGATTGCCTCATCGTTCTACCAGAAGCTTGGCTTCAGGGCCGTGGTTGGGATATTTGGAAAAGAAGAGTAGGGTCGGTGTGAGGCTCACGACTGCTTGACGAACTGTTTCTTTTCGGCCTCGACGTACCCAACCTGTAGAAGAGGCTTCTCGCTTATCGCCGTTTCAACCGCCTTCTCAGCGAGCTTCTTTGCATCTTCGAATCCAAGGTCATTCGAATAGTTCTTTATTATATAATCCAGCGCCTTGTCGCTGTTTCTGCCAACCGCGAACGCCGCTCCCCGCGAGAATGTGCCTGAAGGATCCACTTGGAAGAGGTGTACACCCCTTTGATCAACGCCCGCAATAATCAGTGAGGCAGCTGGGAGCCTGACAGCGTAGAGTGTGAATTCATGGATGTATTGACCTACACGCTTTGCGAGTGTGAATATATCTATGGGTGAACCAATATACAGCCTGTGCTGCTGGGATTCGAGTCTGAGTTCGTCTATCAGCCTCAACATGTCGCTTATGTACCCACTACCGGTTGCGCCCGCGTGCTCGTCAATCTCGAATATCTTGTCGTATGGGTCAACGAGTTCCCTGGGGGGTCTAACGTGGCTTGCGAGTATTGCAAACCTGTCGGTTCTGATACCCACGGTCGTCGACCCACGACTCACCGCCTCAGCGGCGTACTCGACCTGTATCAGTCTACCCTCGGGGCCATAGAAGAATGGTGGGAACCTCTCAGATCCAGACTGCATCACTGGACACCTCCAACCGGTATGACCACTACTTCCACACCGTCGCCGGAGCCAGGGTCACGCTGCATCGCGGCCTGAACGGCCTTCTTGGCCACCTCCTGGGCCTCATCTAATGAGAGGGTGTCCGAGTATGAGGACTCTAGAACTCCGTAGGCTATGGGTGAGCCTGAACCGTTGGATACGAAGGACTCAGGTGATATGGCGCCGCTAACATCCGTGGAATAGAGCCTCGGCTCCGTGTCGACCCCGGCTATTATGAATTCGGCTAGGAATGGTGCGTAGCTTCTTAGGCCAGAGTAGGCCGCGTTGGCTATCAGCTTCGCCGTCTCATAAACCGACGGCCTAAAACCTCTTTCAAGGTGTATCAGCTTCCTCTGAGCCTTAACAAGGTTGACCAGATACTCCGCGTCTGACACCTGCCCAGCGATCGCTGCAGCCGTGTACTCGTCAATCTTGAAGATCTTCTGCGCATCCTTGGATGCGATGAAGAAACCCTTACTCGCGCGCTTATCGGACGCTAAAACAACACCCTTACCCGTTTTTATACCAACTATTGTGGTCATCACACACTTATCGCGTGGAAAGTATTTAACGACTAGGCATATCGAAGATAGGTCACGGCTAATTCGATGCGTGGGGGAGTATGCTTCCCTTAGACACGATTTTGGAGAGGTGTTCGAAAACTTCGTGTGAGAGCTTGATGGCTTGGGTCACTTTATCACTGGTGTACGCATCCGTCTCCACAACCACCTCGTTATCTACGAATCGAACCATGACCTTTATGGAGCCATCTACACTTATCCACACAAGCCTCCTACCGTCAGCGGATGCTCCAAGCCATCTAAGGTCTCTAAACCACTTTTCCCTCATAGCTGAGGCCACACTCTGAACATCCACGTTGTAGGGTAGAACGGATTCTATTACGACATACCAGTCGGAGGCCGAGTCAACCGCGCTGTGCTCCACTACATACTCGTCCCCAACCTTGGAAACCAATCCCATGTCCACGAGGCGTTTTAGGCTCCGCGAAAGAGACTCTTGGTGGATGCGAAGGGATCTTCTAAGACCCTGGAAACTCAGGCGAAGACCAGAATTCAACATGAATTCGTAGACTTGGCGATCAGTCTGACTCAGATCGCCACCATCAGCGGAAAACCTCGCCAACTCGCGCAAACGCATACGATACTCTAATTCGAATCCCCTATTTAAGGCTCAGAGGCTCCTAACCCTTCACTTATCGGCTAATGTAAAAAAGGTTTTTATTAATCGTTTAAAGCGTACTCAGCGCCCACCCGCACTCTCAGCCTTCACGGACTCCTTGGTGAGTGTTCTCTCGATTCGAACACGCTTTATTTCGTCTATGAGTAAGGGCACAACTTCGAAGAGGTCACCCACTATACCATACGTACAAACCTTGAATATAGGCGCCTCCTTGTCTATGTTTATGGCCACTATGACCTCCGAGTTCTGCATGCCCACCAAGTGCTGTATGGCGCCGGAGAGACCCACCGCGAAGTAGAGTTTGGGTGACACAGTCTTACCGCTCTGACCCACCTGTAGGTGATGGGGGAGCCAGCCCTTCTCACACACGCTCCTCGTACCCGCAACAGCACCCCCCTCGAAGAGCTCTGCGAGTTGGTGAAGCAACTTGAAGTTATCCTTGTTCCTGAGACCCATCCCACCAGCCACAATAACCTTAGCCTTCTCGAGGTCCTCCTTAGGGTCGAGGCGCTCGCGGACACTCTTTATAGCCTTTATCCTCGTATGCTGTTCGGCGAGTCTTGGCTCGAAGCTTTCAACGACACCACTCCTATTATAGTCGGCGGGAAGAGGCTTAAAGGACCCAGGCCTAATAGTGGTCATCTGAGGCCGGTGCTTGGGTGTAAGCACAACGGAGAGCTCTTTTCCTCCGAAGTCGGGTCTTATCTGTTCGAGCTGACCATTCTCATTAACCTCAAGCTGGATACAGTCAGCCGCAAGCCCAGTGTCCACCCTGCCAGCAACACGTGACGCTAGGTCGCGGGCATTTCTGTTGGCTCCGAACAGAAATATGGACGGCTTCTTCGCCAAGATGAGCTGGGATACAGCCTCTGTGTAGGCGTCGGAGGTGTACAACTTAAGCTTCTCATCCTGAATAAGGTACACCCTGTCCGCGCCGTGGGCTATCAGGTCGCGTGTGAACCTCTCTATCCCGTAGCCCACAAGCACCGCGGAAACATCCTCCTTCGTCTTCTGCGCAACGTACCTAGCGGCGGCCAATAACTCAAGGCTCACGTTTGTGAGCTGGTTGTCATCCACCTCAGCGTACACCCACACCCCCCTATACTCGGCGAGCTTCTTGAGGATCTCTGGATCGGTAACCACGCCGAATCTCGGCTGCTGAGTGGCCATCTACACCAACCCCTTCTCGGAGAGAGCCTCCACCAACTTGCGAACAGCCTCCTTGGGGTCGCCCTCCCACACAGTCCCAGGAGGCCTAGCGGGTGGTGGGTGAACCTTGGGTATAAAGGTTGGTGAACCCTTCAAGCCGAAGTATTTAGGATCCCCTCCCATCTTTTGGAGGTCAGCCGCCGTGACAACTTTAACCTGCTTCCTCTTGGCTTCAATATACCCCTGCAGTGTGGGTAGACGTGGCTCACCGTACTCCCTAGCTATGCTCATTAGGATGGGGTAGGGTGCCTCCCAAACATCGTACCCATTCTCCAGCTGCCTCTCCACCCTAACAATCCTGCTACTCTGATCCACCTCGATCTTCCTAACATAGGTAATATGAGGTATACCGAGGAACTCGGCGAGCTCAGGGCCCACTTGACCCGTTTCACCATCTATGGCCTTAAGCCCGGTGAACACGAAATCATAGGGTATTGTTTTGATATAAACTGACAACGTGTAGGCGGTGGCCCAAGTGTCCGCTGCGGCGAAGGCCCTATCCGAGAGTATTACTGCCTCATCTGCGCCTAAAGCCATGCACTCCTGCAAAGCCTTCTTAGCCTGCATGGGACCCATTGTTATGGCCGTGACCCTACCACCGAATTGCTCCTTAAGCCTGATGGCCGCCTCCATCGCGTACCTATCGTAGGGATTAAGCACGCTTGGGACCCCTTCACGTATTAGGGCGTGGGTCACGGGGTCCAATCGGAGCTCGGAGACGTCTGGAACCTGCTTTATGGGTACAACAATATTGAGCTCTCCCAAAGAGGCCACCTCAACCAAATCTATAGTTCACACCCCTACCAGCTGGGGGGTATGTTAGGGTGATCTTATGATATGGGCACACAACCACGCAGGCACCGCATTCAACACAACCCTCATAATAAACCGTTAAACGCTTGTTCTCAGCGTCCCAAACATAGTTGTCCACTGGGCAGCTGAAGGTGCATGGCTTATCCTTGCACACCGCGCACATGTCCTGCACAACCACTAAGTGGTTTTGGCCGTGAATGTTATATCGATTAACGTAGATTCGTTCATCGATTTTACGCGTCAATTTTGCTACCATGGTAATACTGACCACACATCCGAATACAAATCACGAAGGAGTCTTAAATAGCCTACCCTCTCACGTATCTTCTTTCTAGCCTCCGAGTGTTTGGCGCCCTTATCAACGCCATCCACCGTTACTAGTTCTCTGAGTATCTCCGCAATTAGGCTGGGGTAATCGTTGAAGAATCTCTTGTCATTCTTCAAAACCGCGCCATAATTCTTCTTCCTCTTGTGCTCCTTTATAACATAGCTCTCCTCAAGCTGCCTCCTATACTCGGAGAGGCGGTTGTCCGAAAAGTCATCGTTCTTCTTGGCGCGCGCCAAAACCTCTCCGGCTATCATCCCCGACGCCATGGCCATATTGGTGCCTTCAGGGTAAAGGCAGAGCATGGCGGCGTCGCCCACGGCGAGCACACCCTTACTCACAAGTGGAGGGATCGAGGTATATCCACCCTCTGGTATAAGGTGAGCCTGATACTCCTTGACTTTACCACCCTCCAAGAGGGGGGCCACATATGGGTGGGATTTAAACTCGTCCAAGAGCTCGTAGGGTTTTAGCTTAAGCTCCATTAGATGGCTGAGGAGCACCGCGACCCCCACACTCAGGGTGTTGGTATTGGTGTACACGAAGCCACCGCCAGCCTTACCCTTTGTGACGGCCCCCAAGAACTCGAGCCGCGCACCGCATCCCTTCTTAGCGTTGAACCTACTCTCGATTGTCTCCGGTGGCAACTCGACTATCTCCTTCACACCTATGGCCACCTCATCAGGGTTGGGGGGACCTCTTATACCAGCCTTCTGAAGCACCGTGGACATAACACCGTCCGCCGCAACAACAGCCTTAGCGTACACCTCATTCTCCTTACCCTCCCCTGTGCGCACACCCACAACCCTCCCATCCTGAAGTATAACATCGCTGACCGGCATCCCAGTTATCAAAACTGCCCCCGCCTCCTCGGCTTTCTGAGCAAACCATGGGTCAAACTTGGACCTAAGCGCCGTGAATCCCCCACGCGCTTCCTCACCGAGCTGATCATCCCTGAAGGACACGGTGAAACCCGCTTCCTTATCCAAGATCACGAGTCTGTGGTCAACCATTCTACGCTCCAACGGCGCCGACTCCCAAAACTTCGGCACAAGCTTCTCAAGAGGCCACTTGTAAACCACACCGCCAAAAACGTTCTTGGCTCCGGGATACTCGCCCCTCTCAATCACGCACACATCCACACCCTGACGCGCCATGGTTAGGGCCGCGGCCGAACCCGCCGGTCCAGCTCCAACCACCACAACATCGAACCTATCGCTACCCAAGTATACTCAGCTCGAATAGATTCGAGCAGACCCAAAAATAAGTCTATGTTCCACGTCTAAACAATTACTCTAAGTAGTGAGCTACCCTCATACACAGTAGACCAAGATCAGGTGTGCGCTCAGGTGTGGTGACTGCTTATTCGGAGGTTATCGACTTGGGGTCCAATTCTTTAAATAGAAAGAGGGCGTCGTGGCCATTCTGATAGTAGTGCCTCAGTCGTCCTCCCACCTTGAAACCCAGCGCATAGTAGACGTGTTGGGCAACGTTGTTGGTGACATCCACCTCTAAACCAATCCTCCCTAAGCCGAGGAGCCTAACCTCTTGGAACAAGTGCTCGAATAGTTGTTTCGCGTAGCCCCTCCCGCGCCACTCGGGGTGAACCGCGACGCTTAACACGTGTACCTCCGACTGGAGAACCAGCGCCAGAATATACGCCACCACGCCGCCTCCTACAACGTCCCCCACTAAGAATATGTTATATTGATTCAAAACCCTCCTGAAAACCTCTTCAGAGTAGGGCTCATCGAAGGATAAGCGCTCAATCTCGAGTACGGCTTCCAAATCTTCCTCCCTGAATCGTCTAATGCGCAAATCCATATGGAACAACCTTTAATGAATATTCGAATTCAATCCATCAAACGAGAAGAAGGTTGATAAGTTTTTTATACTATGCGCCATTGTTATGGGTGTATGATCTTTATCGGGGTGGATGGTGGGGGCACCAACACGATAGGGGTTGCCGCTAACGAGTGGGGGGCTGTGAAGGCTTGCGGGGTTACTGAGGCCACGAACCACAGACATGTGGGCCTGGATCAGGCGGTGGACACACTTGAGAAGCTAGTCACAGAGTTGCTACGCGACTCTGGGGAGCAGGAGGCTGACGGGGTTTTCTTTGGGCTCGCGGGTATCGACACTGATAAGGACTACGAGGTGGTGAGCAGGGCGCTCAAAACAATCCCGAGAATCAAGAGCTTCGAGCTGAGGAATGACACAGAGATACTATACTATGCAGTCACCTACGGTAAACCTGGTATAGTTGTTATCGCCGGAACTGGTGCCAACGTTTATGGTAAGAACTCGTTGAACGAGTCGTGGCGGGCGGGTGACCACGGACACATACTGGGCGACCAAGGCAGCGCCTATTACGTTGCCGTGGAGGCGCTTAGGGCGGCTATGAAGGCGTATGATGGGAGGGGGCCAAGCACCGCGCTTGAGGCCAAGATATGCGAGCTGTACGGGGTGAGCAGCCTGGGGGAGCTACCAGGCGTGTTCTACGCCCTAGGGCAAGGCGTGTCAGAGATAGCTTCTCTTGCAAGATACGTTGCACAGGTGGCGGAGGAGGGTGACGCTGTTGCGACCAAAATACTCGAAGACGGAGCGCACAGCCTTGCCGAAGCGGTTTGGGCTGTAGCCTCCAAGCTTGGGATGCTCAACGATGAGATCACGGTTGGTTCAGGTGGTGGGATGTTCAGAAACACAAAACACTTCTGGCAACCCTTCGCAGCCAAGGTTAGGTCGATGCTACCCAAAGCAAGGATAAAGAAGCCCCTCTACTCCTATGAGGTTGCCTTAGGAGGCATAGTGTACTATTTGGGGCAGAGGATCAACGTGAACGACGCCTTCTTTGAAAAGATGGTTAGTCAAACAGATAAAAAATTCGAAACACTGCAAAAATACGAGCGATAAGGACGCCCAAAACGTGGAAAAGGCTGATTAGGGTAACTGGGAGCCGCAGTTCATGCAGTACCTCGCACCCATAGGGTTGTTCTTCCCACACATTGGGCAGAACCTCTCAGCCTGAGTCTGCACCTGCTGCTGGTAGCCGGGGTATACGGGTGGATAATATCCAGGCTGCTGTGGAGTTTGGAGAGGCTGCTGCCCACCCATGGTGGGTACATAGTCGACCTGTCCAGACTGAATAATCCTCTGTATTTCGTCGAGTATCTCCTTCTCTATCTTAAGGTTCCAGAGGGTTTCTGCGGTGCTCAGCAGTCCTAGCTCGTCGCCCACTAAAACAGTCTCTATAACATCCACGGCGATATCCTGTCCCCAGTTGGCCACACCCACGTTGACCACGACGTTCTGCGGGTTCCCCGATATGTGGACTGTGAACGCCCTCTGCGCGCTTACTATCGCCCTTAGGAAACCACCCTTCTTAGCCTGCACTATATAGCTCTGATCCGATGACTGGTACCTCTGCGTGGTGTACCCCTTCGATGATAGGTAGCCCTCTACGGTGGCCGCAAGCTTGGCTAGGTCTATGTTTCTGCCTGTGAAAACCCTTTTACCCAACTTAACCCCCCTACGAAAACTTTTTAGGAAAGCTTTAAGATTGGTGTCACGCCTGCGCCTGACTCGAAGTCACATTATAGTTGATTGCGTAGATTGATATTGCGCCGTCGGGTGTCTGATACACGAGTGTGAAGCCCTGGGGTACACTGAAGGTGGGTAGACTCACCTGCCCGGAGCTTAGCTGGTCTAATGAATACTGCATTGCGAAGTTAGAGCCGAATATTAGGTTGTAAAGGGTTGACTGCCCAGCGTATAGTCCAGCTGGGACTAGGAGGCCGTTAGTGAGTTGGGTATAGTAGTCTGTAACATTATTGTACTCTGATGAGCTCAGGTTTAAGCCGAAAACTTTATCGAATTTTTTGAAGTTTGTGCTCGCAGCTATGGTGAGCATGGCCCCACTCTTATAGAAATCACCGTCAGATGAGGGGTACTCGATGCCCTGAGTGGAGGCTATTGGTTGGTATATTAGCAGGTAGTTTACGTGGTAGAATTTGAATATTTTTAACGCCACAGTAGAGTTGGACATGAGCGCAATCGCTAAATACTGTATTTGTGTTGTGTTAACGGTTGATGGGTCAGCGAGTGTGGCCCTATCCGCCCCTGTTAGAATCCAGTAGCCATAGTCCCACCAACTTGCCACCACAGAGTTAGACGGGGTATTATATTTTAGCCAAGTGAGGGCAGCTGGCCAGTCCTGGGTTACACGGTTTCCCACGACGAGCATTAGGGGTGGCTGGTTGGATGAGACAACTCCCTGATAGGCGAAGAAGCCCACCGAGGCTACCAGTAACACGATCAGTATTCCACCAACCTCCCAATCCACGGTTTCGCTTCTAGCCGTGCTAGATCTATAAGCCTTCATAACCACGGGTGCATAGGTCTCAATTATCTTGGCCAACACGTACGCTGAGGCGATGGCTGCGAAGGGTGTAAGCAACTCCTCGGCTCTCACATAGCTAGCCGTTGCGTACACGGATGTGATGAGGTAGAGAACCATTAGGGCTCCCACGGCATCCTTTCTCCTATAGAACATGTATGCTCCGATGGGTATGAGTAACATCTGAATATTGAACCCAGCATAGAAGTCATACCAAGTTGTAAGCGAGTTCTCGGCCACCGTGTTCACTATTGGCTGAAGACTCCTTGCAAAGGGGTCGACGATTGCGAGAATTCTACCCCCCAGAGCCGAGTGTAGGAGAATCGCGGAGCCCACAACGAAAACAATGAAAACAATAACTATGATTGATTTGAAGATCTGCTTCGAGGCGGCGCCCAAGGTCCTGTAATACTTCATTAGAACTGTGATCACAAACGTTGCGGCAAGGGGTGCTATGTCGCCCGCATGGGAGACGCCGCCAACATCTTGGGGAATCACCGACGCCGTGAGAATCGCTGGTGCAGCTATCAGCGCAAGCATCTTTAGGCCTATGTTAGGAGTCACACGCCTAGTGATGACGGTGACGAGAACAACTAGCCCTACCATATCATACATGTACGCGGACACAGGACCCCAGCTTGCGACGGCCAAGGAGAGCAGCGCGCCGCTAATGAGCATATCCGATCCACGTTTAGTGCGGAGTGAGCGCACCATAAAGTAGAGGCTTGGAACCAAGAAGAAGAAGGATATAAACTCATCTTTGAACTCGCCTAGCATGGTCTGCTGAATGTTTGCGGGTGATACGGCAAGGAGCAACGCTGACAGCAAGCCAACCTTCTTACCACCGATCTCCTTGCCAAGCGGATACATCATAACAGCCGTCGCGGCAGTGGCCACAACTGGTAACACAACCGCCAGCTGATAGAAGCTGATGTTTATCCCGAGTGTCCGTACAAAGTAGTACACGCCTATCGAGAACATGCCAAGCATGGGTGAGTCGTGGTAGGGCACATTAAGGCCGTAAGGGTAGAATTCTAATGGGTTAACAAAGTGGAACCAAGCCGCAACACCGTTAGTAAGCATGTAGTGAGCAGAGTAATAGAAGAACCAGGGGTCAACCTCAGCAATCTGGAACGCATACTTAAGTGGGCCTAGCCTAGCGATGATCGCTATCACGAATACGAACACTAGTGAAAGCGCTGTGAGTGTATAATTCCAGAAGCCGAGCGAAAGCTTAATCCTGGGTGGCTGCAACTATTCTACCCCATTTCCCAAGAAACCATCGGCCCATTATTTAAGTTTGCTTCTCACTTCCTCCCCGCCCTAAGGGTGAGGTTTGTTGCCCCTCATCACTCGTTGGTTGCAGTGGTTCCCTTAGCGGTTCTAGGTGAGCTTTTGAATGACTTTTTCTTCTATCTTTTTCTTTTCAAGTTGACCATCTGGCCAGGCCCATTTAGAGAAGGCAACCCAGCCAAACTTTTTCTGAAGGCTCTTCGTGTATATCTCACGCCAGTCGAGATTTACGTAGTCCGCCCACGCCTTGAAGACCCGCGGGTCAATATAGTTTTTGAGTGAGGTGGCCAAGTTATAATCTTTGGTCTTCTTTAATAGGTCTATTTCAAGCTCGAGCTTCAGCTTTTTGCGCTTAAGGCTTCTTTCTTGTTTCTTGGTTTTGGGTTTGGCTTTTAGTAGCTCTTCTAGCTTCTTATTCTTCTTTCTAAGAGAGGACAAATAGTTCTTTGCCACAGTCCTCTTGTGGTTGCAGAAAACCGCTGCCTCGAGGTTTGCAAGCCTCGCGTAGTACAGCTTGTATAACTTGTTGAGCCTCTTCGCCTTGGCGGCGAATCTTGATAATGCGTTCTCGACCACTCTGGTTGCGTGGTAGGTCCTAAACACTTTGGCTGTTAGGCCCGGCATGTATTTACCGAGAAATCTATTCACAGAGGTTGAGGACACGGTGTCGAATATCTGATCGGTTGGGCGCTTACCTTTCACGAAGGCCTGCAGGTTGGCTACGAATGCTGGGTCAACTTCAGATATCTTTATACTCTTATGCCATGGGACAGAGTCCTTCCCGAGGAACCTGAACTCTATGGTTTGCTTTTTGAAAACCACATGCTCCACTCTGAGTGTTGTTGCACCAACTGTGTCGGCTTCATCCCTGTCCTTTTCGTCTCCCACACGCATACCCAGCTTGTCGATAAGATAGCATACGGTTGCAACCTTCCTTGTCTCAGGGCTTCTTGCATGTAGCGATTTGACAATGTACTTTCTGACACGCTCGATTCTGGATGCGAGCCTCAAGGCTTTTTCAAACTTTTCCTTATCCTTGCTTTGGCGTATTCTCGAACTTTCGTGTAGCCAAACATACTTTATTTTACCAGTGAGCTTATCACGCCACCTCGCAACCCACATCGCGGAGGGGTCGTGGATAATACCCCCCCAGTCTCCTGGTGGAACTGGTGCATCCTTGCTTAGATTTAGTGTTATGTCCCTATGCCTCACACGTGGCTTCCATCGCCCACGGAGTGGATGATCACCCCTACCCAAGAATATTCCTGGGGGCTCAACCATCCAGTTGGCTATCTCAACCCTCCTCCCATCCACGAGTGCGTAGCCATAGGTCTTCTTCAGCTGTCGTTTGAGAAGCTTCTTCTCCCTACTCAGCTTCTTGCTACGCTTCTGCCTTAACGCGAGCCTCCGGTAAACCTGAATAACCTCTGAAAAATCTATCTCATCAATAGACGAAGGCTTCCGGTCAACCTTGAGCTTCCTGACAAAGTCCTTAAAAAAATTCTTCTTAAACACTGGGTCAAGCACTCTAGGGGTCTTCAGGAGCTTGACCCAAGCAATGGCCATCTCCTCCGCCTCAGGGCTGAGTTTGATGGATTCACCGTTGAGCTTTACGCTTACACCCAAGTACTCGGGTGGAGGAGGAACATAAACACCATTATGCCTAAAACTCGACCAATAAACCTTCTCCACACCTTCATCCTCTAATTCTACCTATATAGGCTTTACCTATCCTCAACGCCACTTCATCTGTGAACAATCAAGAAAACAACGAACTACGGCGAAAGCTTATAGGGAACACAAGTAGAGCAGCGTATTCTGCAGATCAGCTTACTTAACACAACAACCCTAAAGTTAGAGCAGTAATGGGGGTTGGGTCATCGAGGGTTTGATATTGAGCCGGAGGATATCAAAATTAATATTGAATGGTTAATAGCCCGGCTCAACCGATAGCTGAGTGGTTGGATAATATAATCAGTGAATTGGAATTAGAGGTCATAGCCCACCGATTCCAACCCGCAGTGAAACCCAGTCACATGCTTCCAGTGGAGGGGCTACCCCTACCGGAGGGTTTAAAGCGCGCCCTAAACACTAGGGGTATAAGCAGTCTATCCGACTTCCAATGGGATGCCTATCAGAGTATAGCTTCGGGGGAGAACACCGTTATAGTGGCGGGTACCGGTAGCGGTAAAACAGAGGGGTGGCTACTACCAATACTCTCAGGACTTGAGCACAGGCGTGACAGAGTTGGATGCGTGGTTGTGTACCCCACTAAGGCTTTGGCGAGAGACCAGCTCGCAAGGCTCAGGCAGATGAGTGAGTGTGTGAATCTGGTGGTGGACGTTTACCATGGGGATACACCTGAAGCTAAACGTAGAAGCATACTGGCGCATCCACCGGATATTCTTATCACCAACCCAGATATGCTTAACCTAGCTGCGCGTAGTCCCCTTTTTAGGTCGATAATATCTGAGTTGGACTACTTTGTGATGGATGACTTCCATGTGTACCAGGGAGTATTCGGAGCCAACGCCTCATGGCTGCTTTGGAGGTTGAAAAGGTTGTTCACCCGGAAACCCGTTTTCATCGCTTCATCCGCGACCATCTCTGCTCCCGAGGCCCTCTTCGAGGGGGTTTTCGGCGAGCGGTGCCGTGTTGTCTCGAGTAATGCGCGAATAGCCAACCAGCTCCACCTACTTCTAGGCTTCCGTGTAGGGCGCTCCAAGAGGGTTGCGGCTGCGAGGCTGTTCGAAAGGCTGGTCTCAGCTTCGCGGCGCACAATACTCTTCGTGGACAGCCACCAAGTGGCGGAACTACTCTATAAGATGGTGCGCCCCAAGCTCAAAGCAAAGGTATCCCTCCATAGGGCGGGACTCACAGCAGAGCAAAGGGAGGGAGTGGAGGAGGATTTAAGGGCTGGTAGGATTATGGGCGTCATCTCCACCCCAACACTTGAGTTGGGAATAGATATTGGGGAATTGGACACAGTAGTTAACTATGGTGTGACCGCCAATCACAGCAGATACATTCAGAGGGCTGGCAGAGCTGCGAGGCGGGGTGACCTCGGCGTTATAATCCAGCTTCTAGGTGAAGACCCTATAAGCCAGTACTATAAGCAGAGGCCCAGCGAGTTCTTAGAGAGGAAGCTCGAACCAGTGTTCTTGGACCCAGACAACGCTGAGATAGCGAAGCACCACCTGCTCGCATCCACACTTGAGCGCCCACTCAGACGGGATGAAGTGGGGGCGACGGGCTCCGTGGGTGCGTTTAACGCGCTTGTAAACTCTGGGCTGGTGGCTCCATTCGGGGGCTACTACTATAGGTGTACAAAGGAGGGCTACGCCTACCTAAAAGCCTGGCGTGGTCTCAGAGGCTCAACGGACACCGTGAGCATACTACTCGAAGATGGTAGGAAACTCGGTGATAGAGACCTACCAACCGCGGTATCCGAACTGCACCCCCAAGCCATCTATAACCACATGGGCACACCCTACATTGTCACAAGACTCGACATCCAAAGGAGGTTAGCCTACGTGCGTAGAATCCACTCGGACAACGTGTTCACCAAGAGCCTAGGTCAACGCATACCAAAGCACTTCGAAGCCGTCCAAAACAGGGTTATCGGAGGTGCCCCCATAGATTATGGGGGTTTAACGCTTGAATTAGATGTAACTGGATTCGTTGTGAAGGATTTGGACGACAATATATTAGCTGAGCGTGTGCTCGACGAACCGGTGAGCTACACCTTTCAAACCAAAGCCATAAGATTCAGGCTCAAGACGAAGAATGAGTGGGGAATTAAGGGTAACGCTGAAGGGTTCCACGCATTAGAGCACACGCTTATATCCGCCGCAAGCATAACGGTGGGGGTATCAGACGCTGACTTGGGTGGTATAAGCACACCTGAAGGCGAAGTGTATATTTATGATGCCCAGATAGGCGGATCGGGCGCCTCCCAGGAGCTACTCAAACGCTTTGAGACGACACTTGAGGTAGCCCACACCATACTTGGGAGCTGTGACTGCGAAGACGGCTGCCCTAAGTGCGTGTACACAGTGCACTGTGGAAACAACAACAAGTTTCTCTCACGCAAAAAGGGGTACACACTATCCCATGAGTGGTTAAACGAACTACACTCGTGAGCTACCCCTTCCCTTAGAAGCGTGGGTTCACCATACCAAGGTACACTGTTTCGGGCTGGGTTCTCAACACCCCACCCGCCGTGACCTCTGAGGAAAACGTGTGGTAACAGTTGCCTTCCAGAGGGAGACCCAGTCTTCTCTGTATCCGTGTTTGTTCCTTATTCACGTCTTAAATTGCATAGTTTTGGAGGCTTATGGCTAAGGTTCAGAATAGTGAGCCGTTCTCTTTGTACGTCTTCATTATAACGAGTGGGTTTACATTCTCCACGCCCTGAATGGAGTTGATCCTCTCGTTCACAAGCTTCCTCATTTCCTCGATGGAGGCGGTGTATACGAGAGCCATGATGTCCGACTCTCCACCTATCTCATACACTGATTCAACATCTGGTATGCGCGCCAAATCACGGCACACACCCTCGATGCTAGCCTGGTTATCAACGGTTATAAGGAGGGCTGCACCCGTCCCCTTACCACTCTTAGACCTGTCCACAATAATCGTGTAACCCTTAATGATACCCTTCTTTTCAAGCTTCGTAACCCTGTTGTAAACGGTGGAAGCACTCACATTTAGCTTCTCGGCTAGCTCGGCGAACGTCATCTTACCGTTCTCCTTAAGCGCACCAATAATCCTCCTGTCGAGTTCTTCGGATACCGCTCTCTTGAGTCTGGCCATTATGCATATAAATATATGGAAGAAACTCTTAAGCGTTATACAAGTAGGATTAAAACAGAGCCCATCATGGGCCTCTGAGCACCCCTTCATTTTTGGTATATGGCCACTATGTTTGCTGAGTTTAAAGCACACCCGCAAAACCTTTTAGTTGTCCCAGAACACTAGACTTGAAAGCTTCAAAATGGAAGAGTGCATCTTTTGCTCCATCGTGCAGGGGGGAAGTAGGAGTTTCAAGGTGTATGAGAACCAAGGTCAAATCGCATTCCTCGACATCCACCCACTCGTTAGGGGACACACGCTGGTTGTCCCAAAGAAACACTTCGACACACTCCTCGACATGGACGAGCACTCGATAGGCCAACTCTTTAACACAGTCAAACTAGTTGCCATGAACCTAGTCCCAGCGATGGGTGCGCACGGCTTCAGGATAATGCAGAACAATGGTGAGTCGGCTGCACAGGTGGTCAAACACGTCCACGTGCACATACTACCCTTCAAGATGGGGGAGAGCAGCTTCGGGCTTCGCAGGCTCAACCTAAGCGAGGAGGAGTTTAACTCTATAGCCAACACTATCCGTAGTAGCTTTAAGGAGCCGCAGCCACAAACTAGCCCTTAGTTTTGAGCGCCAAACCCAGCCTCTCCTTTATTACATCGAGCGCCCTACTCATGGTGCGCGCATCCACCACCTCGAAATCGAGTTCACCGCTTGCAGCGTAGTCGTGCCCACCCCCCTTAAAGAGACGTGCAAGGGCTGAGCAGTCAACCGAGGGATTACTCCTCCTAAAACTCACCTTCCTGTTTTTCACCGAAACCTGAATATCGCTCTCAACCCTTTCCCTTATGATATCACACGTCTTTGTGGCGCTGAGTGGGTCACGTGTGAAGCCCACGGCCACCCTGAATCCCCCCACCTCAAAGAGGTGTATGTTGGCGAGCAGGCTTCTGACAGCCTCCGACTCAAGCTCAGAATACTTAAGGTAGTCTCCATAGACTTTGCCGTCAACTAGGATGCCCTCCCCGACCCTCCGCGCAAGCGAGACCATCTCAGCGTTGCAATCTGCGGGGCTAAGCGTGTTATAGTAGTCCACAACATCCACGAGCACGCGGTCCACACAGTTGAGCTCCAAGTGGTAATCTGTGCGGTGGGCGCTTTGAGCAAGTAGATGGGAGTAGGGGTCCGAGGTCCCAAACACACGGTGCACCAATTCAGCACCACACGCATCTCTATCCCCAGCCTTAACAAGATGGGTACCCGTAGCCCCAACCTCTTTAAGCGCGCGCTCAGACCAGTTGTGGTGGTCCAACCAGTAAACCTCAACACCTAGGCTCACCGCCTCCATCAAAGCCTTCTTGACACGCTCCAAGTAGAAGTCATCCAACCCGAAATCGGCTATAACTATACGCCTCGAACTCCTCGCAGCTTCGGAGAATCGGGTCAAAAACTCCCCCATATTTGATTCACCATAATCCACAAAGAACACGCCGCTAGAGGGTTCGGCTCTCAGGAATATAGCCGCACTCATCAGGCCGTCCACGTCTCTTCTATGGGCGAAAATGGTTGAAGACATAAGATATGGACAACCAGCCAAAGCTTAAACCCCACGTGTTAACACGCGTCAAATGGGCGGGAAAAAATTTCTAGGAAACCCACCAAGGCTTTAGGCGTGCTTAGTATTCGGCCAACACTCTCATAGTCCGAAAAAGCTTATCTCGATTAATACATTCTAAGGTCGATGTCTGAACGTTCAGGTGTGCATTGGGTTCTGATAGGTTTGGGGACATCCATAATTATAGTATCGGTCGCCTTCGCCTTCTTCAGACTGCTTAACACACCAATAGTCAACGCCGTTCTAACACAGAGTCTGAGCGAACTCGTAGAGGTAATAATACAGGTACTCTTCCTAGCTGTAATGATATGGGGTGGAAGCATACTTCTAGATAGGGGTCTTCGAAAATCATAGCAAAAAAGGTGGGCACAATGCGTCTTATGCTGTCCATGACTGTGCGTCGCCTTACATCGCGACTAAGTGAAGGGGTGTAGCCAGCCATGAATATGGAAACAAACAACCCAATAAGCGTCAGATTCGCTACGATGCTACGCTTGTTGGGTTGCCAAATCTGCCCGTCCCCACCGTATTATAGCACTACATTCGTATTAGCTGGGGGCGGTTTGTTTTGAGCTTCGGTCAACCCATCACCAAGGCTTTCAGAGCCGCCATGCTATCCCTCACAGCCGTGCTAATCATCCTCTTATTGCTTATCGGCCTAACTGTGAGTGCTCTACCCCACAACGTACGCTTCTCTGATGCGAAAATATCACAGCTGAACGGTGTGCCCGTTTTATCAGCTCAAGCTGTGATAGGAAACCCTGGGCCGCTGCCCCTCGAATACTCGAGCGCAGGGCTAAGCTTCAGCGGATCACCCAACTTCAGGGTGGTAGCCCTATCACAAACCGTATCTGTGGGTGTAGGTGGCAATATCACGCTCCCGGTGAACCTGAGTGTACAGCTTTCTAAACCAGCGGCCTGTGAACTACTTTTCCATGGGGAGGAGGCGGCGCTTGGATTCTCCATCAACACCAGTGTTGGTGGTATACTCCCCATCTACGTGGAGTCCTATACGAACACAAGCTTCGGAGCACTCCTAGGAGGACTCATAGTTAGGGTGACCCAAACTAAGCAGTCACCTCTTCAGGCGGCATACACCATTCAGTATTCTTTCACCGATAACAATAGCTTTCTACCCGTTAACGCCACCCTACTTTTAGCCGTGACGCAGCCCCCGCAAAACACGTCGCTCAGTATACCAATAAACGCTTACCCATCGCAACAGATATCAGCTTCGAAAAGCTTTGTCGGGCAGCCAAGCGCTGAAAACATTACCGTGTCTATAGTGACGCTGTGGGGAGTGTTCGAACTCCCCTATAACCCAGCCATACAGGCCTACACGGGTGATGTACTTTGCGGTTGAGCCCTTCGAGGATGGTTTTAGCCGTCATTTCAGCACTGTTGAGCTACATATTCCTACTATACCTGCTCCCCAGGGTGCTCTCACTTCTTGGTTTTGGCTCAAATCCAAACACAATACTCCCCCAAGAATCAATTTACGTGGCGGTGGGCATAGTGGCTTTGGAGGCCGTGTCCGCGCTTTTTTCAACAACCCGAATCAGGGGGGTGTTCATGGTGGGTCTAGGGCTACTAGCCTATCTATTCATAGTGTCCGCCTTCAGTAGCGGCATAATAGCCACCCATACACCAACATATTTAGTAAGTGTGAATATAGGCTTCGTGGTGGCCATCATGAAGATTCTCGCACTCCTTGAGGCAGCCCGTGGCTGCGTCACCCTTATGGCGGACAACACCTAAAAGGACAACCAACCCTAGAAGACGTGAACAGCCACGGTAACAACACCATTAGATCACCCAAAACACAATCGCTCCTTTACCCAAGCGACGCGTCGTATTGGGGTCGCCGAGATAGGAATCTCCAGAAGCCAGCGAACCCACGTGGAGCTGAGCTGCCTCTAATGGATTAGACGGTTATCAGGCTAATATGCGTTCACAAATTATAGACTTTCCAAAAACCTCGCCTTTGAAGAGCGGGGTGGTTCACACTATACCTATGCTTAGCCGTGGGAGCAGTCATTGGTCTCCTTTGCGGCTTGCGGACACCTAGTAAAAGTAAAATCCATGTGGAGGGTAATAACTATTGGGATTAATTTGAGCGAAATATTCGAGGAGAAGATCCTCTACCACTATGAACACCCCAGCAACAGGGGGGTAATTGAGGGTGCGCAGATCAAGCACAGGGACCTGAATACTCTCTGCGGTGACCAGGTCACCATATACGCCTCACTAGATGGGGACGTGATCAGCGACATTAAATTTCAGGGTGTTGGATGCGCCATAAGCATGGCTTCCACTTCGATGCTCACAGAGAAAGTTAAGGGTATGAATATTAAAGACGTGTTGGAGCTTGGTCAAAAGGATGTGCTGGATATGCTCGGCATCGAGTCGCTCACACCTATGAGGGTGAAGTGCGCTATGCTGGGTTTGAGAACGCTGCAGAAGGGTATAATCGAGTACACCGCCAAGTCGGGTGCTCAGTCCCCGCCCGCTAATGGTTCATACTCATAGGATGACACGATAGCTCTAAGCGTTGACCTCTCAGCCACTAGGTCTCTGATTGAGAGGACTCCAGCTAGCTTACCCATATTATCGACGACCACTAAGTGGCGGATTTTTTTATTCACCATCTTTGTGGCAGCGCTCCCAACATCCTCCTCGAGTGTAGCCGTAACCGGGTTTTTTGTCGCCACATCCCAAACCGCCGTGTTAGGTGGAAGGTTGTTCGCGAAGGCGCGGATGATATCCCTCTCCGAGATAACCCCCAACGGTGTTTCACCCTTCTCATCCACAACCACGAGTAGGCCTATGTTCTCCCGCACCATTATACGGGCCGCTTCAATTAGCGTCGAAGCCCCCCGCACAACCACGGGTTTGCGTTTAATAAGATCTTTAACCTTCAACCAAATCACCCCTATGATCCATGTCCACGTACGGCCTATTCAACTTACCTGTGTAGTAGGCCTTCGGCCTTACAAGCCTGTTATCAGCCAAGTATTCGAGCACGTGTGCAACCCAGCCAGCGTTTCTACTCATAGCGAACACCGGTGTAAAAAGGTCTGTTTCTATGCCTAGAGCGTTGAACACGAGGCCAGAGTAGAAGTCCACGTTGGGGAAGAGCTTGTGTTGTGATAGCCTCTCCACCGCGGCGCGCTCAACGGCCTCAGCTGTCAAGTAGAGGTTGAGCGTGCCCTTTCTCTCACCCAACTGTTTTGCGAGCGGTTTCAAAATCATGTATCGTGGATCATAGTTTTTGTACACGCGGTGGCCGAAGCCCATTATACGCTGCTTTGCAGCCAGCGTCCTATCCACCGCTTCAGCCGCCTTCTCCGGTGAGCCCACCGATTGGATGTATTTAAGGGCGGCCTCGTTCGCCCCACCGTGAAGTGGTCCCTTTAGGGTGGCTACGCCGGCCGTGATCGCAGAGTACATATCGCTCAGTGTTGACGCGGTAACTATACATGAGAAGGTGGATGCGTTCATCTCGTGCTCCGCGTGTAGTATCATGGCTTTATCCATCACCGATGCGTCGAACGAGTCGGGCTCAGTTCCCTTAAGCATGTACAGAAAGTTTGAGGCAATTGGGAGATCAGTCTTCGGCTCAACCGGGTTTATACCACGCCTGATGCGGGCGAAGGAGGCTATAATTGTTGGCGTGACCCCAATCACCCTCAGCCCCCTCAACCTGTTGGCTTCAAGGCCACCATCTACACCCTGCCTATCATAGAGGGAGAGCATAGATATCGCTGTCCTGAGCACATCCATCGGGTTGGCCTGACTTGGAAGCGTCTTAAGCCAAGCCAAAACCTCCTGGGGAGGAGTGTACGACTCCCTCAAAGCGCGCACGAATCCTTCGAACTCCTCCCTCTTCGGAAGCCACCCGTACATTAGCAAGAACGCCACCTCTTCGAACGTGGACCTCTGAGCCAAATCCTCAACACTGTAGCCCCGATAGAAGAGCTTGCTGTTCTCACCATCAATATAGCATATACTGCTCTCTGCTACGTACACATTGTCTAAACCCTTGTGCAGAACCACCGTGTTCTCAGAAGACATCGCGATCAACTAAGAATTTTAACCCTTAAACATAAAGCCTTTGAGACATCGATTTGAATGGAAGCACATTCAAGCAAGGTTTTTAACACGCTTTGACGTATACTTAGATGAGACATTATGATGAGGGGTAGAGGTTTACTGTCGGCGTTCATGAGGGAGGCGGGTGAGTACTCCAGAGCGTTCTATGAAGTGGTGCTTCCACCCATGGACATATATGAATTAGGAGGCCAACTCGTGGTCGAAATGGACCTAGCAGGTTTCGCTAAGGATAACATAAGCATCAAGGCCACTGCTCACACGCTGAGCGTAACCGCTAAAAGGGAGGAGCAAACAGATGAGGTGGACGGTGTTTATCTCAGGCAGAGGCCTTCACGTATACACAGAGTCATAAGACTTCCAGTGGATGTCGACGAGACAGTGGAGCCCACAGCCAAATACGAGAACGGTGTTCTCACAGTTAAACTCACAATGAAAGGTGCAAAAAGAGTTAAAATAGAGTAAACAAGAAGTCACCTTTTCAGCGCGTCGTACAGTAAGAGTATAAACGCCAAGACCATTCCTAGATAAGCTGGGAGCTGGTCGTGAGCATTGAAGTGGAGGTATAGTAGTGACGCTGCGAAGATAAACGCCGAAGGCAACGCGATTCTGCTACGCCCACCACCCCTGTGATCGCTGAACTCTTGGGCCTCTAGCCTCCTTAGCAGGGTTGGACCCACCCTGTTGGCTAGCACTATTGTCTCAAGCATTGAGGATATAAATGAGCGCACATTATCCATGCGCACCTCGTCTAGGTAGCCCTCCTCGGTGAGTAGGTTAACTATGATTTTGAGGAGGTTGAACTCGGGGTCAAGCTTCATGCACACACCATCCAGTATACCTGCCATCCTCATATAGAGCACGAGTTGTCTTGGGAGCTTGAAGGGGAAGCGGTAAATCAATCTGTTGGCCATATCCATAAGTCGCTCAAACTCCCACTCCGCCACGCTTTCACCGCCGAGCTCCCTTATCGCAAGCTCGAAGCCACGCTCCACAACATACCTATTAGCTTCAGGGTCGAGGGCGCCTAACTCGAGTAGTTCGTCCACTATGGATTTGGGGTCGCGTAGTGAGAAGGAGGCGTAAAGCCTCACTAAGTGTTTTTTCGTGTGGGCGTCTAGGGACCCAACCATCCCGTAGTCGTAGAGTATTATCTCGCCGCCCTGACCTATTGAAATGTTGCCTGGGTGGGGGTCGGCGTGGAAGATTGGTTTGTCGAGAACCATGCCGATGAACAGCCTCGACACCTTGCGGGCGAGCCTCTGCGTGTCCACGCCCACCCTCCTTAACTCCTCCACCTGGCTAATCTTTATTCCTTCGTGGTAACTCATTACGAGAACCCTGTGCGAGGTCACCTCCCTGAAGACCTTGGGCACCACTACGCCCTGACCTTTGAGTTCCTTAGCAAGCCTCTCCATATTAGAGGCCTCCTTAAGATAGTCTATCTCGTCATCCACGTGCTCCAAGTAGTCTTCAACCACGGATGTAATACTATAGGCCACGTTTCTGTCTACGAAGAATCCCAGGAACCCTAACATCCACTTCATGACGGCGCCATCCTGTTCAATCATACGCTTAACACCCGGTCTGTTCACCTTAACCGCCACTCTTTCACCCCTATACTTGGCTTCGTACACCTGTCCGAGTGAGGCTGAGGCGATGGGGGTTGGGTTGAAATCGTCGAAAACCTTCTCAAGAGGTCCTAAGTCCTCCTCAATCGTACGCTTGATTTCGCCGAAGTCGGCTGGGGGCACATCGTCCTGCAGTTTTTCTAGCTCACGTATATATTGTGGTGGCAGTATGTCTGGTCTAGATGAGAGTATTTGGCCAAGCTTTATGAACGCTGGGCCGAGTGATGCCAGAGCCTCGTAGAGCGCCCTACCTTGCCTTGATAGCTTGGCAGCCTCCCTGGGTGTGGGCTCCTTCCCCCTATGAGTCTTCCTATACCAAGCGTAAGCTACGAGTATTGGTAGAAGCCTGTAGGCTACCTTGACGAATCTGCGCAGAGGTGGAGCCAAACACTTCACCCATACACCATTTTCACAATTGTGTACCCAATCAGTCCGGCGACCACCTTGGGGGCGTTCGTGTCACACAGTAGATGTTGGATGGGGTTCTGTCTTGGGTCGAACCTGTCCCTGTGAACCTCGAACCAAGTGTCGTATTCCCTAACGTGGAAGCCGTGAACACATCTGTATTGCCTTAGAGCACCCTTAGGGTCGCCTAGCCAAGTCTCCTCGCAGCATGGGGGCACACTTACTAGCTCCTTCTTTGAGACCACTCCTCCCACTCGAGTTACCCACTCTTCAAGCTCGCACTCCACACAACAAAAACCAATTCAAAGTAATATAATCCCTGCGGGGGTTTGAGGTGAACGCTTCGACTATTTACCTTTGAATGCGGGCTTACGCTTCTCTAGGAACGCGCTTAACGCCTCCGAGTGGTCATCCGTCCTTCCAGCAACACTTTGTAGTGATGCTTCGTACTCCAGCGATTCCTCAAGTGAGTGGTTGAGTGCGTAGTTGACCGCCCTCTTTGCATACGAGTAGGCTAGGCTTGGTCCCTCCGCCAGTCGCCGTGCCAGCTCCAAGCTTGCACCCTCGAGCTCCTCGTGTTTGACAACCCTGTTCACGAGCCCAAGCCTTTCAGCGGTTTGGGCGTCGATGGGCTCACCCGTAATGAGAGCCTCAAGGCTCCTCGCATAACCCATAACGCGGGGGAGGAAGAAGCTTATCCCAGAGTCGGGGGCGAGGCCCACCTTTGAGAAGGCTGGTATGAAGCTCGCCTTATCCGAGGACAACCTGATGTCTGATGCGAGCACTACGCTGAAGCCGGCGCCCGCTGCCACACCGTTAACCGAAGCAATTATGGGTTTGGGGGTTGACACCATCTGCAGTATTATTGGGTTATACTTCCTCCTTAGCCTTTCACCCATGTCTAGCGCCCCAACCTTCTTTCTGAGCTCCATGAGCTCGTTCAGATCCTCACCTGCGGAGAAGCCCCTCCCTGCGCCCGTGATAACCACCACTCGCACCCCCGCATCAGAAGCGCTCACGCGGAGCGCATCAGAGAACTCTCTCGCCATCCTGTCGCTTATCGCGTTGAGCACGCCAGGTCTATTGAAGGTGATCCTTGCGACGCCGCCATCAACAGTGTACGTGATCTCAGCGTACTCCAAAGCGCTCACCTACCCTTGAACTTTGGTTCACGTTTTTCGAGGAATGCCGCCATCCCTTCAGCCTTATCCTCGGATCCGAAGGCCATATAGAACAGCCTGTGCTCGAATAGTAGCCCAGCGTCAAGCGTCGTGTTGAACGCCGCCTTCACAGCCTCCTTTGCGAGGCGGACGGCGATGGGCGACTTGGAGGCTATTTCACCAGCTATCCCCAAGGCGTGCTCAAGCACACCCTCAGAGGGTACAACCCTGTTAACCAAGCCAAGCATATACGCCTCCTGGGCGCTTATCGGCTTACCGGTGAGTATCATCTCCATAGCCCTATACTTACCCACTATTCGTGGGAGCCTCTGTGTGCCCCCTGCGCCGGGGAACACACCTATGTTTATCTCTGGCTGACCGAACTTTGCATCCTCAGAGCAAACAACTATGTCACACGCCAGGACCATTTCAAGTCCGCCCCCATAGGCGTAGCCATTAACCGCCGCTATGAGGGGTTTGGGGTAGTTGCCCACAGCATCCCAGAACCTGCCCATATCTGCTAGGTATGCCTCAACTAATGTCTTCTCACTCATCTCCTTAATGTCCGCACCAGCGGAGAAGAACCTCGGTCCACCCGTTAGCACAACAGCACCCACTTCGTTATCCTCAGCGAAAGAGTCAAGCGCCGCAAGCAGCTCCCGCATTAGCTGTGTGCTTAGGGCGTTCCTCACACTTGGCCTATTGAGTGTTATTACACCCACCCTATTCCTCTTCTCAACCAAGATGTTTTCATACGACACGTGTACCACACCCCAACTATTACTCATAGCTTAATTTGTGTTTCGAAGAAAACAAGGTGGAAACGCTTAGGAATGTGGAAACCGTTTAACGTCTAGGGTTAGTCTTTGTGTGACACTAGCAGAATCAAATCGGAAACGTTGGTTCCCGTTGGCCCAGTGATTATTGCTCCACCAACCCTTTTGAAGAAGGTTCCAGAGTCGTTGTTATCCAAGTATTTCTCTGGTGTGATCCCTTTTTCGAGGGCATCCGAGTAGGTGTACCCATCGATGATTCCGCCGGCAGCTTCACTAAATCCGTCAACGCCATCTGTGCCCACCGATGCCAAAACGACTCCGCTGCAGCCTCTCAGGGCTATGAGCGCCGACAGGCACAGCTCCTGGTTTCTACCGCCTATACCGCTGCCCTTAACGGTCACCGTGGTCTCACCGCCTATAATGTAGGCGTCGAAGGGAGGGTTACTCGTCGATGAGCCCACACCCGCTATGAATTTAGCCACCTCCCGTGCTTCTCCCTGCATTCGGGTTGTGAGTAGGAGGGGGTTGTAGCCTCTCTCTTTGAGCTTGCCCCAAGCAGCCATACACGCGTCGGTGTTAGAGCCGATTATATAGTTGTGTGCCGTTCTGAAAACCGTGCTCCCAGGTTTCGGGGTTTCTTTCTCTAAGCCTTTAACGCCTCTCTCAAGCAGTTTCAATACGGTTTGGGGGACGCTGCCTAGCAGGTTGTACTTCTCTAAAACCCTATACGCATCACGGAGACTTGTTGGATCGGGTGTTGTGGGCCCTGAGGCTATAACCTCTGGTTTATCCCCCACTACATCGGATATTATGAGGGTGATTGTGGTGGCTGGATGGATTAGTTTCTGTAGCTGGCCCCCTTTAACCCTTGAGAGGTGTTTCCTCACCGTGTTTATTTCTTCAATGTTTGCGCCGCACTCCAGCAACAGTTTTGTTGTCTTAGCTTTATCCTCGATGCTAACACCCTCCCGTGGTGAGCTAATCATAGCCGATGCACCTCCAGATATAACGACTATGTAGAGCGATGTGGGAGACGCCCTAGACGCAAGCTGGATTATGCGTTCGGTTGCCTTAAGCGAC
>Ga0209061_1001739_pt1 | contig 32990 bp, 21 predicted proteins | sample Coa_R1_10_FD_187157 | JGI IMG/M metagenome (GOLD analysis project Ga0209061, IMG submission 187157) | Surface soil microbial communities from Centralia Pennsylvania, which are recovering from an underground coalmine fire - Coalmine... | ecosystem: Environmental > Terrestrial > Soil >... | reverse complement strand
CCCCGCTCACCGTGGTTGCGCGAGCGCAGCCTCCCGCGGATGGCGCCCGGCGTCAAGCGCGTGCAGAGCCGCCCCGGCCCCCCTACTCGGGGGGCGCGGCGGCGAGCAGGCGCTCCTGCTCTTCGGCCTGCTTGCGGACGCTCCGGAAGGCGAGGAGCGCGTAGACGATCGCCCCCACGCCGATCCCGAGGTAGACGCTGAAGTCGGCGTATGTCGTGTGCGCGGTGACCTCGTTTATCCAGGTCGGCATCGTGAAGTAGATCTTCGGTGTCACCGACAGCGCCGAGGCGGCGGCGAACATCCCGACGAGCTGGGCGATGATCGCCGGCCAGAAGATGCCGCCGGAGCGGTAGTAGAGGGAGTCCCGACCGGTGCGCTGCAGGTGGGCCGGCACGTACTTGAAGCGCCGCAGGACCCAGTCGGTGACGTAGATCCCGAACCACGGGGCGATCCAGATGATCACCATGAAGACGAAGTCGCCGAGGTAGGTCGAGAACGACGTGCTCAGCACGGCGAAGATCGTGAACCCCAGCACGATCACGCAGTCGATGAGGACGGCCACGTAGCGCTTCACCCGCAGCCCGAGAGCCTGGAGGGTGACGCCCGAGGAGTACAGGTCGAGGCCGTTGATCGCGAAGATCTGGAGGATCGCGAAGATCAGGAAGAGCACGACGAACCAGGCCGGGATGGCGCTCTGGTGGGCGAGGGCTGTGAAGGCCGCCCCTGTGCCGAGGCCCTTCACGAAGGTGAACACGGCCGCCCCGAGCGTCATCACCAGGATCTCGGGGATGGCCGTCGACACGAAGACCCACCCGATGATCGAGGACTTCTTGGTCTCGGGCCGCAGGTAGCGCGAGTAGTCGCTGCCGCACTCGGTCCAGCCGAGACCCGAGAGGGTGATCGTGAAGGCGAGGCCGACCATGTACAGCGGCCAGCCCACCCCGTGGTGGGTGCTGAGCGTGCTCGCATGCGGGACGGCGAAGCCGAGCATGATCGCGAAGATCACGATGAACGGGATGGTCAGCCAGCGCAGGACCTTCACGATCGTCGCGTGGCCGAGGAAGGGGAGCACCGCCTGGATGGCGACGGCGATGATCACGAAGATCACCTTGGCGGGGTCCCCTGGGGTGAACCCGGCCTTGTCGGTGAGGACGAGGCCCGCCCCCACGATGAGGATGATGCCCTCCACCTCGAAGCCGAGCTGGGTGAGCCAGTTGAAGAAGGCGATCAGGCGCGAGCCGTTCGGCCCGTAGGCGGCGCGGTTGGTGCCGAAGACGGTCGTCCCCGCCTGGGGGCCCTGGAGGCTCGAGATCCCGAGCAGGAAGTAGGAGAGGTTCCCGATGATGATGACCGACAGGGCCTGGAAGAAGGTGAACCCGAAGGTCATCAGGATGGCGCCGTAGATGAAGTACTCGACCTGGACGCTCGCCCCCGCCCACATCCACCCGACGTCCCTCGGCTTCGCCCAGCGCTCCGACAGGGGGATGTAGTCGACCCCGTGGGTCTCGATGTGGAACGCCTCGTCCGTCTCGGGCAGCCGCTCGACGGCGTCCCGGTCCACTGCGGTGGTCATGTGCCCCCCAATCTCGGCGCCGGCCCCCGCCCCACGCGAGAGCCGACCAGCGACGTCTCGGCGCATCCTAGGAAACAGGGGACGGCTCTGCGAGGATGCCCGTGGCCCGAGGCGTTCCGGGCTCGTCGCAGCCCGGCCGGTGTCGCCCGGCTGCGGACCCTCCAGGGCCCGGCCGGCGGTCCTCGCATCGCGCGGCCCGGTCGGGCTACGCTGCCGGTGGCAGTGGCTGCTCCTCTGGGCGCGGGCCGGCAGCGGGTTGCGTCGGTGCCGCCGGCCCGGTCCAGAGTGGGGCTGCTGCCGGAGCAGGTGCAGCAGGGCTGTTCGGGCAGGGCGGACGTTCCCCCTGGTCGGCGACATGTGCGGTCGTGCCTGTCACGGGCAGCCTCCGAAGCAGGTTGTACTAGTTGCAACAACGCGTGCGCCCGTCGCGCCGGCAGGTACCCGCCTGACGGACAGGGAGGCGTCCGCCGATGCGGAAGACACAAGCCAAGGCGAAAGCCAAGGAGGGTACATCCTTGAGATATCGAACACATCGGCTACGCCGACTGGCCAGTGCGGCCGTACTCGGCGTAGGGATGACGGCGGGGGTGATCGGCGTGACGGCCGGGGTTGCCGGCGCGGCGAGCACCGCGAAGATCTCGGCGACAGCGGCCACCAGCGTCGTGTCAACCGGGACGACACAGGCGGGCGCCAACATGAGGGTGACACTCGCCGGCTCCACGGCTCGATCAACCAAGAAGCTCGACCTTACGGTCGCGGCGCAGAGCGGAACAGCTGTCTTCAAGTCGCTGACCGCCACCGGCACCGGAGTCACGGTCAACGCGTCGGCCGTCACATCAACGAACCACCACATCTGGGTGGTGACACTCACCACGACAGCGGCAACGGCCACACAGTCGATCAGCTTCACCGCCGTCAAGTACACAACGTCGGGTGCCCACGGCAGCATCAAGGTGACGCCGAGCGGGACAGCGACAGCAGGACCGTTCGCCGGCTCCCCCGTGACCGACGCCAACGCCCCAACGGCGGGTCCCTCGGCAGGGAACGCGATCAGCGCGTCCAGCGCGCCCAAGATCGCCAAGACTGGGACCGCCCAAACCGCCGGCACACTGACGGTGACCCTGCGTGGTACCGCATCGACGGCGGCAGCGACAACGTTGCTGGACCTGACGGCCAAGCCGCACACCGGCAACGTCTACTGGAATAGCGCCTCGCTGAGTTCGACAGGGGTGACCGCGAAGTTCACAACGAACGCGCCGACACCAGCCAACCTGACGAAGTCGATGGTCAGCATCAAGCTGGGTCATCTCAACTCCGGGACAAACGCGACCGTCAAGCTGACGGGTGTGAAGTACAACACCGCGACAGCGATCGGCACAGTGACCGTCACGCCGGCGTGGGGGAACAGTGCAACACCCGCGTCCTTCACCGCGACATACGGCACCTTCACACCGGCGAGCGCGGTGAACGCGGTGGCCACAAAGCCGACTCCCGCCACAGCCGCCACCCAGTCGTTCCATGCGACAGCGACCCCGTCCATCAAGCCGACAGGCTCGGCACAGGCCGCCGGCACATGGACGATCAAGTTCACCGGCGCAAAGGGCCACGGGTGGACCAAGACAACGACGTTCTCGATCGACGTCTTCGAGCACACAGGCACAAACTGCACAGTCGGAAACCGCGGCTACGTCCTCTTCACAGGGACGCCGACGGCCAAGGTGTCCTCGTCCAAGAATGTCTCGACGACGCCCACCTTCGCGGTGAGCACCTCCTCGGGAACCCACTGCAGCGGGATCAGCCACAATCAGCTCACAGTCACGTTCACCAACACAGGTACCTTCACCTCAACAACCGCCAACACAAACCACTTCACAATCGCGGTGAGCGGGGTCAAGTACAACGTGCACAAGGGCACCTCCCAGGTGTACGGGACCGTGGAAGTCAGCGCGACGAAGACGACAGGCGGTGCGATCGCACCATCGACGACGGGCGCCCGCACGGGTCCGTCAAACGCTGACATCGCCAACATCGTCATGTCGGGCAACACACCGGCCGTGACACTGGCTCCTTCCAGCTACGACGCGGGCATCAGCCCAGTCAAGGTGATCGAGCAGGTCACCGGAGCGATCCCGAGCGGCGACTACGTCTGCATCACGCTGCACGACACAACAAGCAACACAAACCGCTTCAACGCCGCCAACGCCGCCAAGGCGTCGGTCACAGCGGGGAACGGCGCCGTGACAGCGACAGTGAAGTACTTCACAGGGGCGACCGCGAAGACAAGCGGGCCGGCGACGACGGCGGTGTTCAAGGTGAAGTCCGCCTCAACCGCGACAAAGCCGTCCACCTACACGGTGAAGGGCCTGGCGGTCAATGCGGCCAACGCAGCAGGGTCGACGGTGGACGCAGTCGGTACCTTCAGCGCCACATCGCACTGCGGCGCGGCAGGCGTTACCGGCACATCCGCGGGGAGCGCGGTGGCGTACACCATCACCGCTGCAGCCTCGAAGCGTATTGCCGGGTCGACAGCGGCCGGGACGGCGGCAGCCCAACTGCTCGACATCTTCCCGGCCACAAGGCCGACAAAGTGCCCCGGGACAGCAGCGAACACAACAACTACAGCCAACGTCGCCAAGCGGGCGGTGATCCTCGCCACCGAGACACACTTCCCGGACGCGCTGTCGAGCCAGTACCTGGCAGGGAGGCTCCACACCGGGACCCTCCTCACCGCCTTCAGCTCGATCCCGGCGGTGACGCTGAACACGCTGCGGCTCGAGGGGATCAGCCACGTCTATGTCATCGGCGGCCCGCTCGCCGTGTCGACAACAGTGGTGAACCAGCTTGAGACAACCCCGCAGTACGCGTGCGGAGGGTCGTCGGTCCGCAAGTCGTCCACGGGTGCCACGCGCTACCTCACAGTGACCCGGATCAGCGGCCCCACCCAGTACGACACCGCGCAGGCCGTGGCGACCTACCTCGCCAAGTCCTTCGTCGGAACCGGAAAGTTCCCGGTGGCGTACGGCGGCGTCAACAAAACAGGTGGGAACGGTGCCTACAACGACACGTCTGGCAAGGCGTCGCCGGCAGGCATCGGGACCACAATGAAGACGGCCATCGTTGCGGACGGCAAGGTCTTCCAGGACGCCATGTCGGCAGGCCCGATCGCCTACAACAAGGGTTACCCGGTCCTGCTCACCACACCGTCCAAGCTGTCACCGCAGGCCGCAGGTGCACTGACCGCTCTGACAATCCAGCAGGTCATCGTGATGGGCGGCCCTGACGCCGTGTCCAACACAGTGGTGACCTCGCTCCAGGCGATGGGGCTCTCGGTGCTGCGGATCGCCGGCGTGGACTACACCGACACGGCGGTGCAGGCGGCAAAGTTCGAGATCGCGCCTACAGCAACAGGTGCCGGCCTCGGATGGAAGCCGAGTTCGCACCAGCACACGGCAGCGGTCGCCCGTGGCAACGGCTTCAGCGATGGCCTCGCCGGTGCGGTTGTGACGGGTAGCAACTCTTGGCCGCTTCTCCTGACCGAGAACCCGACGACCGTCGGGTCGTACCTGACAGCGTTCCTCAAGAGCGCCGGGACAGGCGGTCCGGGGGTCGACCAGACCACGACAAACCCGACATACCGCATCACCACGGTGGTCATCTTCGGCGGCACACTGGCGATCACGCCCACAGTCGTCAAGACCATCCGCACGGACCTCCACACAGGCTGAGGTCCGCCATCGGCCGGCGAGGTATCCGGCCGAGCAAGGAATCCCAGAAGTTGGGACAATGGCGAAGGGGCCCTTCGGGGCCCCTTCGCCATGCCATGGCGGGATGTGCGTGTCCAAGGCTGGCCGCGAGGCCGGCTTCCCGTCCGGTCCAATGGAAGCTCACAGCGCGCGAAGGATCGCTCGATCCGGCATTCCGGCCGCGGCTACGCTGAGAGGACAGGCAATCGACGACTGTCGGTCCGAAGGCGGAGATGGGAGTTTCGTCATGAGCGCGTCGACGAACGGGGCCCGTGACGTGGGCGTGGAGACCGGAGAGCTCTCGGCACCTGCGGGCAGCGGCGCACCGACCGAGGCGGGGGCGCCCGCTCCGGCTCCAGCTACCACAGTTCCTGCAGCGTCCGTGGCGGCTGCATCGGGGGATGGCGCAACCGGATGGGCACCGCACCGCTCGGCGACGACCCTGCGCCTGTTCCGGTCTCGTCGGACCGATGGCCTTGCGGCGCGGATCGCAGACCTGGAGGCGCAGCTCGCGCAGGCACGCAACGCCCCTGCCCCGGATCTGGCGGCGCTCAGCAGCGCGGACATGGCGATCCTCGCGAGCACCGCGGCGGGCAACATCTTGCGCGAAGCGAGGAGCGAGGCGGATGCGACGCGCGCCGCGGCAGAGGCAGCTCTCAGCGCCGCCCGCGCGGAAGCAGGGGAAACGATCGAGCGGGCGCGGCGGGAGGCGGAGGCGACCGTCTCCGCAGCCAACGAGCACGCGTCCGCCGTGCAACGCGAAGCCGAGCAGGCGGCGCGGGCGACGCGGGAGGCTGCAGACTTGGAGGCGGCGACGTTGACGCGGTCGGCCGACGAGCACGCGCGCAAGGTCCGTACCGCAGCCGATGACTACGCCGAGAAGGCGCGTACCGAAGCAGACGAGTACGCCGCTCGCACCCGCAGTGACGCGGACGCGGAGGCTCAACGGATACGTGCCGCGGCCGAGGCGGAGGCAGAGCGGACAGGCATGGCGGCGCGTGCCTCGGCGGAGGCGACGGTCCGCGAAGCGCGTGCAGCCGCCGAGCGGCACCTGGCCGAAGCACGAGCCGAGGCGCAGCGCGTGGTTGCTGAAGCGGTCGCGCGACGCGATGCCTTGTTCACCGACTTGGAGGCCCAGCGCCGCCTGGTGCTTTCCACGCTGGAGGACGCCGCGGCCATCCAGTCGGCCTTCGTCGAGGGCTACGGGCGGCTCCGGAAGACCCTAGACGAGTCGGTCGCGCACCTGATCGAGCCGGTCCAGCGGGCGAAGCGGCAGCTCGCGAGCCTCGACCGTGAGCTCGCCAACCGCGAGGCGAGCCGGGAGCTCAGTCCCGCACCCGGCGACTGAGGCGCACCGACCCGACCGACGCTCTCGGCGTGTCGAGGCACGCGAAGAGCCACGGGGACATCGTCTGTGCCTCAGGGAGGTCAGGGCGACGCTGGCGCTGTGTCATTGCCGGTCGGCGCGGTACCAGAGCCGGCACCGGTGGCGGGCCTTGTCGTGTTGGTCACCGGGTCGAGTGATCCTTGGCTCTCGGGCTCGAGGAACACGACGGTGAGCGACCCAGTGTGGGCGGCTGACTGGACCTGCACCTCGGCGACGAAGTCGGGCGGAAGTCCCCAGGGGAGGCTCCCGCTCACCGGAGTTGTGCCGGAGACCAGGGTGACGCTCCCGCGGAACAAGTACGCCCCGGCCCCGGTAGCGGTGGGGAACGGGTCTGCCACGAGCGAGCCGACAAGCTGCACCTCGGTCCCTGTCGTCCCGGTCAGGTCGACGGCAAGGATCGAGCCGCCGTCGGCGAGGCAGGTTCCGACCTTCACATGGGCAGGGGATGACGAGCCGGAGGTCGTGCTCAACATCCCAGTGCCCGCGAAGGCCGGAGAACCGTCCGCCGTCGAGAGGGCTAGGGCCCCGGTGCTCAGGATCGACTGGAGCGCCGTCGAGCTGAGCGGCGGGGTCTGCGGCGGTGCCGTGACGCCGGGGAAGCCTGTGACGCCGGTGCAGGTCCCAATCGGCAGGGCGACGACGCCACCAGGAGCGGAGCCAGTCGCCGGCGCGCTCGTTCCCGTCGAGCTCGTGCCGGTGGAGGTGCCTCCGGTGGTCGTGGTGGTGGTGTGCGGGGGCGAGGTGCTCGCGCCCGAGGGAGTGGCACCCGACGACGACGTTCCTGCAGTCGAGGATGAGGTGCCGGTGCCCGACGAGGCGCTAGCGGTGCTCGACGAGGTTCCCTGGCCGGTCGACACCTTGGCTGTGGAGGTGGAGCTGGAGCTGCCGGCAGCGGGTGCCGATCCCGATCCACCTGTGGACGAGGGCGATGGGGGCTCGAACGTGCTCGGGGCGAGCACCCGGTAGGCCGCAGCCGACGTGGCGAGTGTCATCCAGGCCGGCGCGGCGAGCTGGACGGCCGGCGGCGGGCCCGAGGGGGAGGTGGCGGTGCTCCCCCCACCTTGTGGAGCCGGGGACGAGCCCGTGCCCGCAGCGGGCGTGGCCGGAGCCGGTGTCGATGGCGCCGCGGTGACGGCGGGCGCGACGACGCTCGCGTGCGGCGGAGGCGTCGCGACCTGGCCTGCTGTGCCCGAGATGATGGCGGGCGCCGAGAGCCCTCCTGCGGTCGCGAGGCTGGCCACGATGCCGAGCACGACCGAGCCCTTGCCCGGGGCGCTGGTGGCCGAGGCCACGATCGCCTGGCCGAGCGGGGTGGCGGACACCTGGGCCACGAGCTGGAGCCCCGTCTCGACAGGGCTGCCCGCGAGCCCCGACGCGGCCGACGAGGCGCCAGAGGCCGCGCCAGACGCCACCGCCTGCGCCCCGGCCATGCGGGCAGAGTCGCCCGCGCCGGCGAACACCCGGCGCAGGGCCGCACGCAGCGGGGAGGCGACGAGGAGCGGGACGGCCGCCCACGCGCCCTTGACGGCCCCGTTCTTCCCGAGGCTGCGCTGGAGGGCGAGCCGGGCCCTGCGGACCTTTGCCCGGGCGTTCACCTCGCTGATGCCGAGCAGACCGGCCACCTGGTCGTAGGGGAGGTCGTCGACGAGCCGCAGCTCGAAGGCCTGGCGGTGGGAGGTGGGAAGCTCGCTGATGGCGCGCCGCACCGCAGCGAGGGCGACCGGGTCGGAGACCGTCTCGTCCCTGTCGTCCACGACCGTCTCGAGCACCCACTCGTCGAGCGGGGCGGTCGGCCGCTGCCGGCGCGGCGTGTCGGCGCAGACGTGGAGGAGGATGGTGTGCAGCCACGCCCCGAGCCGCCAGTCCCCCGAGTCGCCGAAGCGGTCGAAGGCGAGCAGGGCGCGCAGCAGGGTCTCCTGGACGGCGTCCTTGGCGTCCTCCTCGTTCCCGAGGCGGCGGCGGGCAGTCGCCATCAGGGAGGGGTAGTGGGTGGTGACGAGCTCGGCGAAGGCGTCACGGTCCCCGCATCGGTGGGCCGTCACGAGACGGATCGCGGTGGACTCCTCGACGCTCGCGACATCGCTCGGCGCTAGGGCCATCGCTCGACTCCCCGGACCGACCGGTCAGGCCGCCGCAGCCGGTGCCCGGCTCCCCACGACGGCCCCCGCTCGAGCCCCATTGACTCCGTTCCTGCACGGCTGCGGTACTGCGGTGCCTGTCCGGTCCACCGACCGGTCACGGGGCCCCCTCCGACAGCCCAAATGTACTTCGTGCGCCGCCCTCCGAGCGGGCATGCCGAAGGCGGAACCCCCATCACCCCACCGCCGCTGAACGTTTCCGATGACCTGCGACGAGACCGTAGTGCCGGGACGGCTCGTGCGTCAACGAACGTCCATTGCGGGGCTCGGTTGCACAGGCGACGTCGTGATGGTGCCGGCACGCGGACCGGACCCCTAAGGTCGGCAGGCGTGGAGCGCCGCCGGACCCTCATGTGCGTGCACGCGCACCCCGACGACGAGGCCATCTCGACGGGGGGCATCCTCGCCCGCTACGGCGCCTCGGGAGTCGACACCGTCCTCGTCACCTGCACGAACGGCGAGCTCGGCGACGGCCCCGGGGGCGTGAAGCCCGGGGAGCCCGGCCACACACCCGACGCCGTCGTGTCCCTGCGCCTCGCCGAGCTCGAGGCGAGCTGCAAGGCGCTCGGCGTCGCCCACCTCGAGCTGCTCGGCTACCACGACTCGGGGATGGCGGGCTGGCCGCAGAACGACGCCCCCGAGGCCTTCTGGCGCACGGAGGTCGACGAGGCGGCCGAGCGCCTCGCCGCCCTCATGGCTCGCTACCGGCCTCAGGTGGTCGTGACCTACGACGAGCACGGCTTCTACGGTCACCCGGACCACATCCAGGCGCACCGCGTGACGGTCGCCGCCATGGAGCGCTCCGGCATCGGCGACAAGCTCTACTACCCGGCGGTGCCGACCTCTTGGATCCCGCGCTTCGCCGAGCGCCTGGCGGCCCGTGGCGTCGAGGTGCCCGGGGAGATCGCCGACGCGCCCTTCGGCACCCCCGACGAGCTGATCGGGGCGGTCGTGGACTGCACGGAGCAGGCGGGAGCGAAGTTTGCGAGCCTGTCGGCGCACGCGAGCCAGGCGGAGAACATCTTCTTCCTCTCGCTCGGCCCCGAGGTCTTCGGCGAGGTCTTCAGCGAGGAGGCCTTCGTCCGGGCGCGCGACTCGACGGGTGCGGTCGGCGTGGAAGACGACCTGTTCGCCGGGATCGGGTGAGCCGTGGGCGGCTCGAGCGGGTGGTCAGGAGGGGGACCTGGCGGCCTGTTCCCAGGCGCGCCGGATCGAGGCTGGGATCCGTCCGCGGGCTGCGACGGCGGTCCCCTGGGCTCGTGCCCATGCCCGGATCTCGGCGGCCGACGGGCCCGTCCCGCTCGTGGGTGGCCGCTCCGCGAGGGTGGGCGGTCGCTCCGAAGGGGTGTGCGACCGCTCCGCGAGGGCGGGGGCGCCGATGCGCTCGACGGCGGCCGCCTCGGTGACGGCCCAGGCGTGCGCGGCGGCGAGGTAGCGGTACGTCCACTCCTCGGCCAGAGGGCGCGTCTCGCAGAAGACGATCGGGACGGTGGGCCACCGGACCTGGCACTCTGCGATCCCGTCGGCGACGAGCGCGGGGCGGACCCACGCCTGCTTGTAGATCTGGGAGTAGCGGTCCTCGACCACCACCGCCGCACGCGGGAGGGTTGCGAGCTCGCCCAGGGCGTAGCGCAGCCGGCCGCTCGTGAGGCTGGAGACGAGGTCGGTCAGCGACTTGCGCTCGACCGCGGCGACCAGCGCCCCGTCCACGACGACGCCGTAGTCGCCGCAGGGCAGCGCTCGCTTGGTCGTCCGCACCTGTTGGCCGCCGAAGCGGTAGGCGTAGCGTTCGTGGGCGTCGACGACGATCTCCAGCTCAGCCACGCCTGCGGCACGCGCCGTCGGCAGCGTGACTGCTGGCCGGGCTTGCTTGCGGGTGCGCGGTGACTGCCAGAAGACCGCGTCACGCCCCCGCGCCGTGGTGAAGACGAGCTGGGACCGGTTCTCGCGCGACCTGGCCGCGACGAGGTCGATCGCCGCCCCGCGCCGGGTGCACGCGCGCAGCGCCACGCGTTCGACGAGCTCGGGCTCCTCGGGCCACTCGTCCGGCGGCACCGGGTAGCAGAAGAGCGCCTTGGTCCGTGGCCAGGTGCCGGAGGTGCGCAGGACGATCCCCTCGCCCAAGGGCACGCGCATGAGGTAGGCGAGGCGCGAGTCGGGGTCGGGGTTGGCGGCGATCAGGAGCTCTTTCATCGCGCTCAGCGCGAGCAGACGGCAACCGGCACCCCGTGCAGCCTATCCCTGGGTGTTCGGTCGGGGCCGGGACCGTCGCGCTGCCGGCCTGCGGCGGCTGGCGGCGTGGGCTGGCGGCGTGGCGGCTGCCTTGCGGGTGGGCTGGCGGCTGGCGGCGTGGCGGCGTCCTCAGGGGACGATCTGGAATGCGTCGCAATGTCGCGGCCGCAGCGCGCCGAAGTGCCTGCGGTCGAGCGTCGCCACGAGCGGGGTCTGCAGACGCTCGGCGAGGACCGCGACCGACGCATCCGTGCCGCCAAGCGGGAGGTCGGCGAATTGATCGACGAGTTCTGCGATCCGCGACCAGTCCTCGGGCATCGGAGCCTGGACTTCGTGGTCCTCGAGCGCCCTCAGAAAGGCGGACTCCGCCGCAGCCCCGAGGCGACTGGCGATGAGGACGCAGGTCTCGGCGACGACCAAGGAAGGAATGACGAGGCGGAGGCCCGGCGCCCCGAGGGCGCCGATGCAGGCGTCGTGGTTGGCGTCGTCCAGATCGGCAGCGGCGTACAGCGGGCCCGTGTCGACGACGCAGATCAGGGCTGCACGCTCCTTCGTGCCCCGATCCTTCGGGGTCCGGTCCTACGAGCTTCGGTCCGACGAGCTGCGGCGTGTGCCCCGGGGGCCCACTCCCGCGAGAGGATCTCTTCTGCCCGACGGGCGGTGTCAGAGTGGCCGCTCCTCCCGAGCCCGGCGAAGCGGAGCGGGGGCGCCGTCCCGTCCTCGCCGAGCCCGAGCCGCGCCGCGAGGGCTTGACGCGCGATCTCGGAGACCGGGACGCCTCGTCGCCGAGCTTCTCGCCTCACCGCATCGGCGAGCTCTTCGGGCAGGCTGATCGTTATGCGCGTCATACGTTCATACTACTGAGTGGCTGGAGGCGAGGTCGCCACGCGTCGGCTCACCAGGGTCTTGAGGGCAGCGTCGGAGCTCTTCATTTTGTCTCCTGCAACGGAGGTGCAAGCGCTCCCTACCCGGCCGTGGTGGATCTCACGAGGTGCAGCCGACCAGATGGCTCCGGGGGGTCAGGGGCTCGGGGCGCGGGTGGCCGGTGGGACGGATGCGCCACCCCGGCGGACCGCTCGCGCGGGTGCTCCCACGGCAGCGCTCGCTCCACCGGCCACCTTCGTCGGCCCCCCCGCCGACCGGCGAAGCGCGATGAGATGCCCGTAGACCGAGAGCGGGCGGACGTGGGACACGGGGTAGTCCGCCGGCCCCTCGGCAGGGGCGTGCAACGGCTGCGGTGACGCGGGCGTGAGCGGCACGACCCTGGCGAGGGCAGGGCGTGCCGGCTCGGACGCGTCCGGCGACGCGTTCCTTCGGTCCCCCAAGATCCGTCCGTCCACCGGGGCCCCTCCGTCCACCAAACGTCCCTCCGTCTTCGGGCACGGGCTCGGGGGTGCGGCGCGCGTGCGCCGGGACCTCTCCGCCGACCGGACGCCGGGCGCGTCCTTCCAGCGCATCTTGGTCCCCCAAGGCCATCGTGGCGCCAACGGGCCATCAACTTCTGCCCAACTCGCCCGCCCGGGGCACGAGTCGGCGCCCTTGGTTACACTCGCCGGGTTGCACTCGCAGTTCGGCGGATGCGGTGCGCTCAGGCGAGGAGGGACGAGGTGGTGCTCGACGCACGCGCGGTGGCCGGCCCGGCGCGCACCGGGGCTCGCGCGCGGGTCCTCGTCGTGGACGACGACCCGGACGTCCGCCGGACCGTGGTGCGGCTCCTCGAGGCAGAGGGGTACCTGACCGCCGAGGCCGACTGCAAGAGCGCGGTGACGGGCTGCGTCGCCAGCGGGTCCGTCGACCTCGTGCTCCTCGACGTCATCCTCGGGGCCGACGACGGCTTCGACGTTCTTGCCGAGCTGCGGCGCGCAGGGGACCTTCCGGTCATCCTCCTCACTGCCAGGGAGGCGGAGGCCGACCGCATCCTCGGACTGCGCTTGGGCGCCGACGACTACGTCGCCAAGCCCTTCTCCGGTCCCGAGCTGGTCGCCCGGGTGGCGACCGTCCTCCGGCGAACGTCGAAGCCGCAGCCGAAGGCGCCCGTCCTCGACCACGGGGACCTCGTCATCCACACCGCCGCGCGTGAGGTGTCCGTCTCGGGCACGCGCGTGGACACGACCAGGAAGGAGTTCGACCTGCTCGCCTTCCTCGCCTCCGCGCCCAAGCAGGTCTTCACGCGGGACCAGCTCCTCGCCCAGGTCTGGGGGTCCTCCTCGGCGTGGCAGGACGAGGGCACGGTGACCGAGCACGTGCGCCGCCTGCGCCGCAAGCTCGACCCCGACGGGCGCCACGAGGGGTGGATCCGCACCGTCCGGGGCGTGGGCTACCGGTTCGATCCCTGAGTCGGGGCGGGCCTCTGCCCGCCGCGTGGACGCGCCCGGCGTCGTGCGTCGAGCATCGCCCGCACGCTCGCCGCGAGCTCGTCGGGGGAGTAGGGCTTCTCGAGCAGCCGAGCGCCTACGGGGAGCCGAAGGCGCGCCGCTCCGTCTGCGTCCATGTAGCCCGAGGTGAACAGGACGGGGACCTCGGGGAACCGCCGGGCCACCGCCGTCGCGAGCTCGGTGCCGCTCATGCCCGGCATCACGGCGTCGGTGACGAGCAGGTCCACCGCGCCGCGCCGTGCCCCGAGGAGGGCGAGCGCGTCGATGGCCCCGTAGGCGGTGACGACCGAGCACCCCGAGTCCTCGAGCGCCCTCGCGCCGAGCCGGACCAGCTCCGCCTCGTCGTCCACGAACAGCACCACCGGGCAGGAGCCGGTCCTCCCGGCCGTCGCGGCCCCACCGCTGCGGACCCTTCGCCTGGCGTGCGCGGCACGAGGCGCGCTCCGGCGGACGGGGTCGTGGGCGGGGAGGGAGACGGTGATGCACGTGCCGCGCCCCGGCTCGGATGCCACGCGGAGCTCGCCCCCCGCCTGGGTGACGGTGGCGTGGACCGTCGCCAGCCCGAGACCGGTGCCCCGGCCCCGGGGCTTGGTGGTGAAGAACGGCTCGAGGCAGTGCGCCGCCGTCTCTGCGTCCATGCCGGCGCCCGTGTCGGTGAAGGCCATCTCCATCACCGTGCCCTCGCCGCGCCCCACGGCGCGTGCGCGTGCGTCGATCGAGAAGCGCCCGCCTCCGGGCATCGCGTCGCGCGCGTTGATGGCGAGGTTGAGCACCGCCCGCTCGATGTCGGCCCGGTCCAGGACCACGAGGGCCGGACGGCCGCGTCCGGAGATCTCGAGCTCGACCGCGGGACCGAGCACGCTCGTGAGCACCGGGCGCATGGACTCGAGCACCTCGCCCACGTCGAGGACCTCGGGCTGCGCGGGGCGGCCCTGGCCGATGCGCAAGAGCTGGCCGGTGAGCTCCGCCGCCCGTGCACCCGCACGGCGGATCGCCGCGACGTCGTGCAGGGCGGCATCCCCCTGCACCTCGCGCGCCAGCACCTCGCTCGAGCCGAGGATGACCGTCAGCAAGTTGTTGAAGTCGTGCGCGAGCGCGCCCGCCATGCGAGACGTCGCCGCCAGCCGTTCGGACCCGTGAACCTGCTCGAGCATCCGCCGGGCCTCGGTCACGTCCTGGGCGATGAGCAGGACGCCGGTGACCTCTCCCTCGTCCACGAGCGGGGACGCAGAGACCGAGAGCTCCCGGCGCTCCCCGTCCGGGCCAAGCGCGCTGAGCTCCGCGCCGACCGTGGACGAGCCGGCCCTGGCTTGCTCGAGGAGGCTCGTGAGGCGCGGACCCGAGCCGGCGAGGCTGACCGCCCCGGGGGCCGCGGGGTGATGGGCGGGGTGATCGGCCACCGAGCCGTCGTCGTGCGCGTGCGAGCTCACGTGCGCAGGTCGGGCCGGCGGCGCGCCGGGGGCGGGGGGGAGCGGACCGCCGGGGCCGAAGAGGCGGCTCGCGGCGCCGTTCGCCCACCGCAGCGCGCCTGTCGGCTGCAGCTCGGCGATGGCGAGCGGGGAGGCCTCGACGACCGCCTGGAGCCGGCGCTCGTTGCTCGACACGCGCGCGTAGAGCTGGGCGTTCTGCAGCGCGACCGATGCGGTCTGGGCGAGCAGGGTGAGGACCGACTCGGCGTCCTCTGCGGGCAGGTCGCCTTCGCGCGCGAGGGCGACCACCGCGCGGCGCCGCATGTCGGAAGGCCCCGGGAGCGCGACGGCGGTCCACGCCCCTGCGCCTGCGCCTGCACGCCTCGACGGCTCGGCGCCGCGCTCCAGCGCCTCGGCAGCCCGGGCGGCTGCGGCGCGCCTGCGGGCAGCGAGGCGGGAGGCGCCCGTCCCGTGAGGCGCTTGCGAGGGGGAGGGCGGCCACTCGGCCTCGATCACCAGGTCGCCGTCGGCGAGCGCGGCCACCGCCACGTAGGCCGCGTCGAGGACGCGCTGGGCACGCTCGGCGAGGAGGTGGAGCACCTCGGACTCGCCGAGCTGCGCGTTCACCACCAGGGACGCCTCCACGAGCTGCCCGAGCCGCTCGGCGTGGCGCTGGGCGACCTCGGCCGACCGGCGGCTCTCCTGCCAGGCGAGCACGCGCTCGACGGCGACCACCACGCGGTCGACCAGCTCGCGCGCCACCTCCACGTCGCTCGGCCGGTAGCCGCGCCGACCCGCGCGCCGGACGAAGGTGAAGGCCCCCGCGCAGGCGTCCCCCAGGCGCGCGGGGACCACCACGATCGAGTCCACCCCGCCGCCCGTGTCGGGAGCTCCAGGTGTCGCGACGAGGTCGGAGGCCCGGTGCACGCCGGCGTCGGGCAGCTCTGTTGCGAGCCGGCCGGTCCCTGCCAGCACCTGGGGGCGCATCTCGGCGAAGGCCAGGCGCACGAGCCCCTCGAGGCTCGGGTGCGGGGAGGGGAGCGGGCGGCCGGCCGTCGGCGACCTCGTGACGGTCGTCCCCCGGGCGCTCCAGCTCGCGGTCACCCGGAAGACGGCGCCTTCCTCGAGGAGGTCCACGGCGAACCAGTCGGCGAAGTCGGGGACGACGGCGTCCCCGAGCCCCTTCAGGGCCGGGACGTAGGAGTCGAGCGCCATCCCGAGGACCGCACCCGCGCGGGCGAGGACCCGCAGGTGGAGGTGGGCGTGCTCGGACGCGAGACGGCTCCGGCGCTCCGCCTCGTCCAGACGGGAGCGCTCGAGCGTCCCGGCGAGCCGTCCGGCCGCGACCCCGAGGAGCCGGAGGTCCCCCGGAGCGACGGCGCCGGCGTGTGAGCCGGCCAGGAGGACCCCGAGGAGCCGTGCCCCGGCGACGAGCGGGCACGCCACCACGGTCGGGCAGGCGGCGAGGGACGCCAGGGAGCCGGGCGCGCCTTCTCCTGGACAGAGCGCCGCGCGGAGGGGACCGTCGGTGACGAACGGCCCCTCACGGCGCGCCAGCTCGCAGAGGACCTCGGGGGCGACGTCGAGCGCGCCGTTCGGCTCCGCGGGAGCCGACGACCCGGCCACCGCGCGCACGTCGAGGCGCGCGGGGTCGTCGCCGGGCACGAGGAGACAGGCGACGTCGGCGTGCAGGGCGTGCCTCGTGCGGGTGAGCACCTCTGCGACGAGGCCGTCCACGTCGAGGGTCGAGATGGTCGGGTCGGTCACCGACCCGAGCGCGGCGAGCGCGTCCTCGGTGGCCTCGCGCTCGCGCGCACGTCGGCGCTCCCGGACGTGGCGTGCCGCGAGGACGACCACGAGGGCGGCGACGGTGCCGCCCGCGACGGTGCCCGCAGCCGCCAGGGCACCCGCTCCCACGAGCGCCGCCACCACGAGGGCCGCGAGCGCGGCGACCAGCAGGCACAGCCCGGCCACGTCGCCGAGCGCAGACCACCGCCCCTCCCTCATTGCACCCGGAAGGCTATCCCCCGGTGGGCGGGGCGCTCGCCGGCGGCGGGAGGCGCGGGTGGTGCGGGGGGCTGCGGGGGGCGGTGAGTGTGGCGCTGGCCGGCGATGGGTCGGCGGCACGGGTGCCGCCTCCTGCTCGTCAGCTGCGATCTGCCAGGGGGACCAGGGCGTGACGGACAGCCCTGAGCCGCTCGGCGATGCGTGCGGCCACCGCAGGGACGTCGAGGGCAAGCTGACCAAGGAGGTCGCCTTGCATCCTCGAGAGCGGACCCGAGATCGATACGGATGCGACGGGCTCCCCCGACGAGCCGAGCACCGGGGCGCCGATGCAGCGCAGGCCGATCTCGAGCTCCTGGTCGTCGAGCGAGTACCCGCGCTCGCGCGTCCGCTTCAGCTCGGCGCGCAGGGCCGCGAGGGTCCGGATGGAGTTCGGGGTGTACGTCTCGAGCTTCACGCCGGTGTACAGCCGGGAGAGCTGTGCGGGGCTCAGGACGCTCAGCAAGGCCTTCCCGAGGCTGCTGCAGTGTGCCGGGGAGCGCTTCCCGACCTGGCCGTGGAGCCGGAGGGGTCGCCACCCGTCGATGACGAGGATGCTCGTCACTTCCCGCCCCTCCAGCACGCCGACGTGAGCGGTCTCTCCGACGCGCTCCACGAGCGCCCCGAGCTCCTCAGCCGCGATGACTCGGAGGTCCGACTCGGGGACGGCGAGCTGACCGAGCCGGAAGAGACGGTTCCCGAGCCGGTACCGACCGGGGTCCTCGGCCTGGGCGAGGTACCCGCAGGTGGCGAGCGTCGCCGCGAGGCGCGAGGTGGTGCTCCGGTGGACGCCGAGCTCGCGTGCCATCTCCCCGATGCCGATGACCGGCCGGGTGTCGCTGAACAGATCGAGGATCTGCAGACCGTGCACGAGGCTCTGCACGATCCAGCTGGCCCCGCCCTGAACTTCCGGGCGGACCACCGCGAGGCTCTCGCCGTGGGCGTCGGACGCCGGCACCGCGCTCATCCCAGATCTCCTGTCTCGGCGGTCTGACCCGATGCATGGACCGTAGTCCAGCCGAGCTCGGAGAGCGCGCTCGCAGAGTCGACCAGTGCCTCGAGGGGCCGGCCCAGGTCGACGATCTCCATGATCGAGGGGCCGGCGTAGCCGGCGCCGTCGAGGGCCTCTGCGATCGCCGCGAACGGCACGTCGCCCTCGCCGACCGGAGCGTGCGCCCACTTGGCAGCGGTGGTGTCCGACAGGTGCACGAGGTCGAGGTACCCGGTGAGGGCGCCGATCCCGGCTGCGGGATCCTCGACCATCTGGGCGTTCGCCACGTCGTAGACGGCGCGCAGCTCAGGACGGTCCAAGGTCCTGCACACTTCGGCCACCTCGGCGGCACGGTCCAGCACGAGGGTTGGACCGTTCTCGAGGCCGATCGTCACCCCGAGGCGCTGCGCGGTGTCACAGAGGTCGGACAGCTCCGAGAGGAGCACCGGTTCGACGAGGGAACGAGGCGCGGGTGCGAGCGGATGGCGTCTCCCGCTGAAGAGGACGAGCATGCCCACCTCGAGGTCGTGCGCGAGGTGAAGGGCGGCTTCGAGCTGGCGCACGCTCTCCGCTCGGAACGGCGTGTTCAGGCTGACCAGGTTCACGTCGAGGTAGGTGGGGTTGAGCGTGAGCACGTGCAGCCCGAGGCTGCTGACCAGCCTGCGGAGCCGCCGGCAGTCCTCTGGCGTCATCGTGCAGCCGTCGACGTGGGGTGGCGCGGCGGTGAGCTCGACGAGGGAGATGCCGGCCGAGGCGAGCGAGCGGAGCGCGTCGTGCAGGGTGGCCGCGTAGAGGAACGTGTAGGTTGCGGCACCGAGGGGGCGGCGCCCGGTGGTCGTCACGACAGGCTGATCCACACGCTCTTGCGCTGGGTGTACTCGTCGAGAGCTGCCTCGCCGAGCTCGCGGCCGTAGCCGCTCTGGCGGTAGCCGCCGAACGGCACGCCAGGGTCGAACCTGTTGTAGCAGTTCACCCAGACGGTGCCCACCGAGAGCCGGCTCGCGAGCTGGTGTGCGACGCCCACGTCACGCGTCCACACCCCGGCGGCGAGCCCGTAGTCGGATGCGTTCGCCCGCGCGATCACCTCGTCCAGATCGCCGAACGGCAGGATCGACATGACCGGCCCGAAGATCTCCTCTCGTGCGATCGACATCGAGTCGCGCACGTCGGTGAAGATCGTGGGCTCGACGAAGTAGCCCCGGCTCAGGGGGCCGCCGGCCCGGGCGCCGCCGGCCACGAGTGACGCGCCGTCGGAGGCGCCCGAGCCGATGAGCCCGATGACCCGCTCGAGCTGGGCAGCCGAGACCAGGGGGCCGAGGTCCGTGTCCTGGATCCATCCGGGGCCGAGCCGCAGGCGCGCCACCGCCTCCTTGGCACCGTCGACCACGTCGGCGGCGATCTCGCGTTGGACGAACACCCTGGAGCCCGCGGAGCAGACCTGGCCCGAGTTGTGCATGACGGCTCGGACGATCTCGGGGAGGTGACGGTCGAGGTCCGCATCGGCCATCACGATCGACGGCGACTTGCCGCCAAGCTCGAGGGTGACCCGCTTCAGGTTCCCCGCCGACGCCTTCACGATCTCCTTGCCGGTCGACGTGGAACCCGTGAAGGCGACCTTGTCCACGCCGCCATGGGCGCACAGCGCAGCCCCCGTTTCCTCGCCGGTGCCGGTCACGACGGCGAGCACGCCATCGGGCAGCCCCGCCTCCTTGGCGAGACGCGCCAGGTAGAGCGCGCTCAACGGCGTCTCCTCGGCCGGCTTGAGGACGACCGAGTTCCCGCACGCGAGCGGAGCGCCCAGCTTCCACACAGCGTTGTCCAGTGGGAAGTTCCACGCCGTGATCGCCGCGACCACGCCGAGCGGCTCACGCTCGGTGTAGGTGAAGACGCCGTCGGATCGGTACGGCGTGATGGTCTCTCCGTGCACCTTCCCGCACCACCCCGCGTAGTAGCGAAGGTGGGCGGCAGCTCCCCGCACCTCGTGGCGAGCGTGCGCGAGGGGCATCCCGTTGTCCAGGCAGTCGAGCTGGGCAAGCTCTTCGGAGTGCTCGTCGACGAGCGCTGCCAGGCGGCGGAGGACCTCTTCCCGACCCGCTGGGAGCATCTTCGCCCACGACCCCGCCTCGACGGCGCGTCGTGCGGACCCGACCGCGTCGTCGACGTCGCGACTGCCTCCGGCCGCGACCGTCGTCAGCTCCTCTCCGGTGGCCGGGTTCACCACGCTCAGCCGGCTGTCGGACTCCACACGGGGCGCCCGCTCCTCACCGTCGATCCACAACCCCTTGGGCGCGGCGAGGAACGCGGTCACCCTCGGCGCAGGCGCCCAGCCCCCCGGAGCGGCGTCGGAGTGGTCCGAGGACGTGCTGGCAGTCGACGTCATGTCGTCCCTCCGGGATCCGAAGATGTCGTCGCGGACGCGTGGAAGTACCGCGCGTACTCCTCGTGGAACTCCGGCTCAGGCGGTGACGAGCAGACCACGAACACCAGGTTCTCCAGGCCGGTGTTGAAGATCGCGTGCTTCGATCCCGGGGGGACGAAGATCACCATCCCTGGTTCGATGATGTGGCGCTCGCCGTCGAGGACGAACAGGCCGGTCCCGCTGATGAAGTAGAAGATCTCTTCTGAGCGCTCGTGGACGTGCTCCTCGGCGAACGCCTTGGGAGCGTAGCTCGACACGAAGAAGTCGATGTTCTCGGCGCCGCACTCCTCCTTGGTCACGAGCAGCTTCGTGAGCGCGGCGTCGCGGTGCCCGGCAAGGTCCACCCACTCGTACTCCGCCAGCTTCCGGACCATCTTCCTTCTTGCCATGGGTCCTCCAGTCAGGACTCGTCGGTGCTCAGGTGCTTCCAGCTCCTTCGGCGTCGCCCCGAAGGATCACGACGGTGCGGGGATCGGTCATGTCCTCCACCGCATAGCGCGGGCCCTCCAGGCCGAAGCCGCTCTCCCGGCGGCCACCGTAGGGCATCAGGTCCGCGTGGTAGCTGGACGTGTCGTTGATCATCACCCCGCCCACGTCGAGTTGCTCTGCAGCCCACAGGGCGCGGTCGATGTCGCTCGTGAAGATGCCGGCCTGAAGCCCGTAGCGCGTGTCGTTGGCGATGGCGACCGCTGCCTTCAGGTCGGGCACGCTCCGCATTGCGACGACTGGTGCGAAGATCTCCTCCTTCATGACGTCGGCTCCGTCGGGAACATCAGCGAGGAGGGTGGGCTCGAGGATCGTGTCGTTGCGCGCTCCCCCTGCGACGCAGCGTGCGCCCGAGTGGAGCGCCTGGTCCACCATCCGCATCGCGCGGTCCCGCTCTCCCGCTGAGATCATGGGTCCGACCTGCGTGCATTGGCGGTGGGGGTCGCCGACCTCCAGGCGCTTCACCCGCTCGGCGAGCATCCCTTCGAGCTCGTCTGCGACGGCGTCGACGACGAGGACGCGCTGGACGGAGGTGCACACCTGGCCGGCCTTTCGGTAGCCGCCGCGCACGATGAGGTCCGCGGCACGGCTCAGGTCGGCATCGTCGCACACGATGGTCGCGCAGTTGCCTCCGAGCTCGAGGTGCGTCTTGGCGATCCCGGAGTGCTGCTTCACGAACAGCCCGACCTCCGTCGAGCCCGTGAACGTGAAGTACCGGACACGGGGGTCCTCGACGAGGCGCCTCCCGGTCGTCGAGCCCGGTCCGACAACGAGGCTCAGGTACGGGCCTGGCAGCCCGGCCTCGAGGAGGGCGCTGCAGAGATGGACCGAGGAGAGTGGAGTCGACGCGGCGGGCTTGAGGACGACCGCGTTCCCGGCGGCGATGGCGGGCCCGACCTTGTGCGCGACCGTGTTCAGCGGCGCATTGAAGGGCGCGATCGCGCCGACCACGCCAACGGGCACTCGCATCGTGAAGCAGATCCGTCGCTCTCCCCCCGGCGCAGCGCCCACCGGGACGACCTCTCCGGAGAGCCGGAGCGCCTCGGCGGCACAGAGTCGGAGCGTCTCCATCGTGCGCGCGAGCTCGGTCTCGGCGTCGGTCAGGGTGAAGCCCGTCTCCGCGACGTAGTCCGTGATCACCTGCTCACGGGCGGCGGCGAGCCGATCTGCGGCACCGTCCAGTATCTGGCTCCGCCGGCGCGGGTCCAGGGGCGCACGCGCGGCTGCCGCGGACGCTTCGCCGACTGCCCTTCCGACGTCGTCGGGAGTCGCCTGCACCACCTCGCCCGCGACTTCGCCGCTGTACTTGTCACGGACGACGAGCCGCTGCGCGCCGTCCACCCACTCCCCACCAATGAGCAGCCCAGCGGGACCTGCCACGCCTGCCTCGCTTTCACCGGCCCGTTCGACCGCTGCAGTCGGTCGACCTCGGCGCCGCGACCTTGACTTTGTCTCACCATGGTCACATACTGTCGTGGTGAGCGCAAGCCCGTTGCGGAGTACGCAACGCACGCCGGGGGCGGACGGGAGTCGAGTGCGCGGCTCCGGTTCCCGCGGCGGTGGCAAGAGCGGCGCCGCAGTCATCAGCGAGTACCTGATCGACGAAGGTGTGCCCTACGTGTTCACGCTGTGCGGGCATGGCAACGTGGGCATGCTCGATGCGCTCTTCGACCGCCAACGCGAGATCTCGGTCGTCTCGGTCCACCACGAAGCCGCTGCGGGGTTCATGGCCGACGCCTACTTTCGCGTTGCGAAGCGACCGGTAGCCACGCTCACGTCGTGCGGTCCGGGATCGACCAATCTCCCGATCGCTCTGGCGAATGCGCTGATGGACTCCTCGGCGTTCCTCGCCATCACCGGGAACGTCCCATCCGTGCAGTTCAACCGCGGTGCGTTCCAGGAGACCGGCTACCACTTCCAAGCCGACTTCCCGAGCGTCGTGCGACCCTACGTGAAGCGCTCCTTCCAGGCGACGCGTGTCGAGCAGTTGCCGGCTGCACTTCGGCAGTCGTTCGCCACGATGACGTCGGGTGCACCGGGACCTGTACACCTCGACGTCCCGCTCGACGTCTTCGTCGAAGAGCTCGGCGCCGACGCGATGGGCGAGCTCTGGCACCCGAGCTTGTCGCCGAGGACGGCCGCCTCCGCCGAGGACCTGTCTGCCGTCGTCGCCGCCCTCGGCGCCGCATCGCGCCCCCTCGTGCTGGTCGGGCGAGCGGTGGAGGCGACGGGTGCGGCCCCGGTGCTGGCAGAGATCGTCGACGACCTGGGGATACCGGTGGCCTGGACCCCCGACGGCAAGGGCTGCGCGGATCCGCGCCTCGGAACGAGCCTGGGGGAGACCGGACGGAACGGGACGACTGCGGCCAACCGGGCGGCCGCGTCCGCCGATCTCATCGTCGCGCTCGGCGCGAGCTTCGACGACCGAGCGGCCAGCTCGTGGCTCCCCGGCATCAGCTTCGCGATCCCGCCCGGTCGTCTCATCCACGTGGCGCTGGACCCGAGGGAGCTGGGGCGGAACTACCCACCGGCGATCGGCATCGTCGCGGATCCGGTCAGCTTCTTGTGCCAGCTTCGTGACGCGCTGCGGTCCGGCACGGTCGCCGACCTCGTGCAGGACGGATCGGGCCGACCTGGCATCGGCGGCGACGCCTCGGGCTCCACCTCTGGTTCCCGGTCACGCGTCAGCGCGATGGCTCGCTTGCGCGCCGCCTGGGAGCCTTGGCGGCGCCAGGTTGCCGCGTGGAAGGCCGAGTGGGAGGACCTGATCTCGTCGAGTGGCGACTTGGACGTCCGCCCGATCAGGCCCGTGCGGCTCCTCTCGGAGCTGCGAGGTGCGCTCCCGGACGAGGGGATCTTGGTCTGCGACGTCGGGCTGCACCACAACTGGGTCGTCCAGCGCTGGCCTGCGTACCGCCCGGGGTCGCTCGTCCACAGCTGGGGGTTCGGAGCGATGGGATTCGGCGTCGCCGGGGCGGTGGGTGCCAAGCTCGCTGCGCCGACACGTCCGGTCGTCTCCCTCGTGGGTGACGGGTGCTTCCTCATGGGACCCGGACCCGTCGCGACGGCGGTCGAGTACGGGATTCCGGTGGTGTGGGTGATCTGGAACAACGGCGGGTTCCTGTCGATCCGGGACATCCAACGCGGCTACTTCGGCGAGGACCGGACGATCGCGACCGAGTTCCTCGATCCCAAGGGCGAGCCGTACTCGGCGGACTACGCCGCGATGGCGCGCGCGATGGGTGCAGGGGCGACGACGGTGGAAGACCCCTCGGAGGTCGGGGACGCCATTTCGACCGCAATTTCGGCCGGGCAGCCGTGGGTCGTCGACGTCGCCGTCGCTCGTGACGAAGCACCGCTGCCCAGTGGGAGCTGGGACCTTCCGCCGCTCCCACACCCTCGTGCCCTCGCTTCCTTGCCCACAGCCGGGCAGGGCAGGCCGACGAGGACGAACAGCGGCGATGGCAGCCGACATGAGCAGTGACGACGAGGAAGAGAGCGTCGACCAAGTGAGCAATCCGGAAGTGGGAGACCGTGACATGGAGACCGCGCCCATGGGGTGGGGGATCGTGGGCACCAGCGGATGGGCGGACCACACCTTCGCACCGGCGGTGCGCAACGGCGGAGGCGAGCTCATCGGCGCGGCAGGGAGCACCAGAGAAGGCTCTGCGGCCTTCGCCCGTCGGCACGGATCTGCCCGGACGTACCGGGACCTCGACGAGCTGCTCGCGGACGACCAGGTGCAGTGTGTGTGGGTCGCGTCTCCCACCGATCAGCACTGCGACCACGCGCTGCGCGCCCTCGAGGCGGGAAAGCACGTCCTCGTGGAGAAGCCGATGGCGACGAGCGTCGCCGATGCCGAGCGCATGGCGACGGCCGCGACGCGAGCTTCGGTCACGACCGGTGTCGGATTCCAGCACCGGTTCAACCGCTCGCACCAGCATCTCCGAGAGCTCGTCCGTACCGGAGAGCTCGGCGACGTCGTCTTCGTCCGGCTTCACCAGTTCATCAAGGCAGATGGTCTCCCGAGCGAGTGGCGCCAGGATCCTGCGCGTAGCGGCGGATGGGCGATCAACGACCTCGGCACGCACGTGATCGATCTGCTCCGGTTCCTCGTCGGCGACGTGCAGATCGCGGGCGGAGGACTCGTGGCTTCCCATTTCGGCTTGCGCGTCGACGACCTCGCAGTCGCCCTGATGCGCTTCCAGACTGCGGACGGAGGGCTCGGGCTCGGGTCCATCGAGGTGTCCACCGCGGTGCCGGGCACTGAGAGCGTGATGGAGCTCCACGGCACCGAAGGGGTCGCACAGCTTACCAACAGCTGGCCCGGCGGCGGGATCCTCCACCGGAGAGGAGAAGAGCAGGTCTTCGAGGTGGTCGACACCTATGCGGAGCAGGTCCGGGCCTTTTCGGCAGCCGCCTCGACGGGCGCGGCCTATCCCGGTGCGAGCTGGGACGACGGCCTGGCCAACGTCCGATTGGTCGACGCGCTCCAGCGGCGGGGCGAGGTGCTCGTTCCTCCGAAGGGATCCGGCGCGTGATCAGGCGCTCGGTCCAGGAGGGGGCGGCGCGGCCGGCCGTGGTCGCGCTCGTCATCTTCGGTCTCGGCGCGGTCCTGTACCCCCGGTCCCTCACCACCTTCGACCTGAACTCCGTGGTGAGCAGCGCGACGCCGATCGTCCTGCTTGCCCTCGGGATGTCGTTGGTCCTGCTGGCGGGCGAGATCGACCTCTCCGTCGGCTCTACGGTGTCCCTCACCTCAGTCATGCTCTCGACCTGGATGGGGGGGCAGAGCGGCCGGGAGGCGCCGACGATCCTTCTCGCGCTGGCCGTCTGCGCGGGGATCGGCCTCGTGAACGGGCTGCTCACCGTCGTCGCGAGGATCCCGTCGTTCATCGTCACGCTGTCGACGCTCTTCGTGATCGCAGGCTTGACCCTGCTGTGGACCAACGGCTCTCCCCCCAACAACCTCGCAGCGACATTCTCGACACTGGCTGTCGCGGAGAAGGGCCTGCTGTCGACGGGGCTCGTTGTCATCGTCGTTGCGACCCTGCTCGTCACGGGGATCCTCAACCGGACGACCTTCGGCCGATCCCTGTACCTCATCGGTGCCAACCGGCGCGCTGCCTACAACACCGGCGTGTTCGTGGGCCGCTCGGTCGTCGGCGCCTTCGTCGGCGCCTCCTTGTGCGCCGGCTTGGCCGGGGTGTACGCGACGTCGTACGCCGGCTCCGGCCAGTCGTCGCTCGGCGCAGGGATGGAGCTGACCGCAATCGCCGCCGCCGTCATCGGGGGGGTGAGCTTGTTCGGGGGACGGGGCACCGCGGCTGGCGCGTGCATGGGGGCGCTCATCCTGGCGCTGCTCTTCAACCTTCTGCTCCTGGCGGGCGCGTCGTCAGACCTCCAGCCCGTGGTGACGGGCATCGTCCTTCTGGTCGGCTCCCTCGCCTACAACCGAGATTGGGGAAACGCCAACTGGGTGCGCGCCCTTCGCCGTGTCGCACGATCGGGGCGCCCCCCATCGGAGAGCCCCGCGGGCTCAGGAGGCGGGCGAAGCCACTCCGCTCCCAAAGGCGAGCGCAACCGAGGCGCCGACGACACGGCGTCTCGAGAGCCTTCGCTGGGCGGTACCACGCGTCGCTACGGATCCCACGTTGAAATCCACATGTCGCGCTGAGCGACTCGACAGAAGGGGGACAGTAGAAATGCCAGGAAAAGTCTGTCCGAAGAGCGGCGCGAACCGGCACCGTCCTCTTCGGCTGTGGACGATGCTGTTCGTCTCGGCGTTCCTCATCCTGTCGTGGGTGGGGGGCGGCGTGGCGTCCGCGGCATCGAGCCAACACAAGAAGCAGAAGCTGACACTTCCGAAGGAACCGTTCCTTGGGGTGATGGTCAACACCTCCAAGTTCAAGAAGAGCCCGCCGTACACGATCGCTTTCGCCGACGCTGGGCTGACAAACTCGTTCCTCGTCATGGAGGACGCAGAGTTCAAGTGGGGCGTTGCCTCGGAGCATGGCCTCGTGAAGCCGGTCTTCACCAATGCCGAGGGGACAGTCACAAAGCAGATCAGCGACATCGACAGCCTCCTCACCCAGCACGTGGATGCGATCATCCTGAACGCGACGGACTCCAGCGCCCTCTGCCCCTCCATCACAAAGGCGGTCTCGGAGGGAGTCCCGGTGTTCGTCGTCGAGCGGGCGGTGAACTGCTCCACCTACACCGAGTTCCTGAACGACCGGGACAACCAGGACGGCTACCTGCAGGGTGAGTTCGTCGCAAAGACGCTGCACGGAAAGGGCAACGTCGTCGTGGTCGGCGGCCATCAGGGCAACGGTGCGACCGAGCAGGAGGTCGACGCAGGGAAGTCCGTGCTCAAGCACTACAAGGGCATCCACGTGCTCACGACGATCTTCGCCACATACACACCGAGCAAGTGCGAGCAGGAGATGCGACCGGTGCTCGCACGGTACCCCTCGATCCAGGCCATCGAGTCGATCAGCGGGAACCAGGGCATCGGCTGCTACGACGCCGTTCGTCAGGCGGGGCGCGTCAAGCAGATCAAGGCCTGGACCGGCGACACAGCCAACGCGTGGCTGAAGATCGTGGCGAAGACGCACATCCACTCGGACTTCACGCCGATCCCGGTAAAGGTCGGCTACTACGCAGTGCGCCAGGCGGTGAAGGCGCTCGAGGGGAAGCCGATCCCGAAGGACTTCATCGTGCCGAAGCCGAACATCACGAGTGCGAACGTGAAGCACTTCGCGAAGATGAACTACCCCACAGGATGGTGGTACACGGGTGGGATGCCCTGCAGCTACACACCCTATTGCAAGCACTGACGCTACCGTGACGCAGCTGTACGAGGCGGGCATCGAGGGGGCCATGGACTCCTCGGTGCCCGCCGTCTCGGTGAGGAACGTCTGGAAGCGCTACGAGTCGGTGGACGTCCTCCGGGACGTGAGCGTGGACTTCCGACCCGGGCAGGTTCACGCCATCGTCGGCGAGAACGGCGCAGGGAAGAGCACGCTGGTCAAGATCGTTGCCGGCGAGACGCAGCCGACGCGTGGGCGCGTGTTGGTGCACGGAGAAGAAGTGCACCTGCGTTCCCCGGCCGACGGCATCGCGGCAGGCATCGCCTGCGTCTACCAAGAGCTGACGCTTCTCGACAATCTGTCGATCCCCGAGAACGTGCTCCTCGGCATCGAGCCGCGCCGGGGCGGCGGGATCCTCCGCCGCGACGCGTTGGAGGCGACGGCGAGCCGCCGTCTGGCCGAAGTCGGGTTGCAGGGCCTCGAGAGCGAGCACGTGGGCCAGCTGCCTGTCGGGCTCCAGAGCCTGATCGAGGTCGCCAAGTGGGGTGCTCGTGCGGGCAGCGTGCTCATCCTCGACGAGCCCACCTCTGCACTGCGGAGCGACGAGTCCGAGCTGCTGTTCGAGGCGGTCGAGTCGCTCCGGGCAAGCGGCGTCGCGCTGATCTACATCTCGCATCGGCTCGGCGAAGTCGTGCGACTGGCCGACGTCGCGACGGTACTTCGGGACGGAGAAGTCGCAGGGGTGCTCGAGCGCGGATCGATCGACGAGGACGCGCTGATCGCCCTGATGGTGGGAGGTGGCAGAAGCCGTCGGGAGCGGCAGAGGCCCATCGAAGCCGCGGGGCAGTCCGTGCCGGACGCGCTCACCGTCGAGGGGCTGAGCGGGGCGCGCTTCTCCGACGTCTCGCTCTCCGTTCGCCCAGGCACGATCCTCGGGATCGCCGGTCAGGTGGGCAGCGGGGTCGAGGAGCTGTCCGAGACGATCGCAGGTTGGCGCAAGCCGACGCGCGGTGCCGTCCGCTGCCGAGGGAAGCGGTGCCCTCCGGGGAGCCTGAGGAAGGCACGCCAGTTGGGCTTGGTGTTCCTTCCTGCTGACCGCAAGGTCGATGGTCTCGCCCAGAGCAGGCCGGCAAGCGAGAACGTGGCAGCGGGAATCCGCTCGAGGCGGTCTCGAGTGGGGGTCATCTCGGCGTCCGCGGAGCGTGCGGCGGTGGAGGCGGCGGCTCGAAGTGCACGTCTGGGCCCGGAGCTGCTCGAGCGAGACGTGCTGCGGATGAGCGGGGGGCAACAGCAAAAGGTGCTTCTTGCTCAGTGCCTCGCCGCGCAGCCCGATGTCCTCGTCGTCGTCGAACCGACTCGCGGCGTCGACGTGGCCGCCCGCGAGGAGATCCATGCCGCGATCCGCGACTCGTGCCGAGAACGCAACCTCGCGGTCGTCGTCGCCTCCTCGGACAGCGCCGAGCTCGTCGACCTGTGCGACAAGATCGCGGTGATGCGCTCCGGGCGCGTCACCGAGCTCCTGGACGCGCACGAGATGACGCGAGAGTCCCTTCTCGCCGCGATGTCGCGCCCGTACGCCACAAGCGGATCGGACGTGCCGGCGGAGGATGCCAAGCGGCTCGCTCCAGAGCGCACGACGGGAGACCTGCCGGTCGGGACGTCAGATCCGCAGGCGCAGGAGCCCCCCGACACGCCATCCGGGCAATCCGCGCCGTCCGACCTGCCGAGACGGGTGCTGGCCGCCCCCGGGCTGCGGGTCCCGCTGTCCGGGAGCAGCGCGCTCGCGCTCCCGGCGCTGCTCGGCGCCGTCGCCATCGCGATCGCCCTTTCGTTCGCGTCCCCGTACTTCCTCACCTCGAGCAATCTCGGGAACCTTGGACGGGAAGTCGTCGTCCTCGGACTCGCCAGCCTGGGTGAGATGCTCGTGATCCTTCTCGCAGGGATCGACCTCAGCATCGGTGCCGTGATCACCCTCACCAATCTGGTGTCGAGCTCGCTGCTGCTGCAGATGAGCCCGGCTGCCGCGGTGCCGCTCAGCCTGTGCGTCGGGGCCGCGAGCGGGGCCCTGTGCGGCGCGGGGGTCGTCCTCGGGCTTCCCTCGTTCCTCGTGACCTACGCCATCAGCCTCATCGAGGGCGGCGTCGCGCTCTTCTGGTTCGCCCACAGCGTCGGCCCCGTCCCCAAGAGCTTCTGGAGGCTCGCGAGCGCATCGCTCGGACCGATCCCCGTCGCAACGATCGGCTTGCTCGTCGTCGTCGTCCTGCTCTTCTCGTTCCTGCGTTCGACGGCTCTCGGCCGTCACTGGTTCGCGGTGGGGAGAGACGTGGTCTGCTCCAGGCGCAGTGGCCTGTCCGTCCGGTGGATCATCTTCCTCCCCTACCTGCTGTCGGGCATCCTCGCCGCCGCGGCGGGGATCTTCCTGACTGCTCGTGTCGGCGGGGGGCTCCCAGGTTCGGGCACAAACGTCACCCTCGACGCGATCGCCGCCGTGATGCTCGGCGGGGCGAGCTTCTTCGGCGGCCGGATCAGCGTTGTGGGGACGATCTTCGGCGTGGTCGTGCTCACGCTCGTAGGCAACGGCCTCGACCTGCTCCACGTGAACGGGTTCTTGAACGAGGTGGTCCTGGGCGTGATCGTGCTCCTCGTGGTCGGCAGCTGGTCTGTCGCCCGGCGGCCGCGACGCGGCGAGCGGGTCGTCTGAGGAGTGACGGAGACCTCGTCGATGCACGAGACGGGCGACCGATGTCGGGTCGGCGCGCGCGGCGTCGACGAGGACGAGAACGGAACATCGACGAGAACGGAGAGGCGTGGATGAGCGAGACCAACGATGCCCGCTACGACGTGGTGGTCGTCGGGGGAGGGAACGCGGCGCTCTGCGCGGCGCTGGCGGCGGCCGAGGGCAACGCGTCAGTACTCGTGCTCGAGCGCGCGCCGTACGAGGAGCGCGGCGGGAACTCAGCGTTCACTGCCGGAGCCATCCGGTTTGCCTACGAAGGCGTAGACGACATCTTGTCGCTGTGCCCGGACCTTCCCTCCGAGCAGGTCGCCAAGACCGACTTCGGCTCGTACACCGCCGCCGACTTCATGGAGGACCTCGGACGCGTGACGGAGTACCGATGCGACCCGGACCTCGCTGAGATCCTCGTCACGCGCAGCATGGAGACCATGCAATGGATGCGCTCGCACGGCGTCCGGTTCGCTCCCATCTACGGGCGACAGGCCTTCAACGTCGACGGACGGTTCACCTTCTGGGGAGGCCTCACCCTCGAGTCTGTGGGCGGCGGGCCGGGGCTCGTCGACGCGTTGACGACCGCAGCCGAGAAGTCAGGCGTGTCCATCCGCTACCGGAGCCGCGCGACGGGCCTGGTCACCGATCACGGATCTGTGACCGGTGTCCGCTATATGGAAGGCGGGACCGAACGTCGAGTGTCGGCCGATGCGGTGGTGCTCGCGTGTGGCGGGTTCGAGGCAAACGTCGAGTGGCGGACCCGCTATCTCGGCCCGGGCTGGGACCTCGCCAAGGTCCGTGGGACCCGGTTCAACACGGGAGACGGGATCCGTATGGCCCTGGAGGTGGGCGCCATGCCGTGGGGAAACTGGTCGGGAGCCCATGCTGTCGGCTGGGACCTGCATGCCCCGCACTTTGGAGACCTCTCCGTCGGGGATGCGTTTCAAAAGCACAGCTATCCGTTCTCCGTGATGGTCAATGCCGAAGGGCGTCGCTTCCTCGACGAGGGAGCCGATTTCAGGAACTACACCTATGCCAAGTACGGGAGAGTCATCCTGGCCCAGCCTCAGCAGTTCGCGTGGCAGGTCTTCGACGCGAAGACGATCCCTCTCCTGCGCGACGAGTACCGGATCAGGCGCGTCACCAAGGTGCGCGCGACAACGCTGGAAGAGCTCGCCAAAAAGCTGGAGGGGGTGGACTCGAGCCAGTTCCTGCGGACCATCGAGGAGTACAACGCAGCCGTGCAGACGGACATCCCCTTCAACCCGAACGTCAAGGACGGGAGGGGAACGAAGGGCCTTTCGATAGAGAAGACCAACTGGGCCAACACGATCGATACGCCACCGTTCGAGGCATACGCGGTGACGTGCGGGATCACCTTCACGTTCGGCGGTCTGCGGATCAACGAGTCCTCCCAGGTGATCGACACCGAAGGAGACGTGATCCGAGGCCTGTACGCGGCCGGCGAGCTCATCGGTGGGCTCTTCTACTTCAACTATCCGGGTGGGACCGGCCTCATGAGCGGAGCCGTGTTCGGGAAGATCGCAGGTGAGAAGGCGGCGCAATCGGTGAGCAACGGCGGATAGGTCCATCGTGTGAACCACGGGTCGGGCCCGTCTGTGCCGGCTGTGGAGGCGCCGAGGTCGGGTCAGCCCGCGGCGCCGGCGGCGACGGCCTCGGCCCAGGTGTAGGTGAGCGGCGGGACATCGGCCGGGTCGCCGACCGCCACGAACAGCTCGCTCATCCGCAAGGTCCCTGTGGGCTGGGCGACGACGCCTGCGCCCATCACGAGCGTCCCGCCGTGGTCCGAGGTGAGCTCGTTGTCACGGTGTCCCCAGCACCCCGGTGCGGTCGGTGAGGTGCAGTCGATGTTGTAGCCGCCGTAGCCGTCTTCGTACATCCATGTGAAGTTGGCGTCGAGGGCGTCGAGCGCGCCACCCACGTAGTTGGACCCCCACCAGGTCGACGACGGGAGGGCGCCGAATGTGAACGTCGGGTCCCGTCCCGCTTCGGCCCCGTCCTGGGCGTCACTGTCGAGCGAGGGGGCCAGGCCGGCGACTGGCGGCTCGCCCCGGCTCACGCGCTCGATGTCGACGAGGACGAAGAGCTGCTCCTGGGGAGTCAGCGACGCGAAGTCCGAGGGCAGGCGGATGGGTCCGAGCCCCTCTGCGCCGGCCCGGGCGGCGTCGGTGGCCGCGATCTCGGCGTCCACGCACTGGGCCGTCCCCGCCTCGGGCACCCACGCGCCGCTGGTCAGCTGCCAGCAGGGCAGCGAAGAGGTGTAGGTCTTGGCGGGCTGGAAGGTGTACACGGGGTCCGGGACGACGTTCGCCAGCGGGTTCGACGGCGGGAGGTACGGGTGGGCCGGAGACTCGACCGTCGCGTCGCCCTCGAAGGCGGCGTCCCCGAAGTTGAAGACGGCACCGTCCGCGGCGGCGAGCCAGTAGCCCTTCCCCCCTGGTGTCGCGGCGAAGCCGGTGATGGACGAGCCGAACGACTTGCCGCCCATGGACCCGTAGAACCCGGCGTCGCCGAAGCTGAAGATCCCGCCGTCGGAGGCGACGAGCCAGTACCCCTTGCCGTCCGGGGTGGACGCCATCCCGACGATCGGCGCGCGCAGGGCCTTGCCACCCATGGACCCGTAGAACCCGGCG
>Ga0209061_1001738_pt1 | contig 33003 bp, 26 predicted proteins | sample Coa_R1_10_FD_187157 | JGI IMG/M metagenome (GOLD analysis project Ga0209061, IMG submission 187157) | Surface soil microbial communities from Centralia Pennsylvania, which are recovering from an underground coalmine fire - Coalmine... | ecosystem: Environmental > Terrestrial > Soil >... | reverse complement strand
CAACGGTACGGCCAATGGCCAGTTTACTTACTTCGATTTCACCGGCTTCAACCTGGGTTGGGAGATCGATTTCTGGGGCCGCATCCGCCGCGGCATCGAATCGGCCAATGCCAACCTGGATGCGTCGGTGGAGAACTATGATGATGCGCTGGTGACGCTGCTGGCCGATGTGGCGACGAATTACGTGCAATATCGCATCGCTCAGCAGCGCATTAAAATCGCTCGCGCCAACGTCCGCATTCAAGAAGAAATCCTGGCTCTCGTCGAACAGCAAGAAAAAGTCGGGATTCAAAGGGTGACAAAGCTCGACGTCAACCAGGCCCGCACCGTCCTGGAACAGACGCGGGCGATGATCCCGTCGTTAGAAATCACCCTGGGCCAGGCCAACGATACACTCTGCACCTTGTTGGGTATGCCGCCCTACGATCTGGAGCGCTCGTTAGGCCCCGGACCCGAACTAGGCGAAAGTCCGATGCCGAACACGCCGAACTGGGTCGCTGTCGGTATCCCGGCGGACTTGCTACGCCGCCGTCCCGATGTACGCAGCGCCGAGCGTCAGGTAGCCGCCCAGAGTGCCCAGATTGGCATTGCCGAAGCCGATCTGTACCCCACTCTCGCCGTCAACGGCATTCTCGGCTACGACGCCATCAGTCTCTTTGGAATGCCTCCCAGCAGCGGCTTCCTGGGTCTCGTCACGCCCACTTTCCGCTGGAAGATCTTGCAGTATGGTCGAATCATCAACAACGTGCGTTACCAGCAAGCTCGCTTGTACGAGTTGATTGCGGCCTATCAGAACAAAGTCTTGACGGCCGCCCGTGAGGTGCAAATTCCGCTGCGTGGCTTTTTGCGCTCGCAGGAGCAGGCCGAGGATCTTGCTCACGCCGTGGAAGCCGCGCGGGCTGCCCTCCAGATCGGACGAGAACAGTTTCGCGTCGGCACTATCCCCTTCAACACGGTCTTTAACTTGGAGACGGCGCAAGTGCAGCAGCAAGACCAGTTGGCGATCGCCCGCGGCAGCATTGCTCTCTATTTGATCAACGTTTATCGAGCACTCGGCGGCGGCTGGGAGATCCGCCTTCAGGACGCAAGCTGTCGAATGGCGCCAACGGCGCCTTTGCCAGCATCTGCCCCAAAAGCGACGCCTTCGGAGATGGAGCTGCCACCGGCAAGCCCCGTGGAGACCAAATAAATCGCCCCTGGAGGAACGTTAGGATGAGACGCCGGATCGAGACAGCAATATTGGTCGTGGCTCTGATCGGGGGCGGGGGGGAGTTGCATGCAGGCCCATCGTGCTGTCCGCCGCCTTCGGGCGGCTTCTTCAAGCGTCTGGCTCCTGCTGGCGGTTGGCGCCCCTATGGCGGCCCCCTGCTGCGCTGGTGGCCCCGGTGTTGTTTCCCCGGCTGCGGCGCTCCGGATGACTATTGTCGCAAACCACTTCCCAAGGTTTGTTGGCCTCCCTATCCGCCCTACTACATCTGGGGACCGCCGATGAATGGTCCTTGCCGCTGACTGACACGAGTGTCTCCCATCTCTTCTATAAGCCCATCATGCTTCGCATTGTGCCGCTCCACTTCCAAAGCCAAACCTTCTCGCGTCTACTCATCCATAAACGTACCCCCTTCAAGAGACGGCCATCGCTCGTGCGGTCGGGCAAGAGGTTCTAACTCTCCATGTGATTCTTGTGCGGCGCCAGCCGACACTGGCAATGGTTTTGGCCAGCAGTTCCGCTGGCGCGTCGTGATCGGATTGAATGGCCGAGAGAACTGTTGTCGTTCCGGTAAGCTTTGCCGAGAGTGCCCGGCACGATTGATTTTCTCTTGGCACCGGGAGCAGCCGCCTTGCCAATTCCAGATAATACGTGCCGCCGTTTGACCGGATGAGAAATGGCGGCAATAGTTGCCCATCGCCTGCAATGCGCTTACATCAGGAGGATGTTGCCGTGACTGTGCCTGCCCGTTTCTCCCTGGTTTTCACCCTTGGGTTATCCCTGCTGGCTGCTGCTTCCGGACAGTCGGCTGAGCCGCCCGTGCCGGAGCCGCCGCGACCGCCTTGCCTCAGTAATCAAGCGATGGCGGAGAGTATTGCCGCTCGCTTGCGGCAGAGCGGCCAGCTCCAGCGTTACGATGTCAATATCCGTTTCCATGAAGGGACGGCCGAACTGACCGGCTCTGTAGCCAATGGCGAACAACACGATCGCGTACTGCGTTTGGTGCAGGATGTGCCGGGTGTGCGAAGCGTGGTTGATCATCTGAGCGTGGCCGGCGCGATTGTGCCGGTACAGGCCGGTGGCGTTCCGGAAGTGCTGCCATCGGTGCCGGGCACCAATGCTGCCTCGCCCGCACCTCCAGCAGCTTCGGCGCCCCCGCCGTCAGCCGGCACAGGCGGTCCGACTCCCACCGCTGGGCCGCCGGAAGCGACGCCAATCTTTCAGGCACCGGCCCCTGCGCCTCATCAGCTGAATCCGCCGCGTATGCCGCCCTACGCTTGGCCGACCTACGCGCCTTACAACAATTACTCGCGCGTCGCTTATCCCTTGGCGTATCCCTACAACAGCTTCCCGTTCATCGGCCCGGTCTATCCCTTCCCCAAGATTCCCCTGGGCTGGCGCTCGGTACGGCTGGAATGGGACGACGGCTTCTGGTGGTATAGCAAGACCGCCACACGCTGGGATTGGTGGAAACTGCGCTACTATTAATGCTATTTGAACCACGGATTACACGGAAAACCTGGATAAAAAGACAAGAGAAAACGATTTCTATAGATTTTTTATCCAGGTTATCCGTATAATCCGTGGTTCAAAACGTTCAATTTACGGCGGAGGGCCGAAACCGCGCCGAGATCAAGCACATGATTGCCAACAACCACATGGCAATGCAAGGCTCGCCAGCGCCGCACCGGCAAAATGTTGACGCCGGCCGCCTCCTTCGAGAAGGCCGGCAAAATCAGCCGCCCCGGTCCACTGAGATAACAAGGTCCGTCGATGGTGTCCGGAGCGAATCGGCCGCGGGAAAACCGGGGCCGGTTCGCTCGCCTTTTGGGTGACCAGCGCAAGCAGGGGTGAAAGTGGCCGTGAACTACCGGAGCCTCAGGTAACGATCCCTCGCCGTGTACGATCCGCCACTCGCCCACGTCTATTCCTTGTGGACAAAGGGGCAGGCAGGATCGCGCCAAAGGAGATGCTTCCAGTCCCCGATCGTGATTGCCAGGCACAACAGTAATCCGATCCATTTCGCTCTGGTGGAGCCATTCCAGAAATTCTGCCAGCGCTTCGCAGCAATCGTTATCTTCCAGCAAATCTCCGGCGATGACCAATTGCCGGGTCATATACTGTCGTTCTACGCGGCGCAGAGGCTCCAGCAGCTGGGTCACCGATTCGCGGGGCACCGCATCGCCGCGGCGGCGCCGTGCTTCAGCATAGCCCAGGTGCAGATCGGCAACGACGGCTGTCCGTGTAGGTAAATGTACGGCGACGCGCTGGGGTGTCAGCAACCAATCATGGAAGACGTGCATCGTTCGTTCTCTTTGTCAGTAGCGCATGAAGCCGCAACAATGCTTCCTCCGGCGTCTCGATTCTCTCGGCCGCCCCTGCAGCCATTTGCGTCCAGCTCTCGACAAACGGCGAGGGGTAGCTCAGAAAACGGCAACGCAGCGGCACATGTTCCAGTTCGCGCACATAACGGCCAGCCGCAGCGGCATCGCACCATTCACTGAGGATTTCGCGACGTGCTTGGCGGAGCAATACACAATTGGGGGCGAGAGCCTGAATTTTATCGAAGAGACGACGAGCCCCCCAATCGCGCCCCCCGATGCGCCGTGTCTGGCCCAGCGGTTGCCGCAGCAGCATCAGCCCTGTCTGAGCCACGCGCTGAAAGCGTTCCCGCAGCGCCGCACTATTGTGCAAGGCTGCCTCCAAATCCGCCTCGAAGTTCGCGGCTGCCAGCAGTGCGCGTAGCTCATCGGCAATTCGCGGGCTTTCCTCAGCGACGCCGCCAGGCATCAAGAGCGCGAAACCGAGATCGGCAACAAGCGAATCGGCGCTGCGGCCCCAATCACGTACCAGGCGATGCACAGCGACACGAGCCAAGGCATCGTTACCCAAACGGTTGAGCGGGGTATGGAAATAGCAGTCCGTGCCGCCCTCATGAGTGATGATTTCGACCAGGCAACTGGCAGCATCCGGGATCTCGCTGGCGCATTCTTGGCGTTGGAAAAAAGCCACCAGTTTGGCGACGGCGGTATCGTCCAGGCCATAGTCTCTGTGGAGTAGACGAGCCAGCGTCTCTGGCCCCTCGCGTAACGCCTCAGCCGCCTGGATACGCAGAAGATACAGACGTTGGGCCAACTCCGTCGAGAGCGGCCAGCCCTCGCCGCTCCAACGCGGCACAATCGGCCGGCCGACAATTTCGGCTACCAGCAAGCAGCTTTCCTCCGGCCACAGCGAACGCACTTGCAGACAGCGGCCATCGAGCAGAAATCGATCGCCTACACGCAAGCGCTCGGCAAATGCTCGATCCACCTCACCGATTCGCTCAGCACAATCAACCAACTCGCAGCGCAATCGAGGGTTTGAGCATGCCTTGCTTGTGCTGCGAGTTGGGGATTCCGACCACACTTCGTAGACAGGATCAGCGAGAATGGTGCCGAGATTGCGGCGCAACAGGCGAGCCGTTCGCAGATTCAAGATGGTAAAACCTTCTGGTTCACCGCGGAGACGCGGCGGCAAGGTGAACCGGCAGCAGGAACCGCCAGATGTAAGGCCGAGATAGGCCAGACAGTCATCGAAATCGCGGCGTGAGAGATTCCGATAGGGCGTGGCCCGGCGCACCAGAGCGAACATGGCATCAGCGGAGCAGATCTGCGCTGCAGCCATGCCGAGGATATGCTGGCAAAGCACATCCAGCGGGTGCGCGGGGATGCGCAGCGGCTCACACTGGCCGGCTTGTCCGGAAGCAGCGGTGACGGCGGCCTCTAACAATTCCGCTTCTGTGGCCGTCAGCACCAGGCCGCGGGAAACGCGCCCTGGCCCGTGCCCGGAGCGGCCGATGCGCTGGAGCAAGCGAATTACATCGCCAGGCGGATGCACCAGCACAACTAAATCGACTGTGCCCATGTCAATGCCTAGTTCTAAACTCGTGCTGCTGATGACAGCACGCAGGCAGCCTTGCTTGAAGGCTTCCTCAACCTGACGGCGACGCTCGGCAGCCAACGACGAATGATGGACAGCGATTTGTTCTTGCATTTCCGGCAGATTACGCCGCAGGGCCCAACTGAGCTGTTCTGCTAGCCGGCGACTGTTGGTGAAAACAAGTGTGGCCCGATTGGCCCGCACCTCCGGTAAGAGACGATCGACCAAGTTGGCCAGAGAATGCCCACTTTCTTCCAAAGGAACAATCGTGAGTTGCAACGGTGTCACCTCTCCAGCTCGCGCGATGGCGCAGGACTCTCCCGCCAGCCAGCGTGCAGCCTCTATCAGTGGCGTGGCCGTCGCCGACAGGCCGATGCGCTGGAGCCGTCCTTGCACCAAGTGCGTCAGACGTTCCAGGCTCAGGGCCAAATCCGCCCCACGCTTGCTCGCGGCCAAGGCATGTACTTCATCAACCACGACCCAGCGCAGATTGGCAAACAATTGCTCTGCCTTTGGTTGACTGAGCAACACGGCCACGCTCTCCGGGGTCGTCAGTAGAATGTCCGGTGGCTGCCGCCACAGTTGCCGCCGCTGGGCTGCTGTCGAATCGCTGCTTCGCACTGCCAGGCACGGCAAACTATCCGTCGGGAACAGTGTTTTCCACTCCTCCAGATACGTTGTGAGGGTTCGTTCCGTGTCTGCACACAGCGCCTTGAGGGGTGAAACATACAGACAAGCCAGTGCTGTTTTTTCATCCTTTCTGTCCTGAATGATTTGCGTCAGGATCGGCAGGAAGGCAGCGAGGGTTTTGCCAGCGCCGGTCGGAGCACTGAGAAGAAGGTGCTGGCCAGCCGGCAAGCACGACCAGGCGGCCCGTTGGATTTCCGTCGGCTCTCCGTAACGGCGGCGAAACCAATTGGCAAGTGCCGCTGGCACTTGTTCCAGCCACGACGAAACATGCGGAGGGTCGATGAAATCGAATCCTTCGATGGCAGTTTCCATGAGGGCTTATTGTAGCTGAGTACGGCCCGGCGCTAAACTCGAGACGGACAATAGGATACGTAGCCATGCAGATGAAGAATGGAGCTTTGCGTTCAGGATACTTGCCCAAATGCTTTCTGAAATCGTTCCGCAAAGGGGCAAATCTCTTCGGACAAGCTCGTGCTAAAGCGGCTACGTTCGGCCGTTCTGCGAGGGCCTGGCGGAATTCGGTGTTCAGCAACAGAGAATTGTGCGTGGTCAGAATGATCGGGCGCTTGCGGTTGCCTATCTCGCCGCGGTTCATTTTGCGAAGAAAGCCGGCATAGCCTTGGCGAACGAGTTCGCCAAAGGCTTTGATTACCTCCAGAGAACTGCTTTTCCACTATTGTTCGGGCCGATCAGAATAGTAAAATCGCTCCACTCGACCGTAACATCGCACAAGCACTTGGTAATTCTCGATGTGAATGCGCTCTGGCATTGATGCTTCCCAGCCTATGGAGAGCGTGCAGAGAATCCTCGTCCTGTTAGTATACTCCATTCGGCCAAGATCATCCCTAATCGGCGTTCAATCATTATTCGGATGACGATCGAACGCTCGTGAGCCGATGCGGGCGATGAAACGTGCTTTCTGTTCCCGCGACAGCTCTTTGACATAGCGATCGCGCGTGGCTTCGAGCCAGCGGACGGGACGTTTGCCGTAATCGGTGATGACGCGCACCAGTACCGGTCCTGCATGCGCCAATGCGGCCTGGATGCCGCCACACAAATTGTCTGGACTATTGATCTCAATGTACGCCAAGCCCATCGCCTTGGCCAAGGCAGCGTAATCGAGATGGGCCAGCAGGGTCGCTGTGGTGCGGCGGTATGCCTTGAGCTGCAACGCCTGCATGTAGTGATAGGCGTGATCGTCGAGAATGAAGAACTTCACCGGCAGCCCCTCGCGTGCGGCCGTGGACAGTTCCATCGCTGTCATCAGACAGCAGCCGTCGCCGGTGATTGTCACTACCTGCCGATCGAAATGAACGCGCTGGGCGCCGATGGCGGCGGGGATGGACCAGCCCATTGCCTGATTGTCGGTTGGATTGAAATAGGTGCGCGGCTGGCAGACCGTGAACGCCTCGGCGGCCCAATGCTCCGCACAGGTCACATCCACAAAGACGAGAGCGTTCGGGCAGGTAGCCTTGCGCAAGGCGAGGATGAACGCCATCGGATCAACACCGCAGCGTGCGTAGCACTTGGCGTAGGTGCAGGCATCTTCGCCTTTCCATTTGCGGATACAGGCGAGGAGGTCATTGTCCGGCGGACGGCGAATTTCGTCGGCGTGGGCCAGCAGTTGGGTGAGGAACAAGCCGGCGTCGGCATTGACGCACACCTCCGTTTTGAGGATGCGGCCGATGTTATTGGGATTGATGTCAACGTGGATAATGTGCGGCGATTGAGGAATGGAGTAAAAGGCTGTCGAAACCTCACTGTAACGAACGCCGATGGCAAGCACAATGTCCACTTTTTTGAAGGCTTTCTCGGCAGTGTGGGTGCCCTGCGGACCGTAGCCCCAGCCGACAGAGAGCGGATGACACTCGCTGACGACGCCCTTGCCGGAGACGCTGGTAGCTACCGGCGCTTGCAGCAACTCGGCCACTTGCACCAGGGCCGGCCCGTAATCCATACAGCCCATACCGGCATAGATGCCGACTTTGCAGCCGCGCCGCCGCAGTAGTTCCAGGGCACACAGAAAAGCGCCTTCGTCAAAAGGCAGATCGCAGGGCGGCAGCGACGGACAAGCATATTTGCAGGTATCGATGAGCAGATTGTAGGGCACAACGACGGCAGTTGGTCCCGGCTCGCCGCACATGGCCAGGCGGAAAGCACTATGTACCGCGTTGGGGATCTCGCAGGCATGGCTGACCTCGAAGATGCCCTTGCACACTTGCTGTAACAGACCGAGTTGCGGCAATTCGTGGACCTGGAAAGGGCGGTATTTATCGCCGCGGGCCACATCGCCGACGATGGCCACCACCGGCACACTGTCCAGCCGTGCCTCTCCCAGGCCGCTGAGCGAATTGGTGACGCCCGGCCCCGGTACAATGGCAAGGACGCCAGGCCGGCCTGTGCTGCGGGCCACGCCATCGGCCATGTACGCCGCCGACATTTCATGCGTCACCAATAGATAGGGCAGGCACTGGCTTTTCATCTCGTCCCACAGCTCATTCTCCTGAGCGCCGGGAATGCCAAAGACGACAGGCACGCCTTCGGCTTTGAGTGCGGCAACCAGCGCCGCCGCTCCGGTCATTTTGCCGGCAACCACGTCAGAGGGCGCTTGATGTCCGGCCTCCGCGGGCGGCGTTTGGACGCTCGGCAACGACGCCAGACAACCGGCGGCGGCCACCGATTTCAAGACGTTGCGGCGAGAGATGGGGTGCCACATGCGGCGCTCCTTTCTGGCTATCGGCCGCCGGCCCTCAGCCGAATACAGATCCCGGATTGGGCTGCCTTGTTTATCGGCTTTTCCCGTCTCGCCCTTTATGCGGAATTTGCCGGCTTCTCGGTCCCGCCTGGGCTGTCGTCCCGTTTCCGCATTCAGGATGAAAATAGTGCAAATGATGTTCCGTTATTGCGCAGAGGATGTGTTTGTTTAGCCGGGAGCCGTAGGTGAGCGCGCTCGCCTATGGCTCCCGGCTAAACAAAGTTACTGGGCCATGACTTAGCTGATGGCACTGCGCATTGCTGTGGATGCCTTGCCGCCGCGCGCCAGCGCGCGCTGCACCAGATCGATGGTGAACTGTTCGTGGGAGATGCCTGCCGACTCCAAGCCGCCAGACAGGCCCGCCAGCGGACTGAAATCGGGATTGGGATTCACTTCGAGAATGTACGGCTTACTACCGCGGACGCGGAAATCGACACGGGCATAATCGCGGCAGCTCAGCAAGCGAAAGGCCCGCTTAGCCAGCGTTTCCAACTTGTTTCGCAGACGCGGCGAGATGCGGGCCGGATACTTCGGCGGCGTCGCCTCGTAGTCGCGTGTGCCCGGTTTCCACTTGGCATCATAGGTCACGATCGGCCAGAAATCGGGATCTTTATCGATGAAAAGGATCTCCGAGACTGGCAACACGCGCAACTCAGGTGTTTCGATCAAGCCGATGCTGAATTCGCGGCCGAGAATGAACTCCTCGATCAACACCGGCGGACCATAGTTTTCCAGCAGGTAAGCAACGCGATTGTTGAGGCGCTCCAGGTTGGTGACGACGCTGCCCTGATCAACGCCGACACTGGCGTCCTGCGTCGCCGGCTTAACGATCACCGGCCAACCGAGTGGACAATCCCCGACCGGCACATCTTCGACGACGAAGAACTTCGCCGTCGGCAAGCCAGCTCCGGTCAACAGATGTTTGGTCAGGTGCTTGCTTCGTGCCAGGCACAGTGTTTGATAGGGACAACCGGTATAGGGAATTTCTAGCCACTCCAGAAGCCCGGCGACGTGGGCCTCGGTGTCGCCGAAGTCGGCCAAACCCTCGAAGAGATTGAAAACCACATCCGGGCGGAGATCGCGGAGGCCCTCCAGCAACCCGGCAGGATCGCGCGATACGCCCAAGGTACAGACATCGTAGCCAGCTTCGGTCAAGGCTTGCTGCACGAAATTGGTGGTGAAAAGGATCTCGTGCTCGGAGTCTGCATCGGGATGGTCTTCCGGTAGAACGGGCTGATTGTGCAGGACAAGGACTCGGAGGGAGGAGTGGTCGGCGGCTGGCATCTCAGCGATCATAGGCAAGTCAAACTCGAGGAACTCATCGCTTTCTCGTTCCCGCAGTAGGCGTAAGAACGAAAGACACGGGAATAGTATTGAACAAAATCGTCTCCTATCGCAACCCCTATTTGTGCAAAATTGTGACAATTCGCTGTCTTCAGCTCGGATTATGGCAATCGTCACGGTCATAGCGATGCATTCTTCGCTGTCCGCTCCACAGCTGCTTGCAAAATGCTTTCGATCAGCTGCTCGTAACTCCAGCCAGCCAGACGGGCCAGGATGACCAGATCGCTCGATTCAGGGTTGAGGCCGGGCAGGGGATTGACTTCCAGGAAATACGGCGTGCCGTCTTTGAGGCGGAAGTCGATGCGGGCCACATCGCGGCAGCCCAGCGCTCGATAAACGGCGAGTGCGGCATTCTCCACGGCTTGGAGACGCTCCGGCGGCAGTTTGGCCGGACATTCGTAGTGGACGCGCTGACGATAATCGCGTTTCACCTCCAGGCTATAAATGAAACGCTCTTCCTTGCGCTTGGGAAGGACGCGCATGACTCCCAGGATCGTAGGAGGAGAATTACCGATGATTCCTACGGTCAGCTCATCCCCCTCGATGTATTCCTCGACGAGGATTGGCTGCTGGTAAGCGCGGCGGTGGCTTTCGATTGCCTCGATCAGTTCTTGCGGCGTATCCACAATGCACTTGCCGCGGATACCCTTGCTCGATCCCTCCCAGGCCGGTTTGACGATGGCTGTCCACGGCAAGCAGTCCCATGTCTCGATATCGTCCAGTGAATCATCCGGTCCCCAAACGGCCCCCTGAGGGACTTTCACACACCGCGTGGCTTGAACCAGCCGCCTGGCGCAATCTTTGTCAAGCGTCACGGAGAGAGCCAGCGGATCGGAGCCGGTGTAGGGGATGCCGAGCATCTCTAACACAGCCGGCACGCGCGCTTCGCGGCAGCGGCCGATGCCGTGGCCTTCGGCGATATTGAAGACGAAATCGGGACGATCGCGCAGCAGGCATTCGAGCAGCTCCCGGCCATCGCCCAGACGCTCGACCTTGTGCCCCAACCCCTCCAAGGCGGCGGCAATGGCGTCGATGGTTACAGGGCTGTCGAACTCTTCTTGGAAATCGTCGGGAAGGTTCGCCGAGGCGGGCAGATCGGCTTTCAGGTCGTAGGTGATGCCGATGTTCATCCTATCCCTCAAAAACGAACCACAGAGTCACAGATAAACACCGAGAAAAAACAGAATCGAGAGTGAAAGCTCAAAGTAGCTTTCTATCCACTCTGCGTTTTTCCATTTTGGTTCTTTTCTCTGTTTTCTCTGTGCCCTCTGGGACTCTGTGGTTAGTTTTTCTTTCTCACGAGCCACAACCGTTGGCCAATATGCCGAGGGAAAGCAACTCCTCGCTGTGACCATTCAATTCGTGGCAGGCCTCCTGCACTTCGGAAGTGTACGCTTGAGGATTGGTCAGCACGGTCAGCTCGCGTCGGGCCATGCGATCATTGCCGGCAGGGACCAGAGCCGATTGGCTCCCTTGCAACAGTGCTGATACGGTGGGACCAGCGTCCCGCCGGTCAGAGCGAGCTGGCTGAACCGTTTGCGGTTTGTCCTCCGCTTGATAACGGACCAACATGCCCTCGTAGTTCCGCAATACGACGGCGTCATCGTTGGCGGAGATGAGATAGTTGGGCATGACCGGAATTTTGCCACCGCCGTGCGGGCTATCGACGACATAGGTTGGGATGCCCAGGCCGGATAGATGGCCCCGCAGCCCTTCCATGATCTCCATACCCTTCCACACCGAGGTACGGAAGTGCCCCGCTCCGATAACCGGATCGCAATGGAAGATGTAGTACGGACGCACCTTGATGCGCAACAGCGCCCGCATTAGCCGACGCATGGTTTCCAGAGAATCGTTGACCCCCTTAAGGAGAACAGTGTGATTGTTGACCGGCATGCCAGCTCTGAGCAGGGCCTGGCAGACCTGGGCTGCCTCCGGGGTAATCTCGCGCGGGTGGTTGAAGTGCGTCTGAATCCACACCTTGCCGGCTGAGGCCAGCAGATCGATCAGGTTGCGGTCGAACAGTTTTTGCGGCAGCGTCACCGGCACCCGCGTACCGATGCGGATGACATCGACGTGCGGGATGGCCGCCAAGTTGTCGAGGAAGTAACGCAGTTTGGCTACCGGCAGCGTCAACGGATCGCCGCCGGACACAATGACATCGCGGATCTCGGCATGATCGCGGATGTACTCGATCATGCGTTCGTCGTTACGGCTGATGGCATCCCAGCCGCCGCGCACCATGGTGGCCCGCTTGCGTGTGCAGAAACGGCAGTACATGGTGCAGACATGGGTTGTTACCAGCAGGACGCGGTCGGGATAACGGTGCGTCAGTCCCGGCACCGGCGAATCCTTGTCCTCCTCCAACGGATCTTCCAACTCATAACCGGATGGGTTGAGCTGCTCCAGCGGCGAGGGCACCGCTTGGCGGCGAATCGGATCGTTGGGGTCGCTGGGGTCGATCAGGGAAAAGTAGTAAGGGGGGATGGCCGTCTTGTACTCGGCTTCAAGTGAGCCAATGGCTTCCAACTCTGCCGGTGTGAACGGCAAAAGTCCGCGCAACTGCCGGACGGAGCGGATAGCGTTTTGTGACTGCCATCGCCAATCGTCCCAGAGGTGATCGGGGACATGACGCCAGAGCGGATGACGTCGGGATTTACCGGGAGGTTCTTCATCGTCGTAACCGCCGCTAGCGGGACCGGCGTCGTGCCGGTCGTGCAGCGGACGCGGATGAAACCCGGTACGCTCTTCGGATTCACTCATACTTCCAGGATGCCTCCAAAAGACTCAGATGCCTCGCGTGCTCCCGGGTAAACACTGAATGCTCGGATGTTCCCAACCGGGCCAAGGGAAAGACCATCCGAGGACTTCAGCTGTCCCTGGCACTTCACATCACACGCGGATGCTAACGCGAAGCGCACAAAATGCAAGTCCTACCGAGACAAAAATAGTCTCGCACGTCGATTTTTTTTCGATATTCTTGCCATAACTCTCACTCTTTGCCGTCTTGAAGGCTTCATCTCGGTTTCCGTGCCCGCTCCCAGTAGACCATTGAGGCTGCTCTGGCAGGCACTCTGGGTTGTTTGCAGCTGCATCCATGCATTGGTTAATCTGAGCAAGTGTAGATGTAACTGCTCTTTCAGCCAAGGCGATCTCCCTAAAAAAATCATCGCTGTCGGAAAATTATTGATCTCATCGACTATCGCCGCCAAAGAGTTGAGAGAGGACACATAGTCGATGAGACATTTTTTCCTTCCTCTCGCTCTCCAGCAGAGGACTTGAGAACGAGAGGAAAGATACGCCTTCGCTTACGCTTCTGGCTCGGGTACACTGGCCGCATGAGATCTCCGTCTTCTTTCCCATCATCGGGTTTGGTGCGTGCCTTGGGTCCATTGACGGCGACCGCCGTGGTGGTCGGCACCGTGATCGGCTCGGGCGTTTTCAAAAAGCCGCAGGCCATCGCCGAACATGTGCCGAATTTCGGCCTGGTTGTCCTGTTGTGGGCGCTGGGCGGCGTACTGGTTCTGTTGGGTGCCTTGGCTTACGCCGAAGTGACAGTGCTGCTGCCGCGTGCCGGCGGCAACTACGTGTTCCTGCGCGAGGCGTATGGCCGACTGGCCAGCTTTCTATGGGGTTGGGTGGATTTCTGTATCATCCGCTCGGCCTCGCTGGCTGCCCTGGCCACCATCTTCACCGAATCGCTGCACGACATTCTTCGCAACGAGGCCTTTCAGCGAGCGGTCGGTCTGGCGTCCGGCACTCACCTCGGTTTTTGGCCACAGCGGTTGCTCACCGTAGCGGTGCTGGCCGGACTTGCCTGGGTCAACATTCGCGGCGTGCGCTGGGGTGGCCTGGTACAGCTCTTCATCACCATCCTCAAAGTCGGCTCGCTGGCCGCCATCGCTCTATTGCCGTTCCTGGTGTTCACCGATTGGTTGTCCGCGTCGGCCGGCGGGACGCCGGTCCCACCGACAGTGGATTTGGGCAACCTGCGTCCACTTTGGCCGGAGGATTGGAGCCAGGTATCCTGGGGAGGTCTCGGCTCCGCTTTTTTGGGCGTACTGTGGTCCTTCCACGGTTGGCAAAACCTTGCTCCTGTCGCCGAAGAAGTGCGCCGGCCCCAGCGCAACATCCCATTGGCCCTGCTCGGCGGCGTCGCCATTATCATTATGCTCTACCTGGGCGCGAACCTGGCTTACTATCTGGTCATCCCAGGCCATCAGATGGCCCAGCTGAAACAAACAACGGTGGCGACGGAATTCAGTCTGCGTTTACTGGGACCATTGGGGGCCGCGGCCGCATCAGCGGCGGTGATGGGATCGGTCTTTGGTGCGCTCAACGGCAACCTGCTGGTCGGCCCGCGTCTCTTGTATGCAATGGGTGAGGACGGCCTGGCGCCCCGCGCTCTGGGGGATATCCATGCCCGCTATCGCACGCCAGCGCTGGCCATCGCTGTCTTGGCCGCCTGGTCGTCGCTTCAGGTCGTGATTGTGGCCTTGTTGACCTGGCTAGGCTGGCTGGAAGAGAGCAAATCGCATTTCGACCGCTTAACCGACTTCGCCATGTTTGGGGCGGTCCTCTTTGAGACGCTGGCAGTGGTATCGATCTTTATTTTCCGCCGTCGAGGGAACCGACATCTCGGCGATCATGCGGAGGCCGAACGGCTGTATCGTTGTCCGGGCTATCCGCTGGTGCCGGCCCTGTACGTGATTGTGCCAGCGTTCCTTGTGGTCAATATGTTTCTGCGTGAAGAAACTTTCGTGGAGGCGCTGGCCGGAGTCGGCTTCATCGCCCTCGGTGCAGCGGTGTACGGCCTCTTGGGTCTGGGGCGCCGTAGCGGCCAGGTGTGTCTTCCGAAGTAGGTAAACGGCCAGCGTCAGCCAGCTGTTTGCCTACTTCGGAAGACACATCCCAGAGGCACAAGCGGACTTGACCTGCTCCGCCGAAAATGAATAATCCATCTATCCGAGACGGCCCCGCGTTTGGGGGCGGACCGAAAGGAACGGTCTTCATGCCTGGTTCAATCAATGGCAATGGCATCGCTGAGGTGTTGCGGCGGCCAATACCCGTTTCCAGCCAAGAGCGCTTGACGCTTTTGCATCAGCTGCTTGGTGAGCCGGCCTGCCGCCAGCTAGGCATTTATCCCATTCCTGACGGCTTTAAGCTGTCTGTGGTCATCCCCGTCTACAACGAAGAGCGCTGGATCGGCGAAGTGGTACGGCGCGTGCAAGCGGTCCCTATTCCTAAAGAGATCGTCATTGTCGATGATTGCAGCACGGATAACACGCGCAATCTCCTCAAGCAGCTCGAAAACAGTGAAGTCCGTGTTTTCTATCAACCCTGCAACCAGGGCAAAGGTGCGGCCTTGCGACGTGGCTTCCAAGAAGCGACCGGCGATGTCGTTCTCGTGCAGGATGCCGACCTGGAATACGATCCGGCCGAATATCCGCGATTGTTGCAGCCCATCTTGGAGGACCGTGCTGACGTGGTCTATGGCTCGCGTTTCATTGGCGAGACGCACCGCGTGCTCTATTTCTGGCACTACGTCGCCAACAAATTGCTGACGATGTTATCGAACATGTTCACCAACCTGAACCTGACCGATATGGAGACGTGCTACAAGGTGTTCCGCCGTGAGGTTCTGCAAGGGATCACTCTGAAATCGGATCGTTTCGGTTTCGAGCCAGAGATCACGGCCAAGATTGCCCGCAAGCGTCCCGGCCAACCGGCCTGGCGCATCTACGAAATCCCCATCAGTTACTCCGGCCGCACTTACGAGGAAGGCAAAAAAATCGGCCTCAAGGACGCTTTCAATGCGTTGTACTGTATCTTGCGCTATCGTTTCTTCGATTGAAACACCTTAACTGGCTGTAGTCTTTGCCGCTGAGGATCGAACATCGCCACGGCGGCCAGCCGACCCGCCGCATCCACAACCGCCACTTCTTGAGGAGCGAGGGGCGAGGAGCGCAAGGCGAGGGAAGAAAGTCCTTCTTGCTCCTCGCCTCTCGGAACGGCGACCGTTTGTCCTTGCCCCAGACGTTTCCGTTCGTCTTCTGGCAGCACCACGCGCGGCAGCTCCACAACGGCCATTTCCATCGGCAGCAAATGTGTGTGGGCTGTCTCCGCATCGGCATCCAGCGCCAACGCGCCTTCGACAGTGAACGGCCCGATGCGCGTGCGCCGCAAGGTCTGGACGAGAGCGCCGCAGCCCAGGCGCTCGCCGAGGTCACGGGCCAGGGAACGGATGTAGGTACCTTTACCGCAGCACACTTCCAGATCCAATTGAGGATAGGAATATCCCAATATATTGATAGCATAGATCTGCACAGGACGCGGAGAAAGCGAGACTTCCTCACCGCGGCGGGCGCGCTTGTAGGCGCGTTGCCCGGCAACCTTGGCCGCCGAATACACCGGTGGGATTTGCTCAATTCTGCCGATAAATGCCGTCACGCACTCCGCCACTGCAGCCGCATCAGCAGCCACGGCTCCGGACACCGGCGTGATAATGCCGTCGGCATCATTGCTGTCGCTGTGAACGCCGAGCCGGAGCCGGGTACGATAAACCTTGTCCATGCGCTGGACGTATTCGATCAGACGCGTAGCCTCGCCCAGACAGAGAACGAGTACACCGGTGGCCAGCGGATCCAGTGTGCCGGCATGACCGATGCGCGTCCGCTTCGGAAACCAGCGCTGTACGCGATCGACTACAGCGCGCGAAGTCAGGCCAGCGGGCTTGTCCAGGACAAGTAAACCATTGATATCAGAGACCATCCTTCGCATCTTCACAACCTTATGAGCTTACAAACGACTTGGAAAGATACCGGCCGTTCGCGGGTGCCTCTCTGGATATTGGCGAGCGGGGTTGTGTCGGTCCCCTGAATAGTTTTTTCCACTCCCTCCCCCCTGGAGGGGGAGGGAAAAGCCCGCTGCCCCTCCCCCTTATGGGGGAGGGAAAAGACTGCTCGCACGTAAGCCCTCCTCCACGCCCCAATCGAGAGGGACACCCGCCGTTCGCCTACTTCTTGACGCGCAGGCCGGAAAAACGGTATTGTCAGACTGGAGAATTCACGAACCCCAACCCAGGAAGGGCCATGATTTCGATGCTTGTGACCGGAGGTTGCGGCTTCATCGGCAGCAACTTCGTCCACTACGTACTGGAACACGAACCCGATATTCATGTTATCAACCTTGACGCCTTGACCTACGCCGGCAATCTGGCGAACCTGGCGGATGTGGCCAACCATCCACGCTATCGTTTCGTACATGGTGATATCACCGACCGCGACATCGTGCGGACCGCCATGCAGGGGGTCCATAGCGTCATCCATTTTGCCGCCGAGAGCCACGTTGATCGCAGCATTCTCGACTCCGGTCCATTTATCCGCACCAACGTTCTGGGAACGCAAGTGCTGCTCGACGCGGCCCGCGCTGCGGGCGTTGAACGCTTCGTTCATGTCAGCACGGATGAAGTGTATGGAAGTTTAGGACCAAGCGGGTATTTTACCGAAGAGACGCCACTCGCTCCCAACAGCCCCTATGCGGCCAGCAAGGCCGCTTCAGATTTGCTCGTGCGCAGCTATGTTCATACCTTCCACTTTCCTGCCCTTATCACGCGCTGTTCTAACAACTACGGTCCCTATCAGTTCCCGGAAAAGCTGATTCCACTGTTCATCAGTAATCTGCTCCGTAATGAGCCGGTGCCGGTCTACGGTGATGGCCAAAATGTCCGCGATTGGATTCACGTTCGTGATCACTGTGCCGGCATTCTCACTGTGTGGAAGCGCGGCCGGGTCGGTGAGATTTACAACCTGGGCGGCCGTTCCGAACGTACCAACTTGCAGCTGACCCATGCCTTGCTCGAGGCTTTGGGTAAACCGAAATCGCTGATTCGCTACGTGCCGGATCGCCCCGGCCACGATCGCCGTTATGCCATCGATTGCAGCAAAAGCGAGCGCGAGCTGGGCTGGCAGCCGGCCATCGCTTTCGAGGATGGTCTGCGACAAACTATCGATTGGTACAAGAGCCATGCCGACTGGATCGCCGCCATTCGCACGGGCGAATATCTCCAATATTACCAGCGGCAGTACGGATCCTTGGTTCACGATGCCTCCTAGAAGCCTCCGAGAATAGCCATGCGTATCCTGGTAACGGGCGTGATGGGCTTTGCAGGAAGCCACTTGGCCGAGGCGCTGCTGGCGCAGGGGGGCCATTGTGTCATCGGCGTGGCGCGGCGGAGGACATGGCCCGACGCTTGCCGCCATCTGGCAGCACATGTGGAGTTATATGAATGCGATCTCTGTGATGGCGAAACCCTGGAACAGATTTTGCGCGCCGTGCAGCCAGAGCGCATTTATCATCTGGCCGGCTATCCCCATGTCGGCCGCTCGTTCCAGGAGGCAGAAGCAGCCTGGCAGGGCAATCTGACAGCGACGCATCGTCTCTATGACGCCGTGGTACGCTGGGGCGGCCGGCCGCGCATCCTGTTTGTCGGCAGTGGCCTGGTCTACGGCGACAGCGTCAGCGGGACGGACGGTTGCACGGAAAACGATCTGCTGCGGCCCGAGAGTCCTTACGCCGCCAGTAAAGCAGCCGCCGACCTGGTGAGTTACCAATATACGCGCCATCCCGGTTTGGACATTGTTCGTGTACGGCCGTTCAACCACATTGGCCCGCGTCAAGCGCCGCAGTTTGCCGTACCCAATTTCGCGCGCCAGTTGGCGGCCATTGAACGCGGCCGGCAGCCGCCGCTCCTTCAGACTGGCAATTTGCAATCCTGCCGCGACCTCACCGATGTCCGCGACGTCGTTGCCGCTTATATGCTAGTAATGGAACAGGGCCCCAGCGGCGAGGTATATAACGTCGGCTCCGGCCAGAGTTATGCCATGCAGACCGTGCTGGAGCGGTTGATCGCCTTGTCAGGTATCGCCGTCGAGGTGCGGCAAACGGCCAATCTCCTGCGGGCGGCGGACACAGCCCATGTCCGGGCCAACACCGACAAGCTGCGGCACGAGACGGGATGGCAGCCGCGCTTCCACCTCGATCGAACCTTGGCCGACATCCTGGCCTACTGGCGCGAGCAACCGTGAAATGAGCATTGATAGGTAAGAATCCTTATGAAGATCGCTGTAATTGGTACAGGTTATGTCGGCCTGGTGACGGGAACCTGTTTTGCGGAAAGCGGCAACGAGGTGACCTGCATCGATAAAGATGTGCGCAAAGTCGAGATGCTCAAACAGGGCCAATTGCCGATCTACGAACCGGGCCTTCTGGAACTGGTGCAGCGCAACCGCCGCGAGGGCCGGTTGTATTTCACGACTGATCTGGCCGCGGGTGTGGGACCGGCTCAGCTCGTTTTCATCGCTGTGGGCACGCCGCAGTCAGCGGATGGCTCCGCTGATCTGTCTACCGTCTGGGACGTCGCCGATGCCCTGGCCGCGGTCATCACTGGGCCGAAAATCGTGGTCATCAAGAGCACGGTCCCGGTCGGCACCAATCGCGCCGTCGCCGAGCGCTTGGCGGCTCGCAACAAGCACGCCATCGACGTGGCCAGCAATCCAGAATTTCTCAAGGAAGGAGCTGCCATCGACGACTGCATGAAGCCCGATCGCGTCGTCGTTGGTGTGCGCCGTCCCGAGGTAGCCGAGGTCTTGCACGAATTGTATGCGCCGTTTCTGCGCACGGAACGGCCGTTCCTCGTCATGTCGCCCGAAAGCGCCGAGATGACCAAGTATGTCGCCAACGCCATGCTGGCCACCAAGATCAGCTTCATCAACGAAATGGCCAACCTGTGCGAGCGTCTGGAGGCCGATATCAATGACGTGCGCCGCGGCATCGGCCACGATGGCCGCATCGGCTTTCAGTTTCTCTTCCCCGGCGCCGGTTACGGTGGGAGTTGCTTCCCGAAAGACATTCGCGCTCTTTTAAGTATGTCCAAGAAACTGGGGGTCCCCGCGCACGTCCTGGAGGCCGTCGATCACGTCAACGAAGCGCAAAAGCAAGTGCTGGTTCGCAAGGTACGCGAACATTACGGCGATGCCTTGAAGACCAAGACGCTGGCCGTTTGGGGCCTGGCCTTCAAACCGCGCACCGACGACATCCGCGAAGCGCCGTCGCTGGTGTTTCTCGATGCCATGTTACAATCCGGTGTGCGCCTACGCGTCCATGATCCGGAAGCCATGACCAATGTCAAGGCCGTTTACGGCGATAAGCTGGTTTACTGCGATCGGCCCTACGGCGCCCTGGAGGGAGCGCACGGCCTGGTGATCGTCACGGAATGGCAGGAGTTTCGCCATCCTGATTTCGAGGTGATGCGGCGTCTCCTGGCCGAGCGTGTCATCTTCGATGGCCGCAACCTCTATGACCCCAAGACGCTCGCGGGGTTCGGCTTCACCTACTACTCGATCGGACGCAAAACGGTGTAGTCGTAGGGCACAGTGGCAACGTGCCCTACGGCTTTTTGGGAAAAAAGAACGTCTCCGCCGTCCGCCGCAACAGCCAGTCTCGATCCGCTGCACTGAGGAAATCCAGACGCTTGCTCACTAGCTCGATGCTGTCGGCATATTTGTGTTCGACCACCTGAAACGGACAATCGCTCTCCCACATGCAGCGTTCGACGCCGAATGCCTGGATTACTCTGCGGATAAGCGGTGCCAGGTCGTCGTAAGGTGGTTTCTTCTTGCCCAGCCCGTAGAAGGCACCGATTTTGACCATGACTTTCTTGTACTGGGCCATGTTACACAGTGCCGTCACGTCGGCATCGCGGATCGTCCCATCCGCGCCGATGCGGGCCAGGTGATCGATAAGGACCGGCGTACTCGGATGTTTGCGGCACATGCGTTCCAGATCCGGCAGAGCGTCCGGATTGATGAGGCAGCTGATGGCCTGGTTGTTCTTGGCAGCGGCGGCAAACATCTTATCGTAGCCGGCCGCGCGCAGCCAATTCTTACCCTTGCCCTGGTTCGGCTTGACGCCACGCTCCAGACCCGGATAGATGCGGAAAGCCCGTACTTTTCTTTTGGCCAGCTCGCCCATGAGACGATCCGGTGCCTCGGCATTGGGATCGATAACAGCTGTGCCGCAAAAGACATCCTTGTATCCAGCGATCATGTCCAACATATAGCTATTATCGTATCCGTAATAGCTCATCTGGATGAGATTGATGCGATCCACGCCGGCCGGTCTGGTGTGCCGGAAGAGATCCTCCGGCGTGAAGCGCTTGGGCTTCATCTCCTCGACCCGGTAGTCTCGTGCCAGCGGATAATGAGCTGTGTCGTCGGTCCAGACATGGACGTGTGCGTCGATGTAGTTCATGAAGCGATCTCCCGGAAGAAGGAAAAGGCAGTTCGACGATGGAGATGATTGTCAGCAACGCCGAGAATAGAGGCAAGGGAGGAACGGAGCGAAAGATTTTCTCGCTGGCGAGAAAATTTCACCACACAACTGCTACGCGAACAGTCTTTGCACTCTGCTTACAATGAAGATAGAATTAGTGCCCGTGAATTTGTCATCATACCAGCAAGCGAGAACAACTATGAGAATACCTGCTCCTGTTTGGCGAGGGCCGGCAGCCGTGCTCCTTGCTGTCGTCTTGGCCACCGACACGGTTCAGGCGCAAGCCCCCAGCGCCCCTGACACTCCCGGCGCCCCTGAGGCCACCGTACTGCGCAACCTGTCATGGTCGCAAACCCCTCCCGTCCCCGGTGCCCCTGGTCTCCCGGGTAGCACGGGGTATCCCTACTGGGGTACGGCGCCGCAGAGCTTTGCTCCTTCGCGAGTCACCGTTCCGGTGCCGGGGCCGTCTCCCTTCATCATCTCGAACGCTGCCAGGTCGGCGCCACCTCAAACCAGTGTGGGGGTTGGAGCTGGCGGTGGATTTATACTGCCGTTCATGACAGTGAGAGACGTGACTCTCGACAATAGGGCCCATATTTGGCTTCGTGTCCCCAAAGGCGCTGAGATCTGGGTCAACGGCATCAAGACCAAGCAAACCGGCGAATCGCGCTACTTCTTCTCGCCACCGTTGACGCCAGGCGAAAAGTACAGCTACCAGATGCGCCTCCGTTGGATGAAGGACGGCAAACCCGTGGAAGAAACGCAACGCATCCTCATTCAGGCCGGCCAAACAATCCGCCGCGATTTCACCACATCGCGTTGATCTATGGTTTCGCCAGACAATAATCGGTCCAGACGTGAACGTGTGCGTCGAGTAAACCTATGCGTATCTCTGTAGAATCGCATCTTCCACCAGCCCGGCACGTTAGCGAGGGCCGCTGTATTGGGGACGGTCATAAGCGGTCTGGCATGGATTAACAGATACCTCAGCCTGCGACTTCTCAGGACGACAGGCACTAATGGAGAGAGATAAAGTATTATAAAGTATTATATAACATCAAGCTCCTTAGCGGTGTTTCGACCACCGTGTCACCACTTCGTTAGCGATGGTAGCCAGCAGCAAAGCGCCGCCGATGACGGTGTATTCCAGATCGCTGCCGATATCGGCGTTGTACGTGCAAATCTGTTGCAACAGAGGTAGCACCGCTGCGCCGAGGACGATGCCGGGGATAGTGCCTTCGCCGCCGCGCAAGTTGCATCCGCCCAGCACGGCCCCGGTGATGGCGTATAGCTCCAGCAAGGAGCCGGCGCTGCTGGGCGTGGCATTGCGATACATCAGAAAAAACAACAAGCCGCCCAGGCCGGCCAGCGTCGAACAGATCACGTAGGCTGCGATCTTGTGCCGATCCGTAGCGATGCCGGCGTAACGTGCCGCCTGTTCGTTATTGCCGATGGCGTACCAGTAGCGGCCATAGACACTGCCGTGCAAGAGCACTGCCAAGAGAAGCGCCACCAGGGCCATCCAAAGTAAGATGTGAGGAAAACCCAGCAGCCGATCGCTGACCAGTAAGGCACGCAAGGCGGCGGTGTGCGGATCGGAAGGCAGCGCCAAAGCGCCAGGACTCAACCAACGCGCCAGACCACGATACATGAACAGGCCGCACAGCGTCACCAGAAACGGCTGCAGATGCAGGCGCGTGATAAGTAAGCCGTGAAACAGCCCAATCTGCGAAGCGAAGGCCAGCAACATCAGCATGGCCACCCACGGCGGCACGCGCTGTCCTGGTAGATAGAGGTGACAAGCCCAGGTCAGTGCTGCACCGGGAAGGAGCGAAAGCAGGACGGCGATGCGGCGCGAAATTCCTATCGCAGGAAGCAGCGCGGAACCGAGCAGCACGCCGTCCAGTCCCAGGCAGAGCGCCAATGGCACCGTCTGCCGTGCCGACAGTGGGCCGCTCAGGAGCAGTCCGAAATAAACCGCCACCAGACCCAGCAGAGAGCCAATCGATAGATCGATGCCGCCCGCAACGATCAACATGCCGACACCCAAGGTCGGGATGCCGTAATAGCCCAGTCGTTCTGCCAGGGTTTGATGATTGTGCAGCGAGCGCGCGGGAGGAAACGATCCCATCAGGACAGCATAAACGATCAGCACCATCAGCAACACACCCAGCAATCGTGTCATCTCTGCTATCTCCTCTCATTCCAAGGCGTGAGGAGGGAGGAGTTCTCTGTTCTCCTCACGCCTCCCTTTCTTCTGAGCCGCCGGTGGCCAGGTGCATGATGGCCTGTTCGCTCAGGGCAGCGCGCGGCAGTTCGCCGGCCAGGCGTCCTTCGTGCAGCACCAACACGCGATCACTCATGCCCAGCACTTCTTCCAGGTCGCTGGAAATCATAACAATGGCAATGCCGGCGGCGGCCCATTCATCCATCAGCGCGTAAATCTCGCTCTTGGCGCCGACATCGACGCCGCGTGTCGGTTCATCGAGGATGAGGACGCGCGGCTGGCGCACCAGCCATTTGCCGAGTACGATTTTCTGCTGGGTGCCACCCGACAGCAGACCAACCGGCTGACTCAGGCGCGGCGTCCGCACGCGCAGCCGCTGGCATAGCTGTTGCGCCATTTCGCTCTCACGGCGGGGCAAGACCAGGCCGAGCCGGCTGTTGCGATCGAGGTTCGGCAGTCCGAGATTATGCTGGACGCTTTCTTCGAGGACCAGGCCATGTTGCCGACGGTCTTCCGGGGTCAAAAGCAGCCCGGCGGCGATGGCATCGCCGGGCGAACGAATCGACACGGGCCGACCATCCAGGCGCACTTCACCGCAGACGAGCGGCCGCAATCCGAACAGGGCCTCGGCCAATTCCGTGCGGCCGGCGCCGACCAGGCCAGCCATGCCGACGATCTCGCCGCCACGCACAGCGAAGGAAATCGGAGTTTGCGGACCTCCCTGATAGCATAAATCGCGGACTTCGAGCCGGATGGGATGCTCCTCCGGACGAATGGAGGCTGCTCCCGTCTCAGCCACAATGCCGGTGACATCCGCGACCGGTGGGACGCTGCTCCCACCGGCGGCGTGACCGCGGCGGAAAAACTGCTTCAAGTCGCGGCCAACCATCAGCTCGACCATGCGGCGGTGCGAAATTTCCTCGCGTGCCAATTCGCCGGAATTGCGACCGTCGCGCAGGGCAACGACGCGATCGGCGACGGCTTGCACTTCCATAAGCCGGTGCGAGATGTAGACGACGGCCACGCCTGAAAGCCTTAACTCAGCGATGACCTCGAACAGCCGCTCTGTCTCGCGCTGGGTCAGGCTGGAGGTGGGTTCATCCATGATGAGGATACGGGCCTTCCGCGCTAAAGCACGAGCGATCTCGACCATTTGCCGTTGCCCGGGCGGCAGTTCGCCAACCAGCCGATGCGGCGCCACCTCCAGACCGACACGCTCCAACAAGCGGCGAGCGCGATCGTTCATGCTGCGGCGCTCGAGCCAGCCCAGCAAGCCGCCGCGGATTTCCTCATTGCCGAGAAACAGATTGGCGGCTACCGAGAGATTGTCGGCCAGATTCAATTCCTGGTGGATCAGAACAATGCCGCACGTCATGGCCTCAGCAACACTGGAAAAACGCACGGGTTCATTGTCGAGGAGCATCTCGCCGGCATCGGGCGCGTGGATGCCGGCCAAGATCTTCATGAGCGTCGATTTGCCGGCGCCATTCTCGCCAATTATGGCTAGCACTTCGCCGGCCGAGACGGACAACGACACACCGTCCAGCGCCTGCACGCCGGGGAACGCTTTGCGGATACCACGCGCTTGCAACATTGGAGCCACTATCCAAAGGAACCGTCAAGAGGTCCAAAGAGGCCACGAAAAGAACGAGGAAAAAGAAACTCCATACTACTCGTTTTATCGTTGTTTTATTTTTTTCTCTTTTGTTTTCTCTTCTTGTTCTTTTCGTGGCATCTCTGGGCATTTGGCGGTTTATTGGGTTAACAATTCGCGTATCTCCTTCTGAAACACAGCGGCGGAGATGCGATCCTTGCCGCCATCCTTGGTGATGACACGATGAGGAAAGTACAAGATACCATCGTTGGGCAGCACAGAGCGGTCGCCTTTGACCAACGCAGCCATGAGACGCACGGCATGATAGCCGAACGCAAACGGATTTTGCACCACCGTGCCGTAAATGTGGCCGTCGAGGATGCCTTGTACTGTGGCTTCGTTTTCGTCGAAGCCAACGATCTTGACCTGACCAAGTTTGTCCTTGTCCCGGACGGCCGAGAGAATGGCCGGCGGATTGTAGGCCCACAGACCAACGAAGCACAAATTCTTTTCACCGGCCAGGTCGGTCAAGGCATCGCTGGCGTTTTCGGTGGCTTTTTGACTGCCGATGGGTTGATCGGTGTAGGTGCGATAAAGACGATATTTTCCGTACATTTGTCCATCAGGTCCGTAATCGAGGTCGTTGATGTCTTTCGGCTCCGGCTTACCGGCCAACTCATCGAGCATGCCCTGACGGCGCTGGCGCGCGTTAAGCGGCTCGGTCTGGCCGACAAAGACGGCCAGTACCCCGCCGTCCGGCAGTGCTTCCTTGATCAGCTGGCCGACGGCGCGGCCGGCCTTGTAATTGTTCGTGCCGAGGTAGCAGACCCGGCCGCAATCGGGAGCGTCGTTGTCTTGCGTGAGAAGCGGAACTTTGGCTGCCACTTCCTTCAAATGGGCGCTCTGTCCTTGAGGATTGATGACACTAACGGCAATCGCCTTGATATCTTGATTGACCAGGTCATCGAGAATCATGGTCTGGTTGGCGGCGTCGCCATCGGCAGGCTTGCGGAAGACGACTTCGACGCCGAACTCTTTCTCGGCCTTGGCGCAGCCTTTTTCCGCAAAGGTCCAGAAGGTTTCCGGATTGTTGGTTACAAAGGCGACGCGCATGCGCGGCTGGCCTTGCTGACAACCGACTGTCACTGCCAGCAGCAGACCAGCTGCCAACCTGCGGAGAGAGGGAAGGGATTTCATGGTGCAGCTCTTTATCCGTGAGGACGATTGCAAGGAAGCTCACGGAGAAAGATACAGCCAGTCCGCAGCACCAGCAAGGGCATCCCTGGTCGGCAGTCCCCATGAGAATATGGCCCTTTTCCCTCAAAAGACGCGTTGGGCCTGGCGATAACGGAGCTGGAACAAGGCTGCAGCCCATGAAGACCTCCTTTCAAAGGCCCAATCATGGAGACATTTCTGTTGGTGAGAAGAGGGAAGACATTTCTACGGGGGGTTGACGGGGCCTGATGCAATTTTTTCCCCATGAGGAACGCGAGTTTTTTTACTGGCGTATTCTGCCGCAACAACCGATACCTTTAGAAATAGGCAGACCAAAGGGATTCGGCACCTTTATCGAGCAGGGATGCGCACCATGACGACCCCAAGAAAGGGCCGCCACGAACGATACCTTGTCGCTCGGTACCGGTGGGTGCCTGTCGCGCTGTTGGTGTTGATTAGCGGTTGTCAGATTCCGCCTGCTCAGCCATCGGGATGTACGCCAGCAACAGCGAATGCCCCCCGTCATCGCGTTCTCATGCGGCAGCTCCTGTGCGATACCGGCGCAGAGATTGCTCATCATCCATTGCGCGCCGGGCGCATGATGCTCGCCGGTGAGGCAGCGTGGCTCTGCTCCGCGGGACGGGGCATCTTCGGCAAACGCCTCGGCATGTGCTTGCATGGAACGCCGCCGCCGTTGTGTCCGTGCGCGGATGGACTGGATCCCGCGCTGATCGAGACGGGATTGCAGCCGATGGCGGTGCAGTTGTACCGCGATGGCGGAGCAGCCCTGGCTGTGCTGGAGCAACTGATTGATTCGGCCCAATGCCGCATCGACGTGCTCATGTACATCTGGGAGGACGATGCGGTGGGCAGGAGCATCGCCGAGCGTCTGGCTGCGGCGGCCGCGGCCGGGCGACGCGTCCGCGTTCTCGTCGACGGCGGCGCCAATCTCATCTTCGCTCCCTCGCCGGCCACGGATCCTCTCCCCGACTCACTGCCCTCCATCCCCTCACGGCAAGAAAAGCCCAAGACAGCTGGCGAAGTCAATGGCGTGGTCTGCTGGCTGGCCCAGCAGCCCGGCGTTGAGCTGATTCGCATCCGCAATCCCTGCGCGCACTTTGACCATCGTAAATTGGTGTTAATCGACGGCCAGGCTGCCTGGGCCGGCGGGCGAAATTTCACGCAACCTGGTTTCTTTGTGCGCCATGATCTGTCGTTGACCATGCAGGGGCCGCTTGTCGTCTCGTGGCAAACCATGTTTGAGAATTATTGGCGCGAGCAAGGCGGCAAGCCAGAATGTATTCAACCTCCGGCCAGCAAGACACCAGTCCCACCCATTGTTGCCAATGCCGCCGGGCGTCTCGTCGAGAACACGCCGACGCATCACAGTCTGCGCCAGGCGCTTTATCACGCTATCGATCATGCCCGCCATTTCGTCTACCTGGAAAATCCGTATTTGACTGACAACGGCGTCATCGTCAAGCTGGCCCGCGCCCGGCGGCGCGGCGTCGATGTCCGTATTCTCTTCACCATCCAGTCCGATACGCCGTCGATCAATCACACCAACAAGGTGACGGCCAATCGTCTCTTGGCCGCCGGAGTGCGCGTCTATCTGTATCCGGGCCGCATCCATACCAAGGCGGCCCTCGTCGATGGCTGCTGGGGCTACGTCGGTAGCGGCAATTTCGATCTGCTTAGTCTCTATCGTAATTACGAGCTGGGCGTCGTCTTCGGTCCCAGTCCCATTCTCGACGAGCTTTATCAGATGCTGTTCCAGCCCGATTTCAACCCGGATTGGGAGTTGCATACACCGCTGCCGTTGACTGCTGCGGACTACGTTTACGAGATGCTCGCGGCGTTTTTCTTGTAAACCCTTCTTTCCTCGCCAATCGCAGCCCCTTACCATAGGGGCATGGGAACATTCGCGAATTCATCGGCATCGCTTCGGCCGAGCCGGGCGCGCTACGGCGTGCTCGGTTTTGCGTGCAGCCTGGCCTTACTGACCTATCTGGATCGCATCTGCATTATGCAGGCCAAGGACTCCATAAGGGCTGACTTGGGCTTGAGCGAAGAAGACATGGGACTGGTCTTCGGGGCCTTTCTGCTGGGTTATCTCCTGCTGGAGATGCCGGGCGGTTGGTTGGGTGATCGATGGGGACCGCGACGTGTCTTAACCGGCATGGTGTTATGCTGGTCGCTGTTCACCGCTTTGACCGGCTGTGTCTGGAGTTTCGGGCCAGACAGTGGACCGAACTTGCCAATCGGCGGCTACGTCCTCCCTCTGACGTTCAACGCTCTGATGGCACTGCTCTGGATTCGCTTTCTGTTCGGCCTGGGCGAGGCGGGCGCCTTCCCGAACGTGACACGCATGGTCGGCAACTGGTTCCCTCTGGCTGAACGTGCCTACGTGTTAGGTTGGATCTGGGCCTGTGCGCGCCTGGGCGGCGCCTTCGCGCCGCCCGTTCTCAGCGGACTAACTCGGATACTGGGCTGGCGACAAGCTTTCTGGATGTTTGGCATTCTCGGCATCGGCTGGGGCCTTTTCTTCTATGTCCGTTTCCGCGACCGGCCCGAAGAAGATCCGCATTGCAACGAAGGCGAGCGTGCCTTGATCGGCCCCTGTTCGTCATCCTCAGCATCCAGCGGCCACGCCTGGCCTTCCTGGCGGCTCCTGGCAGGCAGCTCGACGGTTTGGGCGGTATGCGCTGCTTCCTTTTTCATCAATCTCGCCTGGTATTTCTATGCCACCTGGCAGCCGAAGTATTGGGCGGAGGTGCACGGCATCGGCAGCGCCAACTCCGGCTGGCTCACAGGGGCACCTTTTCTCTGCGGCGCCGCTGGTAACGTGCTAGGCGGCCGATGGTCGGACCACATGTTGCACCGTGGTGGCAGCCGTCGCTGGAGTCGCGCTCTCGTGGGCATGAGCGGCTTTCTCCTGGCGGGATTGTGCATCTTGGCCACCGGATTCACCACGACCGTCTGGCAAGCGGAAACTCTCCTATGTCTGGGTTTTCTGGTCAACGATCTAACGGTGCCGATTATCTGGGCTGTCTGCACCGATGTAGGCGGACGCTATGCGGGCAGTTTGTCGGGGCTGATGAATATGATCGGCGGGATCGGCGGTATACTCAGCTCCACCTTGCTGCCGCGCGTGCACAACATGTTGCACGAAAACTACGATCAGTTTACCTCCTGGCGCATCATCTTCGCCGGCTTGGCTGCATCGTGGTTCCTCGGCGCCCTCACCTGGTTTATCATCGACGCCGGCAAACCGCTGGCCACCGAAACGTCTGTGGCCGGAGGGCGTTAGCCTCCGCTTGCGTCATCGGGGGTAATACCCCCGCTCGCCGGCCGGTGATCCTTTTCTCCCGCCAATTCGTACTATTAACTACAGAATAGCAGAAGAATATAAACTACAGGTGGGCAATTGTGCTTGGACCTATTTTCAATCGTGAATTTCTGACGGTACCGCGACGCACCAATCATTACCTGACGCGCGTCGCCTATCTGGGGACGCTGTGGATTATCTGCGTGACGGCCTGGATGGCCAGCGGCGGATTGTGGCGCTCGCCGACGCTGGGCGACACAGCCCGGCTCGGCTCGTTACTGTTTCAGGTCCTCACCGTTGTCGAGCTGGCGCTGTTTCTGTTCTTCGCCGCTCTGTCTGCCGCCAGCACAGTGTCGCAGGAGAAAGACCGCCGCACCTTCATCTTACTTCTTGTTACCGACCTGCGCAACGAGGAGATCGTGCTGGGCAAGCTGCTAGGCAGTCTGCTGCCGATTGTCTTGCTCCTGGCGGCAACGTTTCCGTTGTTGATGTTGCTGGTGCTTTTGGGCGGCATCGATCCGCGCCAGGTGGGGCAAGCTATGCTGATTGTGGCCGCCACGTCTCTGGCCGCCGGTTCCCTGGGCAGCCTCATCGCCCTGTGGCGCGACCGCACTTTTCAGGCGCTGGCGTTGACGGTGTTGTTCCTTGTGCTCTATCTGTGCCTGGTCAACGGTCTGGCCGTGTTGCCGGCGTTACTTCCGCAGCTATCCGCGGCCGAGGTGGCACGCTGGCAGGAATGGCTCGATCCTTTCCGCGCCCTGCGCTCGGTACAAGATCCGGCGACTTTGCTTGAACCCGGCCTATCTCCTGCCTATAGCTTCACGCTGGTCATGATCGCTCTCAGCGCCTTGCTCAATCTTTGGGGCGTGCTGCGTTTGCGCGTATGGAACCCCAGCGGGGAACCGATCATACAGCGCGAACAACCCGAAGACACCGAAGACAAGGAGCGTATTTTGGCTGGCGCTGCCCCGGTGCGGCCCAGTGTCCACGCCGCTCCTGGACCTGTGCGCCGGGTGGGGCCGAACCCGATCCTCTGGCGCGAGATCTACACGCGGGCTTATGGTCGGCGTCCGCTCCTGGTCAAGACGGCCTATTTTGTGGTGCTGGCCTTCATCTGCTGGTTTGCGCTGGCGCCGCTGTTGATCCAGCATCAACGTCTGGCTTTTGCTGCCGCTTACGGTTTGGTCCCCGTCGGCGTGCTCAGTCTACTTTTGGTAGCGGCGCAAGCGGTGACGGCTATCACTTCCGAGCGCGATACCGGAGCGCTCGATCTACTCTTGGTCACCGACCTGACGGCCAAGGAGTTCATCTTCGGCAAGCTGGGCGGCATCGCCTACAACACCAAAGAATATCTGCTGCCCCCTTTGCTTTTGGCCGCAGTCTACGCGACTTACGGCTACCTCGCTTCGCCGCCCGCCAACCATCCGGAAATGCGCGCGAGCATGAATGCGACCTCTTTTATTTGCATTGCCGGCGCCAGCCTGGTGCTTCTGGCTTTCGCCATGCTACTGGGCATCCACGTCGCCCTGCGCACGCCCAACAGCCGATTGGCCATCATCCACACGCTGAGCACGGTTTTCTTCCTGTCGGTGGGTACGTTGGTCTGCGTGGCCCTGATTTTGATTAACGGACGCTTCGAGTATCAATGGGGCAGTTTCGTGTTCTTTTTGGTGGCCGGTGTAGGCGGCTTGTGGTGGGTGCTGTCGGGCGATCGTCCTTCCGCCGCCCTGACGTGGGCGAGCTGGTTTTGTCCCTTGGCCGTCTTGTACACAGTGATGAACATTCTCGTGGCCAAGCCTGGCTCGCAGGAATCAGCGGATCCGCTCATCCCCTTCCTGGTGATCTCCGGGGCGTTCGGCTTCGCCGTGGCGGCCATGCTGGTGCCCTTGGTCAGCGAGTTCGACGTGGCTATGGGCCGCACCTCCGGCGGTGCAGACTGAAGAAAAACGGACCGCCTCCAATGCTGCTGGATATACGCCCTCCAAATATCCCGGTCCCCAATGCTGATGCCCTTCAAGGGCCGTGTCGATGGCTGTGTGTGCCAACTTATCCAGTCTCTCCTTGGGCTCGCGTCTCTTGTGGATTCCTCCTTTACCTTCTTTCTTTTTTTGATTCTTCTCAATTTCTTTCTTGGCGTCTTGACGGTTCATCCTTTTTGGATGCGCACACGGACGCGCTGGCCGATGCGCAGCGGCGGTTGGCCGGATTCCAAGGTGATGAGCACTTCCACAGTGCGGATGTCGGTGAATTCGAGCGGCTCGTGCAGGACGGAGCGGCGCTGCGTGATCCAGTTGGCGATACGCTCCACTTTGCCCTTCCACAGCAGGCCCATGTTCGTTTCATCCTCGACCGTCGCTGGCTGGCCGACGGTGACGCGGCCGATGAATTCTTGCTCCACATCAGCGCGGACGATCTGCGGCCCTTCGGCGGCGAACTGCACGGCCGGCTGTTTTGATTGACTACCGAGAACGTCGCCCGGCCCGACCAGCAGACGCAAGACGGTGCCGCGCCGCGGTGCTTTCAGGAGGCATTCGTCCAGGGCGAATTTAGCCTGATCATAGCGCGCCTTCATGACCTCGACTTCCTTCTCGACCCGACGAATGTCGTCCTCAATGTCTTGGCGCTTGAGATCATCCAGACGTTTCTCTTCGCCGCTGAGCATCGCTTCCAACTCGTGAACGTGGTCCTTGCTGATAGCGAGGTCTTTTTCATCGGCGAGCTTGTCTGCGACCAGTTTTTCCTGACGGGCATATTGACGCTTTGCTGCAGAGAGCCGATCGCGCATGGCATTAACGGCATCGTACTGCTGGGCGATGCGGCTGCGCTGCTGTTCGGGGAGTTTACCAACCTGTTTTAGGCGTAATTGGGCCTCCTCCAAGGCCGCTTGCGCCTCGGCGAGGCGGCTGCGCGCGGGTCCGTCTTCCAGACGGACCAGGGCTTCGCCTTGGGCGACGGTCTGTCCTTCTTCGACCAATATCTCAGCGACGCGACCAGGTTGCAGCGGGACCAGAGCGGTAACACCGTGGATCAGGTCCACCTGCCCGAAGCAGACAATGCCTTTGTCTTCGGAAGAAGGAGCAGGTTTTTCCAGATTGTGCTCGCTAGACACAGAAGGAGCGCCGCGCGAAGAATAGCTGAAAAGCAGACCGGCAGCAGGTGTGCAGGCGGCCAATAAGACCAACAACAACAGCCACCAACCGCGACGAGAAGGAGAAGTATGCTTCATGGATTTTTTTGCTCTTTTTCCGGCGAGCGGGGCCGCGTTAGCGCCCCGAGCGCTTCTTCTCGGGGCGTTCCGAGCGCTTCTTCTCGGGGCGTTCCGAGCGCTTCTTCTCGGGGCGTTCCGAGCGCTTCTTCTCGGGGCGTTCCGAGCGCTTCTTCTCGGGGCGTTCCG
>Ga0209061_1001734_pt1 | contig 33114 bp, 29 predicted proteins | sample Coa_R1_10_FD_187157 | JGI IMG/M metagenome (GOLD analysis project Ga0209061, IMG submission 187157) | Surface soil microbial communities from Centralia Pennsylvania, which are recovering from an underground coalmine fire - Coalmine... | ecosystem: Environmental > Terrestrial > Soil >... | reverse complement strand
CGAACGCGGGTGATGTGTTGATTCCGGCGCGCACGCTGACCGAGTTGGCGCGCATCCTTCCTACCGAGGGATCGGCGCAGATGATTGTGACGCCCAACCGCAATCAGGCGCTCTTCCGTGCAGGCGAGGTTGAGATGGTCTCGAACCTGATCTCAGGTCAATTCCCCAACTTTGAGGCGATCCTGCCCAAGAGCCATTCCACGCGCGTCACGGTTCCGACGGAGCCGTTCCGGTTGGCGGCCAGGCGCGCCACACTCTTTGCTCGCGACAGCGCCAACATCGTGAAGCTGACGGTGGCGCCGGGTGAGCAGGGCGGCCTGACGCCAGGAATTGTGACACTGGCTGCGACGGCTGAAAACGCAGGCGACACGACGAACAACATTGAAGAGGCGGCGGTGGATGGCCCCGGCATCGAGATCATCTTCAACGTGAAGTTCCTGACGGACGTGCTCGGTGTGCTCGAGACACCCCAGGTGGCGCTTGAACTGAACTCACCGCAGCAACCCGGCGTGGTGCGCCCAGGCGGCGCCGAGGGCGAGAAGTACACCTATGTGATCATGCCGATGCACAACACACGGTAGCGTATAGCCGACGCTTCGCGATACTATGACCAAGCCATGTCTGCCGCACTATCTGGCAAACATGGCTCTCTTTTTTCTTATCAGCGCACAAAAGTAAGGAGGACGCGATGTTCACTCTTGGGGTGTTTGCAATCATACTCGATGCAGAGCGGCGTGTACTCCTTTGTCATAGGTGCGATATGGATCGCTGAAATTTGCCAGGGGGTGTGCAGAGCGGGGAGACACCCTGGGAGGCAGTAGCACGCCAGGTTCGACTGCCGGTTCTTCCAAAGCGTGAGTTTGGATTGCCACAACAATGAAGTAATCAAACCATAGCCTGGCAAGCGTTCTTGTGCTATAACCTATGCCAGGGAATGGCCCATAATACGCTCAACGCTGGCTAGAAGATCTTCATATGCTTACAACACTGCGCGTTCGCGACGCCGAGGCGCACGAACTGCTCGATGAGACGACGCTCGACGACAATGCGCTCCGGCGCAACCTTGCCGACATCCGGCATATCAACTTTCTGCTGGGATGGACACGTTTCACCGTGTGCGCCGTCGCTCGTTATGTGCGCGCCAACCGGCTGGTGAGCTTCTCGCTACTCGACGTCGCTGGTGGTTCGGCGGATATGCCGTTGGCGGTGGCGCGTTGGGCAGCCCATGCAGGTGTCTCGGCGCGTATTGTCTCCACCGACCTCAGTCCACAGATTGTGCGGGTCGCCAGCCAGCAGATTGAGCGCGCCAGGCGAAGCGGAGTGAGCGGCGCCAATGTCAGTGTCAGCGCCGAACGGCAAGACGCGCTGGCGTTGACATACCCGCCAGGCTCATTTGACATCGCGCTCTGTACGCTGGCGCTTCATCATTTTGCGCCCGACGACGCTGTGGAGTTGCTTCGTAACATGGCGCGGGTTGCCCGCCAGGTGTTCGTCTTCGATGTGGAACGGTCAATGCTGGCGTATATCGGCGCGGTCTTGCTGACGCGCCTCGCCTTCATGAACTACATGACCCGGCACGACGCTCCAACGTCTGTACGCCGGGCGTATTCCGCGCCGGAGTTACGCACGCTGGCCCGTGAGGCTGGACTGGCTGATGCGCGCGTCTGGGTGGGGTTTCCCTTTCGGCTGGCGCTCGAAGCGCGTGGCCAACAAGCGTAACGCAAGTATGTGGCGCCGTTTCACGTGAAACATATTCCATATTCATAGAACTAAGCAACCCTGGAACAGAGGATAATCGTGACCGAACCGATTTCATCGAAAACCCCAAACGAACGTCTCTCTCCGCGTAGTGATGCGCCGATATATGATGTTGCGATTGTCGGCGCTGGGCCAGCCGGATCGGCCAGCGCCAGCTACTTCGCGCGCGCCGGTTGGCGAGTGGTGGTGGTTGACCGTATGACCTTCCCACGCGACAAGCCCTGCGCTGAGTATCTCAGTCCGGCGGCGGAGCCACTTTTGAGAGAGCTTGGCGTGCTGGACGCTATCGAGGCGGGACACCCTGCGCGACTGCATGGCTTTCGCATCTATGCGCCCAATGGCTCCGTCTTCCAGGGCGACTTCGCAGAGACGCTCGATAGTCATGGCAAGCCCTACTTCGAGACGGGCCTGGCTGTGCCACGCCTGCGCCTGGATGCCTTGCTGGTGAATACTGCGCACGCGGCTGGCGCGGAAGTTCGCGAAGGTTGGCGGCTGGCCCAAGTGAGCCGCAATAAGGCCAACGGCATATGGACGCTTACGCCTGTTGGCAAACGGGAGCCGATCCATGCGCGCCTGCTCATCGCCGCCGATGGGAGCCACTCCACAGTGGCGCGCCGATTGGGATTACATCGTCCAGGCGCGCTGCGCAAGATCGCGCTGGTGGCGCATATGCGAGGAATCGCCAATCTCAGTGAGTATGGCGAGATGCACGTCGCGGGACGGCGCTATGTCGGCATTGCCCCGTTGGAACCGGCGACAAGTGGCGATCTCTGTAACGTGGCGATGGTGGTGGATGAGCAACGCGACGGGCGTAAGCTGGCAGGCCGCCCGCAGGAGTTCCTGCTCGATGCGCTTGACTCGTTTCCTGGGCTGCGTGGGCGACTGACGAACGTGACGGTGGCCCGCAAGACCCTGACAATTAGCCGCCTCAACACACGGACGACGCGGCTGTCGAGCGAGGGTTTGCTGTTGGTGGGCGATGCGGCAGGCTACTATGATCCCTTCACTGGTGAGGGCATCTATCGCGGGCTGCGGAGTGCGCAGTTGGCGTTCTCCGTTGGACGGGCTGCGCTTGAAGCCAATAACCTCAGCGCGCCATTGCTGGCCCATTACGACCGTCTGTGTCGTCATGAGTTTCGTGGCAAACGCGCCATCGAGATGATCATCCAGAGCGCCGTGCAAGTTCCTCCACTGATGAACCAGATCGCCAGACAATTGCGGCGGCGTGAGTGGATGGCCGATACCGTCGTCGCTGTCACTGGAGACTTCCAACCCACCTCGAAGGTATTGCGCCCTGGCTATCTTTTGCGGCTGGTGTTCTGAACGCGCTTCCCCTTTCGCACTCAGGAGCAATGTATGAATATTGCTGTTTTCGCCGAAAGGAGATCGTCTCTCGATCATCGGTGTTGGACGAATCGCAGCGCCGCCAGGCGACACTCGACGAAGGATCAATGGGCATACTGCGTTGGAACGGGCGTGCTGATAACAGCTTTGCGCTGGTCGCAGACGCCTGGTTGCACGAGTATACACCTCATACCTGGCGCTATCTTTAGACTATGGCATAGAGCACAATGTGATGGGACAAGATTGGCGCCCATTCTGCTACTTATGAAGGTGTAAGGGTGATGGGTCTCCCCTATCATAGGATTGAGATAAGCATCGAGGAGGAGAGTGACATGCCGTACAAGCGGAATGAGGACTTGCCGGGGAGTGTGAGGGAACATCTGCCGGAGCATGCGCAGGACATCTACCGGGCAGCGTATAACAGCGCCTGGGAGGAATATAAAAGTCCGAAGGATAGACGGACAGAGGAGTCGCGCGAGGAAGCGGCGCACAAAGTGGCATGGGCTGCTGTGAAGCACGAATATGCCAAGGACGAAGGTACCGGCGAGTGGCGACCGCTCGCAAAGAAAGGAGGTCGCTGAACAGTTTGGTCTAACAGTAGAGATAGAAAGAAAGCGGGATCGGCGCTCTGCCAATCCCGCTTTCTTTCGTTGCGATACGTGGCGTTTCACATGAAACGGTGAATGAACGCTGGCTCACGCCTGAGGAGAAAGATCGGCCTCCCTCAAAAGGATGCGAAGATGCGCGCGTTCGCTCTCAGTCAGGGGAAGCAATGGCCGACGGGGAACGCCGCCATAGCCAGCCGTCAGTTCCAGGGCAGCTTTTAAGCCTGCGACGCCATAGCCAGAGGTGATAGCAGTATTCAAAGGAATGAGGTCCGCCTGAAGCGCCCGCGCCTCGCCGAGCAGACCATCCTGAAAGTAGGCAAGAAGCTCAAGGCATTGGCGCGGCGCAACATTGGCCAGCGCGGCGATGGCGCCTTGCGCACCGACAGTCAACGCTGGCAAGAGGAAGCCTGCGCTGCCAGCCAACACAACGAAGTCAGAGGGAGCGCCAGCAACTACCTGAGCCAACTTGGTGATATTCCCTGAGCTATCCTTCATCCCAACGATACGGGGGTGAGTCGCCAGCGCAATGATTGTCTCTGCGTCGAGGTCAACTCCTGCTGCGTTGGCAGGCATGTTGTAGATCACGATGGGAAGCGGACTTTCGTCTGCTACCGCCTGGTAGTGCGCCTTCTGCGCAGCCATGCCCATTTTGCCGCCGTAGCTATGTGGTGGCAGGATGAGCGCAACATCCGCGCCTGCCTTCTCGGCGAGCTGGCACAGGCGAATGGTCTCGCGAGTGGACTCTGCGCCAGCGCCCGCCAGCAGTGGCGCATCTGCCCCTGCCGCCAGACGGATCATCTCGATCACCCGGAAGCGTTCATCCATATCCAGGTGAACCGCCTCGCCGTTGGAGCCGAGCGCGACAAAGCGATCAATGCCCTGCTCGCTCAGATGATGAATATGTTTACTGAGCCTTGCCAGGTCTAACTCTTCATCTTCATCGAAGAAGGTGGGAACTGGCGGAAAGATGCCATGGATGTCCATGCGCGCCTCCATTTATATGTCAGAGATGTTAAAGTTGAGATTGTGGAAGTTGTTCACCGTTGAAGTGAATCACATGATCGGGCACATCGGCAAGCCAAACGAATGTTTCCCATGCGATGTCATCTACGTGCTTCGCTAATGCACGACGTGTCATGAAAGCAGTAACAAAAGTAAGTGTAAGTTGGGAAGCTCCAAAAAGCTGCGCAAGGTCGCTTCTGCGTTGTGCGGTAATTGGCCCATGAGAGGTCACTGCTTCGATGAGGAATAATGTGTTGTGGCTCTGGTTGTAGATAACGACATCAGGCATTTTGCCATGGGGATTAAGTTGAACGCCTAGAGTAGCCAGTACATGTTCATCAAAATACGCGAACTTTTGCTGAATGTCTCCCACAGAGATGAGAGAGCCATTGGGAGAAGTTTGTAGACGCGCGAACGTACCAGTCTCCCGTGTAGTGAAAGTTGTGTAATGCGCCATCTCGCCGCTCCTTCATCGGTTGCTTCATGTCTCTATTATATGTATATGACGAAACACGCTGATTGAAGGAGCATTGGCGGAAAAAGCATACCTGCCATGCGATGCTCATGAAAGAAAAGGCTTCTGCGGCAGGTATGCTGATGTTTCATGTGAAACGATGGTAGGGGTCAGCTTTTGGCCTAGCGTTTTGCGCGCGACTTCGCTGGCGCAGCGCCAGCGCGTGAGGGCGTCTTGCTGTTCTTGGCTGCCTCGCGCATCACCGTCGGGCGCGCCACAATGGCCGGGTCAGCGCCAACGATGTCGAGAAAGCGGATCGCTTGGCGGATACCCTTGTAGAAATAGGGCAGGTGGTATTTCTCATTGGGCGCATGGATGTTGTCATCCGGAAGACCTGTGCCGATGAAGACGACAGGCACATGCAGCACGCTGCCAAAGAGCGCGCCAATCGGGATCGAGCCGCCTTCGCGCTCAAACACCGGGGGGCGTCCCCACTCTTGCTCCAACGCGCGCTCGGCGGCCCGAATGTACACGTTGTCAATTGGAACAACCATGCCCTCGCCCTGATGCACCAGTCGCACCGTCATGGTGACGCCGGGCGGGCACAACTGGGCGACGCGCTTCTGAAGCAAAGGCAACACCTCGTCGGGATGGAGCTCCGGTGGAAGGCGCAGGCTGACCTTCGCGACTGCCTCGGCAGGGATCACTGTCTTTGCGCCCTCGGCGGTAAAGCCGCCGCGAATGCCATGTACTTCCAGTGTGGGGCGCGCCGTCAGACGCTCGCGTGGATCGATCTTTTCTTCACCGGGGAGAACATCAATGCCCATCTCGCGCTTGAGGATGCCCGGCACGTCAACCGGGCTGCGCTCCCAGAGGGCGCGTTCCTCGGCGGAGATGGGTTTGAGCTTGCGATAGAGCTGCGGGATGGTGATGCGCCCGTCGGGGCCTTTGAGCTTTGCCAGCACAAGCGCCAGCGCATGGATAGGATTCGGCGCCACGCCGCCAAACGCGCCGGAATGCAGGTCATGTTTGGCTCCGCGCGCCACGATCTCGGTGTAGAGGATGCCGCGTAACCCATAGACAATTGCCGGAACGCCGGGCGCAGGCATACCGGTATCGGCGATGAGCGCCACATCGCACGCCAGCGCCTCAGGATGTTCACGCACATAGGCTTCGATGGATTCCCCGCCAGCCTCTTCTTCGCCTTCGATCAGCAGACGCACATTCACTGGCAAACCCTGATGCGTCTGCATCAGCGCCTCAAGCGCCTTCAACAAGCCAAACATCTGCCCTTTGTCGTCAACCGCGCCACGTGCATAGAGGTTCTCGTTGCGGATTGTCGGCTCAAAAGGCGGACTGATCCACGGGTTGCTCTCGTCTGAGTCGGTTGGCTGCACATCATAGTGGCCGTAGATCAAGACGGTTGGCTTATCGGGCGCTTCGAGCCACTCACTATAGACGAGGGGATGGCCTTGCGTCTCGATGATCTTGACGTTCTTCAGCCCGATGCGCTTCATCTGGTCGGCGACGAACGCGGCGGCCCGCTCGACATCTTTTTTGTGTTCGGGTAGCGTGCTGATGCTGGGGATGCGCAGCAGGTCTTTGAGGTCTTCGAGGAACTGCTCACGGTGGCGATCCACATAGGCCAGCGCCTCCCCTGTCTTGGGATCGGTGTGTGTCGTATGCGTCTGATGGGTCTCTTTTGCCATGACGAAACCTTCTTCTCTATCTCGCCGGATCGAATGCGCCTGAAAGTAGCCAGGATGTATGGGGAGATAAGCGCCATGAGGTGGCGCGGCTACCGAGGCGCGTGTTTGCGCTATGGTCTATCGTATCAGTATCGGCGTAGGCTGTCTAGCCGCATACATCCATCGTACACATGGCGAAGAAGCATTGAGGGATTACTTCCTGCATGCCTCGACGAACGCCACAAACAATGCGTGGCTGAGCGGATCGCTCTCTACCAACTCTTCGGGGTGATATTGCACCGCCAGCGCATAGGGATAGTCACGCGCTTCCAACGCCTCGGCGACGCCATCCTCTGCCCATGCCGTAACCGTCAGCCCGGCTCCTGCATCCTTCACTGCCTGATGGTGTAGACTGTTGACCTGGTGTGTCTGCGTATCCAGGATTGTTGCCAGCCGAGACTTCTCGTCTATACGAATGCTATGCGCCCGGTAGTCGCGAGGGTGTTCCATTTGGGGATGGCGCAGGCTCTCGGTGCGCTGGCTGACAATATCCTGATAGAGACTTCCACCGCACGCGACGTTCAAGAGCTGCATGCCCCGGCAGATGCCAAAGATCGGGAGGCCTCGTTCCATCGCCTTGCGGGTGAGCGCCAGTTCGAGCGCATCGCGTTCCGGCTCGATTGCTCCACAAAACGGCAGGCGTTCCTCATGGTAGGAGGCAGGATCAATATCGGCTCCGCCACTGAGCAACAGGCCGTCTAGCTTTGCCACCAGGGTCTCGCAGATCGCTCCCAGGTAATCATCTTCACTGAGGGGAATGAAAACGGGCGCGCCGCCCGCGCGTTGCACTGCCCTGGCGTAGGAGCGATTATTCGCGTACAACGGGCGATGTGTTGTGTTGCTCAGTGTTGCATAGGTGGGAATGCCAATCAACGGGATAGCCATGGCATGCGCCTTTTCTGTTTCAAGAGGAGTACAGGTATGATTCGTTGGTAGTATCGCATATCTGTCCAGGATGTGTCTATACGTGATGAGCAAACGGACGCTCTCGTTGGACACATGCGAGAGCGTCCGGGCCTGTTTTCGTGTAGGCGAATGATTGCAAGGGCGACCTTAAGAGCCTTAGAGGACGGGAGCCGCTTCAGGCGGCTCGCTCTGAGCGGTCGCCAGCGTCAAAGCGCCGTCTCCTTGGGTTACGTCGAGCGCAGGGGGCTGTGTAATGCGTTGAATGGCGCTTCCTACGCCCGTTCCTTTTTCGCCAGCCGATGCGATGTCTGGATGGGAGCGGCTCGCCACAAAAGACATGACGAGGGTAAGCGCCAACCAGGCCAGAAGCATGCACAAAACAATATTTGCCAGCATAGCAAGGTACCTCGAATGAGTGCTAGACCAGATGCGCCCAGGTGAGGGAACACCTCATGCCTGCGGTGGTTACATCTAGTGTGACGCCAGGAAAGCCTGCGGCGTAACGGCGATAAGCCGTTCGGATGCTGAGCAAGCTCCTCACACATATGGAGTTGATCTGCGCTGTTTGTCTGTGCTCGGGGGTCTGTACGTTCTGTGGACTCTGCGGGCGTGGCTGTGTCCTTTCTAGATTGACGTTCATCGTTTAACGGAAGTTCCCTAGTGGCATGTTGGCATGGAGGAGGTATCTGAGGAGGTATCTGAGGCGGCTATGAGTTTGTTCGACGCTTGTCAGAGAGGCATCATCGAATACGCCCTTTCATCAGAACCAAAGACGCGCAATCTCCTTGCCAGAATAGAGCAAGCAGGCTGGTCTCTGCGCGATTTCATCCAAAGCTATCACGACCATCCCTACCCCGCTCTGCCGCATGATACAATGCAGTCTGGTGGGATTGTGCGCATCTTCAGAAAGGCGGGGTGGCGCCAATGCAGGTGATTGCATCGCTTGAGGAACTTACCAAGGCGCGGCAGAACTGGCCGCGCGCCGGTTCGCTAGGATTTGTTCCCACGATGGGATACTTACATCGTGGGCATCTCAGTCTGGCGCAACAGGCGCGAACCGAGAACGCAACGGTTGTCGCTAGCATTTTTGTGAATCCAACGCAGTTTGGCCCTAACGAAGACCTTGCACGCTACCCACGCGATCTGCCACGCGATCTTGCGCTCCTCGAAGGCGCAGGGGTGGACGTGGTCTTCACACCGGAGGCCAGCGCAATGTATCCCCCCGGCTTCGCGACCTATGTTGAGCCGACGGGAACGCTTGCCGAGCGACTCGAAGCGGCTACACGCCCTGGCCACTTTCGCGGCGTAGCGACGGTGGTGAGCAAGCTCTTTCTGCTCGTTGGGCCAGATCGCGCCTATTTTGGCCAAAAAGACGCACAGCAGGTCGCGATCATCCGCCGTATGATCGCCGATCTCAACCTGCCTGTTGATCTGCGGGTCATGCCAATCGTGCGGGAGGCCGACGGGCTGGCTATGAGCAGCCGCAATGCCTATCTCAATCCTGAACAGCGTGTCGCCGCAACGATTCTCTCTCGCGCGCTTGAAGCTGGCCGCGTCGCTTTCGACCAACAACGCAACGCGGGAAGCACTAGCCCTGAAGCAATCGCACAAGTGCGCAAAGCCATGGAACGCGCACTTGCCAGCGAATCGCTTGCCGCGCTCGACTACGCCGACGTCTGCCATCCCGATACGTTCGTTCCTTTGGATGCGCCGACTGCGCCTGCGTTGCTTGCCATCGCGGCAAAGGTTGGCCCCGCGCGCTTGATTGACAACTATCTGTTGCGCGCTGACGGATCGTGGGATGTAGGTGTGCGTGTGGGCAAGTAAGGAGACGAGATGGCGGCTCTTCGGATCATGACGTTTACCATCGCTTCTCTTGATCGAAGGATAGTGCTATGCAGGATGGCGCTGAGATATCGGAAGACGAGGAGCGACTACCTCTCTATGCAGCCTACAGTGACGAGGCGCGCTATAACGTCGGGCGCTATCGCGGCCTGGGGCTGGTGACGCTTCCGCTGGCGAACGCTGCGCCTCTCAGCGATGACCTACGCGCGCTCATTGCTTCCTCCGGGATGACCGAACTCAAATGGGAGAAGATACGCAGCGGGCGCGGGCGTCTGGCCGCCGAGAAGTTGATCAACTGGGTATTTGAGCAAACCACCGCCAGACGGCTACGCATTGACGCGCTGACCTGGGATGTCGCCGAGAATCCGCAGATGGGGCATAGCGGCTACGTGGGCCATCATCTGCGCAACCTCCAGCATATGTACACCTACCTGCTTGGCTCTGTCTTGCCTCGACGCTGGAGCAATTCATCCCATGGCCAAACGGCGCCATGCTGGCGCATCTTCCCAGACGAGCAAAATGCCTTGGATTGGCCAGCCATTGCCGCGCAGTCTCCGCATATCGAGCGTATCATTCCTAGCGATTCCCAACGTGAGCCGTTGATTCAGGTAGCTGACTTCTTCGTTGGGCTTGCAGTCTTCTCGCGCGCCAACTATGACGACTACGCCGATTGGCTGGCGCAGGATAATACCCTCCTGGAAGACATGGCGCCGACGAGCGAGGATAGCCTGCCAGCGCATGTGAGCGGATCACTTCGGCAACGCTGCCTCATCCTCGATCTGTTTTATACCCAGGCCAAAGCGCGCTCACTTGGCGTCAGCCTGCGCTCACAGCATGGCCTGAAGACCTATCTTCCTGACATGCCCATCACCTTCTCTTGGTACACTCCACAAGGATAGTCCGGCGACGATGTTTCACGTGAAACAATTGCATCCAGAATTACGCTTCGTCTTTGGCTCCTCTGGCGACGCCTATACAGCAGGTGGCTCCCATGTACAAGAGGCCATCCAGGATGAGAAGCCTCACGGCCCCGATGGACGACGCGCTCAGGCTGGCCAGGCCAATCCCGCTCAATTGCGCGAACGCTTGTATGGCTGCAAACGTCGCCAGCCTGTGGCCAATACGTGAGGCGTCGCTTTGACGCTGAATATGTGTATACAGGTGAATCAGCAAAGCACCAGACGCCGCTCCTATGCACAGGTTCAGCGCCAGGGCGAGGATCGCAGAACGCACAGATGGAAGCGACCCAAGCGCCAATCCACCGGCGACGAGCCACCCTATCAGCGTCTTGCCAGACATCAAGCGCTTCCGTGTGCGGCCCAACCACATGCTTGCTCCTACCTCGCCTGTCGCTTGCGCTGCCAGCATTGCTCCATAGATTGCCGGGCCTGCCGCAAGTTGCTGTTTCGCAAGGATGGGGAGTGTCACGCTGAACGTACCGGCGACGAACCAGATCAGTGCGACAAGCGCGAAAGGCATGCGAAGCGCCGTTGCGGGCGCTGATGCGCGGGTGGGCAGTTCGCCAGGCGCCGCAGATGTCGCCTCTCTTGGAGGAAGTAATCTCTTCGCCGGATGAAGCGGCGTTGTAGCCAGCAAAGCAAGGCATGACGCCGAGATGAGGAACGTTGCGGCGTCAAACGCCGTCACACCGGCTGCGCTGAATGCAAGCAAGACAACTGCTGCAAGCGACGGCGCGACTATCCGCACAACGCCATCACAAAACTGATAGAGCGCGTTCGCAGGTTCGAGCGCGGCCTCATCCATCATCCCAGGCAAGATGGCTCCACGCGCCGCCCAGAAGAACGCGGCGATAAACGACTGAAGGCAGCTCACAGCATAGAGTGGCCACAGGCTCGTCGGCCATACAAGCAACATGACCAGCAGAGAGAGAAACAGGATCGCGCGGTTGGCCTCGGCTCCTATCATGACGGTGGTTCGTCGCCATCGATCAACCACGCGGCCAGCCAGCGGCGCAATGAGGGTAATGGGCAATCCCGAAGCGATCAAGATGGCGCCGACGGCAAGTGATGAGCCGGTTCGCGCGTAGACCCAGAAGGTCATCGCGATGAAGAAGACGTAATCGCCGAGGATAGAGACGGTGTGCGCTGCAAACAAGAGCAGAAAGTCGCGACGGGTGAGCAAGGAGAACATGCGCTACTCTTCGATCCGGCCCGCCAAAAGATTTTCAGAAGCAATAGCCTTGCGAGAGGAGAAAGCGAGCGCAAGGCTACACGGCTATCATAGGGAGGAAACGCAAGCAAACCGGCGGGCCGAAAAGAGCAGACTCACTACCCGGCATATTGTACCAGCGGGTGTCAAGCGAAACGTACAACGATTGAGGCGTTGTGTAGTATTGTTATGTCAAGTTATGGGTATGTCAAGTTATGGGGAGGAAAGCGCCTGTTTGAGCGTGGCGACCACTGCCAGCGCCTCATCTTCCGTACAGGTGTGATCGCTCGCCAGGAAGGCTATGCCGCGAGTCGTAGCGTCCGCCGGGCGAGGAATGAGCCAGAGGTGAAAGTGTGGCGCGCCGCCATCCAGCGTAACCATCGTATAGACACGCGGAGCCTCTGTCACCTGCTTCAACGCGGCGTAGAGCCGTTTGAGCAGCGCGCCCAACGCAGCGGCCTCGTCATCGGTCATCTCGGCGAAGTCGAGGAAGTGGCGCTGCGACTCGATGATCAGCGTGCCTGCGCCGCCTAGCATGATCGGCGCATGACAGACGCGATACTGTGCATCGGTGAGAAGGTAGCCGCCGGGTGGCTGCGCTTCCTCACCGGCGTGTTTGCGACAGATGAAGCAGTCAGATGATGCTGATAGCGCCATGAGTATCCTCACTTCCAGATAGCTTGTTATCCCCTGACTATGAAGGTCAAGGTGTTCCAGGAGTTTCTCTCGGCTGCTCGTTTGGGCGATAGGGAGCGCCTCGTGCGTGGGGGGAGAAACGACTCTATGCGCATGTTTCCCAAAATATTCAGAATGCCCGTTGGTCACAAATGAATCGTAGGTTTCTACCCCAATCGCTTTGAGCGCCAGTAAGTATTGGACAAGCGTTTCCGCCTGGCCGAGGGAGTCGTGGATTTCCATGATGTGATGCAGCGTAAACATGCTCTTGATTATAAGTTGGCGCATCTGCAATTTCAACCTGCAGGATAGTACCTGTTACCATATCATTGAAACATACGTTCTAAACACTAGAACAAAAGTTCTTATCGCGGCGGGGGCTTCCTCTACCTCTCTGGGAAGCCTCCAGTCGCGTCCTCTTCGCAATCATGCGTGCGTTGGATTGTAGAGCGTTTGTGTAGTGTGTTCGGGCGTCATCAGGTGTCATAGGCGACACCGATGGCATTGTGTAGGCGTGTTCTGAATTGAGTGTGCAGGTTGGGATAGCCGTGCGTATATGGCGAACGCGCGGCGAAGTGTGAGATGAGATTGAGCGAGACTGAGTGCGAGTAAGTGCAAGAGACAAAAGGGGTAGGCAATGCGTTGGCTTTGGTCTGAGTGGGGCGGCAAGCGCAGCCGCTCACAAACACGTCCACGGGTGGCGCGCGCCGTGCAGGTGGCGCGGCTGGCCCAGGGCGCGGCGATGCATGCGGGGAATGCTCATGCTGGTGAAGGGCCGCATTGGATGGCGCAGGCGACGCTGGGCAGCGCCTACGCTGACACCCGCGCCACGTTCTTCGCGCCTGAGGTGGCTCCCACGTCGGGCGTCTTGTATTGGGAGGCCGGGCGTATCGGCTGGGTGCGTGGCGATAGCCATGAGCGCCAGAACGTTCAGATGACGGCGGAGGCCAAAAGCAATTACGAGCATGGCGCTGTGCGTTCTGAAGAAGTACAGTCTGGCGCTGGATTGGTGAACAACGTCGAAACAAAGGCGAAGCGGCGGGCGAAGCGTGGGCTGAGCGCCTCGCTCCTCCGGGCGGCGGCGGAGGTCGCCCAGGCGCTTGGGCGGTCACCCGAAGAGGCGCTGGCGGAGGCATTGCAGGCGTGGCTTACCGCGCAAGAATCCGTCATGCAACCGTCGGTCGCTGTGGCTGGCGCAGGAGCCGATGGATCGCCGCGCCGTCGCCCGATGGAGGTGCGTCGCCAGGAGGTCTGGGAGGAGATTGACGAGACGCTCAAAGCGTTGCGCGCCTCGTAGAACGTGAATAGGTGTCGTTGTAGTGTTGGTTGTCATTCTTTGGCCCACCCACTTCCATGGGGTGGGCTTTTTATCTGCTACCCATCCTCTCGAAAAAACTGCTATACTGAAGGAAAGGCACGAAACTCTCTTCCATCCGTTCAGGTAGGCTTTATCCTATGGGGCATGTCACACTGTTGGCCGCCTTCGTCGCGGGGTTGCTCTCGTTCATCTCGCCGTGCGTCCTGCCGCTGACGCCGATCTATATGGCGCGGCTGGTTGGGCCAGGCATCTGGCAGAGCCAGCAGATCAGCGAACAGGAGCGAAGCGCCCTGCGACGGGTGACGATCCTCCATGCGCTCTCGTTCATCGGCGGCTTCACCTTTACCTTCATTACGTTGGGCGCCACAGCAAGTGAGCTTGGTTCCTTCCTCTCGGCCAACCAGAAAATATTGCGCGAGGTCGGCGGGGTGATCCTGGTGATCCTTGGCGCGCATGTGGCCGGACTGATTCGTATCCCAGGGTTGGACACCGAGCGTCGCTTCTCTGTCAAAGCGGGCAAGGCCAGTTATCCGGCGTCGTTCCTGATCGGGCTGATCTTCGCTCTGGGCTGGGCGCCATGTGTTGGGCCGATCCTCGCGCTGATTCTCGTGCTGGCGGCGCAGGCAGGCACGCTTGGCGCAGGTGTGCTGCTGCTGGCGGTTTATTCGCTGGGCCTGGGTGTGCCCTTCCTGGCGTTGGGCATTGCCTTCGACCGCATGACGCCCCTCTTCAAACGCCTCTCACCTTATATGCGCATTGTCGAATGGGTGACAGGTGGCCTGTTGATTGTGATGGGCATCATCATTTTCTTTAATTGGCTCTTTTATATCAACAGCTACTTCAATCTGCCCGGCCTGGGCTAGAGTGGGCTAGGGGCGCTATGGCTATCGAGCAAGAAGAACAACGGACGAGCGGGATGACGCAGCTAGCACCGAATGGCGGACGAAGCATCTATACACCTCCACCAGGGGTAAGTATCCCGCACGCGCCACGTCGGCCGTTCGCTCCGCCGCGCTGGCTGCTCATTGTGCTTGTCGTTGGCTATGGCGTTGCCATCCTTGCGTTGGTCGTCGCGCCAGGGGGCACGTTTATCGAGCGGCTGCGCGCGCTGGATGGTGGCATCTGCGCGCAGCTTCCCAGCCACTCGTTTTTCCCCGGTGGCCAACAGTTGCCGCTCTGTTCGCGCAACACCGGTATCTATCTTGGCTTCGCGCTGACCTTCCTGTTTCTGCTTGGATCGGGACGCATTCGCGCCTCGAAGTTGCCCGGACGTACGGTGATGGTGGTTCTGGGGTTGGCAGTGTTGGCGATGGCGGTGGATGGCTTCAACTCGCTCTTCCTCGACCTACATCTGCCCCATCTCTACCAGCCGCACAATCTGCTGCGTCTGGCGACCGGCCTGGGGACGGGAACCGCGATGGCGGCGTTCCTCGTACCGGTGGCCAACAGTCTGCTCTGGCGTGAGGATGATACGCGCTCGTCGTTTGGCGCGCTGCGGGCGCTGGCATGGATGCTTCCCTTGCTGGTGGCTGGCTGGCTGGCGGTCGGCTCCCAGGTAAGCTGGCTGCTCTATCCCATTGCTATTCTCAGTTCGGCGGGATTGCTGATGGCGCTGAGCCTGGTCAACCTGACGTTTGCATTGGGCGCTACGAACGTCATCGGCTACTTCCGTAGCTGGCGGCAGGTGTTTCCTGTCTTCACCATCTTTATCATCCTGGCGGTCATCGAGCTGATGGCGCTGTTTTATCTAAAACAGACGGTACTGCATCTGCTGGGAGCGCCTCTCCCCTAACCATACGTCCGCGAAGCAAAGGATCACGAGCGCATGTATCAACGCGCCACTCTTCCCAATGGTTTGCGCATCTTGACCGAGCGCATGGAGCATCTGCGCTCGGTCAGCATCGCCTGTTTTTTCGGCGTTGGCTCTCGCTACGAGACGGCGGAACTGGCTGGCGTCTCGCATTTCATCGAGCATATGCTCTTCAAGGGATCGCGAAACTATCCCACCGCGCAGGCGATCTCCGAGACGATAGAGGGCGTGGGTGGCGCGCTCGACGCTTCCACTGATAAAGAGATGACCATCTATTCGGCGAAGGTTTCCAGTCGCCACTTCGATCTGGCGTTCAACCTGCTCGGCGACATGATTCGTCATCCCCTGCTCGATCCCGCAGAACTCGAAAAAGAGCGGCGTGTGATCATCGAAGAGATCGGGATGTATCGTGATAGCCCACAGGAGTGGGTGGGCGTGCTGGCGGATGAGGTCGTCTGGCCGAATAACCAGCCGCTTGGGCGCGAGATCGCCGGAACACGAGCCACCGTGGAGGGTATCTCGCGCGATGCGATGCGCGCGTATCTGGATGCGCACTATACGCCGGGGAATCTTGTTATCAGCGTCGTTGGCGACATCACCCACGATCAGGTACTTGCGGCTGCCACACGGCTGTTTGGCGATTGGCCCGCGCGTGAGGCCAAGGGATGGGCGCCTTGCCCCATTCCTACGGGCGTCCCACGGGTGCGGCTCGAAACACGCAAGACCGAGCAAACCAATCTGGTGTTACTCACCCCTGGCCTCTCACATAGCGACCCTGACTATTATGCGCTGACGCTGCTCAGCGCGATTTTGGGGAGCGGCATGAGTTCGCGACTCTTCCAGGAGGTGCGTGAGCGGCAGGGGTTGGCCTATGATGTGAGTTCTGGGCCAACGCACTATCATGATACCGGCATATTTGGCGTGTATGCGGGAGTTGAGCCAAAGCGCACGCCCGCCGCCCTGCGCGCAATCCTCGCCGAGCTGGCGCGCCTGCGTAATGAACTTCCGGCGCCGAGTGAACTGGCGCGCGCCAGAGAATATGTCAAGGGCGCATTGGCGCTAGGGTTAGAAAGCCCTGGCAGCGTGGCTGGCTGGCTTGGCGGTCAGGAGATACTGCTCGGCGAGATCCGGCAGCTTGACGATGTGATGGCGCGCATAGACGCCGTAACGCTGGACGATGTGCAGCGGCTGGCGCGTATGCTCTTCGTGGAAGAGCGCCTGCGGCTGGCGGTGATTGGCCCACAGAAGAGCGCCGACGAACTCGATGCGCTGCTGCATTTGGGGTAGGCTTGCTCTCTATGGAAGTTGTGCTTTAGGATGCGCCATTCGGCGTGTGCATCGCTATCGTCGTGCCGATGATGGGCGTTTGGTATATGAGACCAAATCTAAGTTCGCTGGGAATATGATTGCGCATCTCGGCTTAACCATTGATGAAGTTTTGGGCAATGCCTGGACGCAAGGAGAAGAACGTGAGTGGGAACACAATGGCTTCGTCTATCGGGTTGAGCGTCTCACTGTCGCTCAGGCAATTGATGAGCGTTGGCGGTTACTCTTTCGTTTGATGGGCAATCTCGCAGAGGACATGGGGGATGACAATGTGCGACTTATCGCCTGGTTCGATTGACCCATTCGCGCTCAGACCTTGCCAGCCGTCAGATGTCGTCGCGATACAGTCTATTAACCTTGCCGGTATCCCTGGCGTCTCGCTGCTTATCCAGCCGGAACTTGATGGGCTGGCCGATGGCTCGATGCTTTGCTGGGTGGCGGAAGACGCTGGCCAGGTGGTTGGCTACCTCATCACCTACACAAACAGCGATACCTATGACGGCGAGGAGTTTGCCTGGTTTCAGCGCCATCACTCCACCTTTTTATATATTGATCAGGTAGCCATTGCCGTGAGCCACCGGCGGCGCGGAGTGGGCGTCGCGCTCTATTGCCGGGCGACAGAAGATGCGCGCGAACGTGGGCTGGAGTCACTGACCTGCGAGGTCAACCTCGACCCACCCAATCCTGTCTCGCTTGCCTTTCATCACGACCTGGGATTCACAAGCGTCGGTGAACTGCATACCGGCGATGGGCGCTACGTGACGCTGTTGCGTAAGTCGTTGGTGTCCTGATTATTCTTTGCCTGCCAAGATAGGTGAATGAACCGCCTCAGGGATGCGGCCACACAGGCGGCCTTTGTAGCGGAACACTTCGAGGCGCGCGTTTACGCGCCCGCCCGCTTTCGCGCTCGCCGTGTCTTTGCCTGGGGAGGTTGGTTGCTCGCCGGATCAAACTCACTGACAGGGGCAGTTGTGTTGTCCATGGGGGTGATGGGAAGCGTGAGTTGCTCAGGATCGGATGGCGTAGAAGTAGAAGATGTGGTGTAGCCTGCGCTGCCCATCCGCCGCATGAACTCCGGCCCTGGCAGAATGACCACCGCGCCGAACAACTCCTCCTGCTCGATGATCAGCCGCGCCTGATGCCACATTTCGAGGGCCGCAAGGAACGTTACCACCGCGGCGAAGCGGGTCTCTGCGGTCAGTAGCGCCTCTTCGAGCGTGATGCGCCCGCGCTCTCGGAGCATCGCCTCGATCTCCGCCATCTTATCGGCCACCGTCACCAGCGGCAAGGGCAACTCTTCCGGCGTGGAGAACCGTTGCTGAAGCATTGCCCTCCTGAAGACAAGGGCAAGCGCATTGATGTTCAGGCCCACCAGCTTCGGTGGCGCCATCGTCAGCATCGCCTCCGGGTCAACCAATCGCTGGGCGCGTGTGAAGGAGTGCAGGCCTGCCAGCTCGCGGGTGCGCAACGCGCGGGCAATCTCTCGCGCCAGCTTATACTCGATCAAGTGCTGGCGCAGTTGTTCGGCGTCATCGAGCGGATCGCTCTCGTCAGTGTTCTCCTGGCGTGGCTGGCGCGGGAGCAAGCTGCGTGACTTGATCAGCAGCAGCCGGGCCGCCATCGCCACGAACTCCGCCAGGCGAGGCAACGGTGGCTCGTCCCACATGCGCAGGTACGCGACAAATTGGTCGGTGACGGCCACCAGCGAGATCGTCGTGATCTCAAGCTGATTGCGTTCGATGAGATGGAGCAGCAGATCGAGCGGGCCGTTGAAGCCGGGGAGTTGCACGGTGTAGGGCGACGCATGCTCACTGGCTGGCACGTTGATGTCTTCTTGTATGGCCAGCGCATGCTCGTGGCGCTCGTTCTCGTCGTCTATCGGATGCGTGGCGTGTGGTGGCTGTGTGATTGCCATAACGCCTCCTCATCCTGATGCTACATCTCGCTATCCTGGTTTCCGACCTGCTTTGTTGTATTCTACGAAGAGCTTGAACGGGTGGTCAACGGCGCACGCCAGATAGGCTACACACAAGAGCGCCCAATAGCACGCTATGTAGGGCTATTGCTGTGGCTTTTTGCTTTGGTTCAATAGTGGATGTATCGTTTTGCCTTGCTCCAGCATCTCGATATATTGTCGGATGCGTGCGGCGCGTGTTTCCGGCTTCTTCGCCGTTTGGATGCGCCAGAGGATGGCGTAGCGGTTCGCGCTGTTCAGCATCGCGAAGAACGCAGCCGCCTCAGAGTGTTTGTCGAGCGCCTGCTGCAAATCCTCAGGAACGATGGCCGTGCTTTGGCGGTCATAGGCGGCGTCCCAGCGTCCGTCAGCTTTTGCGGCTTCGATCTGTCGTAGACCCGCAGGCTGCATCCGCCCTGCCGCGATCAGCGCGGTTGCCTTCTCGCAGTTCACCTTCGACCAGATGCTTTTCGGGCGGCGCGGCGTAAACTTTTGCAGCCAGAACTGATCATCAAACGACGCCTTCTGGCCGTCAATCCAGCCATAGCACAGCGCGCTTTCCAGCGCCTCGGCGTAGGTGATCGAGGGGATGCCTGCCTCGCGTTTGGCGAGCTTCAGCCAGAGGCCAGTCGTCTTGGTATGATGTTCGGCCAGCCAGGCTTCCCATTCCTGTTGGGTGGCAAATGGGAGGATTGGTAGTGTATCTGCGCTCTTCAACGATGACCTCTCTGTCTTCCAAACGTAGCCATGCAAGTATGCAAGTATGCAAGTATACAAGTATACAAGGAGGCGCCAAAATGTGCGATACTGATAGTATCTCATCGTCTATGAGGAGACCGGAAGAAACCCGCCAAATGTCTCTGGGCTGCAGAGGGTTGGCATACTGACATAGAGGCGGCATAGAGTCAGAAGCGCATGGACAATCAGCAGGAAATTACACCATCACAACCAAATAGGCAAGCCCGTAGCGACGGCCAGCCTGGCATGACGCCGCCCCACCAGACCGACCGCGCCACGCTTGAGCGCGAGAGCGACATCACCTACTTTGTCGCATCAGGGCCGGGTGGCCAGCACCGCAACAAGGTGGAGACCGGCGTGCGGCTCGTCCATCGTCCCAGCGGCATCACCGTAACCGCGACGGAGCGGCGGTCGCAGCACGCCAATCGCGAGGTGGCCTATGCCCGGCTGGCTGAGCGCATCGAACAGGCGCAACGCCCCGTTACGCCGCGCAAGCCCACACGCCCCAGCGCAACCGTCCGTGAGCGTCGCCTGGAATCCAAACGCCGCACGAGCGCCATCAAACGCTTGCGCGCCGCGCCCGTCGAGTAATCTCTCAATATCACTTCACAGCGTCGTGCCGCCAGCTAATTCCTGTCCGCAGCGTCTTTGGCGGATTCCCGCCGATCAGTTCATGTGAGCCATTGAACGTGCCAAAGAGCGTTGTGTTGGCGGCAATCACCAGGTACTCACCCAGCAGACGGGTTCCCTTTAACACCGTGCAGCGTGAGCCAAACCAGACATGATCGCCAATCACGATGTCGCGGTTCTCGTTGATGATCATCCCCGTCTCATCGTCAATGATGGTATGGAAGTCGCTGTCTATAAACAGGCAGTCCCAGGAGATTAGCGTGTCGCGCCCAAAAATGATACGCTTCTTGCAGGCGATCTGGCTCTCGGCGGTGATCTGAAAATCTTCGCCGATGATGAGACTGCCATTCACCGAGATCTTCGCTCCATGCCCGATGTTGGCGCGTCCACGAAACAGCACCGACCCCGTTGGCCCCACCTGCCAGACCCCACGCGACCGCTGAAGATCAAAGACACCCACCTCGCCAAAGCCGATCTTGATCATTCCTGGACGCAAAGTTGGCGCTGTGATCTTCACTGTGCCGCGCATCTGCATCAACCAGACACGATGCGACACCAGCACGGGCAGACGAATGGCGACCGCCAGCGGGAAGTAGCGCAGGTTGAACCTGAGCGTATTGGGGATGGCCCGCAGGTATAAATAGAACTTATTGAGGCGACCCATAGCAATCAGTCCTGCTCGTTATGCCCATCGACAAAAGAGTTGGAAGGCTCTTGCTCTGGCGAACGATCCTGATAATCGTTACCTCTATACGCGCCGTACTCACCGGTGCGCGCCTGTCGCCAGGCCGACATCGAGACGGCTCCGTTTGCTGGCGGTTCTATGGATTCCCTGGTTTCTAGCGATGGCTGCAACTGCAACGTTTGCTCTACCCCCGGCCGCGACGAAGCTGGCGTCGCCAGGCGTGGACGTGTAGGGATAGAGTCGGGATCAGCGTCTGGCGCCGACGAAGTGGGCGTGTGCGGCTCCTGTGGCAGAGATGGCTCAGAAGACCATGCAGGTAGAGGCGTGGTGACCGCATTCAAGGGCAGCGTATCGCGTGTGGTCGGTTGCGTGACAGCGAGAGGCGCCGTCGGATGTACAGTGGCGAGAGGCGCTGTAGATGATACGGTGACGGCTGGTATGGGAGCCGTCTGCTGCAAGACCTCAACGGGCGCTGTAGAAGGTACGGCAGCGACTGGCGCGGTTGCCTGGCGCGAAATCGCATCATCGGCGAACTCTGGGGCATGCTGGCGCGCGGAGTGTTCCGTGTGTTCGGCTGCGAAGTTTGAGGCAATGATTGCGGCGTCGTCTTCTGGCAGGCGTGAGCGAATCACTTTGGCAGGAACACCCCCTGCGATGGAATACGGTGGCACATCACGGCTCACCACGCTCCCGGCGGCGATGATGGAGCCGCGCCCAATGCGCACACCCGCCAGGATCACGCTGTGTGAGCCAAGCCAGCAATCGTCCTCGATCACAATCGTCTCGCGCTTCACCCCCTGCGATTTCATCGTGCGGGTGACATCCTCGAAGTTATGGTTTTCGGCGTAGAGGCTGACGCGCGGCCCCATCATCACGTCACTGCCGATCTGGATGTAGCCTGAGCAGCCCACATAGGCGAATGGGCCGATATTGGAGTTATTGCCTACCCGCAGGCCCTCGCCCAGGCTGCCGCCGCCATACTGGCGCGTTGGGCGAATCATCGCGTAGCGCCCGACGGTTACGCGGTCGCCAAAGGTGATACCCCGGCGCGAGAGGCCGAATATCTCGCAATAGTCTTCAGCGATGAAGTTGCGCCCAGCGCTGATGAAGCCCTTGTTGCGCAGGGTGACATGCGAGCCGATGAAGGTTAGCCCCTTAGCGCGCTTGAACCCAATACGCCGACGCATGCCACGCGCCAGCTTGATCCCTGTATTCCAGACCATTGCGATGATCGCGCTCAACGGCATCGCCGGATCGAGATTATATTTGGGATCATGCTTGATGCGCCGCACGAAAAAGACAATCAACCCACGCATGCCAACACCCCATCCCTTCAGAGTAACTGCTGGTCTCTCGAAAGTCGCCTTCAGTTCTTGCAACGAATCAGGCTGATCGTCTTAGGACTTTTTATTCCCTTTTTGCTACGGAGAAGCGTGCCTCGACTCTCTATCGTACACCTATCGCAAGATAAGCGACCCGGCAAGTTGCGCGCGCTCCCTATCATTGGCGCTCAGGCCGCTCTGTGGGCGCAGGACGGGCGGCGGAGAGACGCGGCGGGAATCCTTGGGATGCTCCAACTCTGCCGACGGGCCATATGCGCGCATCACCGCTGCGTCAAACGCCACATAGGTCGCCTGTGCCGTGCGCTCCCAGGTAAACAACCGCAAACGCGCCTCGCCCGCGCTCACCAGGGCCGCGCGCAAACCTGGGTCAGCGCCCAGTCGCATGAAGCACGAGGCAAGCTCCTGCGGATTCTGTGGATTGAACAGCAGCGCGGCGTTCCCGGCCACCTCCGGTAGCGCCGTCGCATCGGAGCAGATCAGCGGCACATGCGCGGCAAACGTCTCGAGGACAGGGATGCCAAAGCCTTCGAGCACAGAGGGGATCACTACCGCCGCCGCATGCGTATAGAATGCGTTGCGCTCTTCGAGCGAGAGATGGCCCGTCAACACAACCGACGACTCAAGTCCGTTGCGCGCGATGGCCTCGTGGATGGCCGCGCTATCATCGAGGTCTGGCCGAGGTCCGGGCTGACCAACCAGCACAAGCTTGAAGGAGCGCGGCCCACCCTGGCGACGCCACAGCGCGAAGGCTTCGACCAGCGCCACAAGATTTTTGCGGCGTTCCAACACACCCACATGCAACAGATAGTTATAGGGCTGCACGCCAAAGCTGCTTAGCGTCGCATTAACCACCGCCGGGTCTACCTGCATCTTTTCGAGCGAACCAGCGCCGCCAAGCGGCGTCACATAGATGCGCTGCGGTTCGAACTTCGCGTACTCGATGGCTTCCTCGGCCGCATACTTTGAGGGGACGAGAATCGCATCGGCGCGGTGGATGGCGGGCAGCGTGATCCACTTGAACATGCGCAGCCACATGCGGTTGTAATCCTGCGGACGCCGCAGGAATGATGAGGCATGATAGGTCACCACACGCGCCACAGGCGCCCACATCGGTGTGATGTATTCCGGGCTGAACAGCAGGTCGTAGTTTCCAAATCCCAGCTTGACAGGCAGCCAGAAATGGAGCCAGGCGAAGCTCAACCCCTGATTGATCATGCGGTTCAGGCGCTTGGAATTGTCGAGGCGGCGTGGCCCTGACAAGAGTGTAACGCTATGCGGCGAGTCGCTCTTCTGGAACTCGTCAAGCAGCTCTGTCATATAGGTCAGCACGCCGGTACGCGCCGTATGCAGCGCCTGCATATCCACCGCGATGCGCAATGGGCGCACAGGACGTAGTTCGCCTGTGGCGGGTACGACGGTGATTCGGCTGGCGCGCGTATGCGTGATGGCCGCGCCGGTCATCCACCAGAGCAGATACATCACAAAGAAATTGAGCGTGACTTCCGTCACCACGCCGTCAATCAGCATGAATATCCAGGCGACCGTCATGCCCAGGTAGACTGCTCGCTCAAGCGAGGAGCCACGCGCACGGTAGGCGCGCCATGTCACGAAGAGCGCCCCCAGGAAGGCGATGAGATAGAGCAGCAAGCCGAAGAAGCCCAACTCCACGCCCACCGGCAGATAGGCGCTCTCGGCGCCCAGCCCCGTGCCATTGCGCACGCCAATCGCGCCCGATGAGCCTATCCCATAGCCAAGCGGATGCTTGAGGATGAATCCGGGCAGCTTTTCATACGACGAGAGATGCCCTTTTGTCGAGGAAGTAGAGTCTGGGATGACCACACCTGTAGGTGGTGTAACATTGACGGTAGGCCCTGTGTTTGTTGTAGACGTTGTATGGTTCTGATGTGCGACCTGGGTGAGCTTATAGGCTTTGTATGCTGCAAACCCGCCGCCCAGCACGGTAATCACCGCTAGGCTGATGACCAGATAGTAGCGCGTGCGGTAGGCGAAGCCCCTGATGGCAGCCATATACGTCGAACTAAAGTCGTTTGAGTCCCGATTTTGCGCCAGCATTTGTTCGAGCTGGCTTGCGTTGGTTCTGCCCAACCCGGATGCGCTGACCATGCGGCCATCCATCGTATAGGGGGTATTCAACTGCATACGAATCGAGGCGTCAGCTCTATCCCCTGGCATAATGCGATCAGCGCCGCTAAAGGTCAGCGCCGTCTCACCAAGTGTGCCGCCAGTAAAGACGGCTACAAACGCCATCGCCAGCACGACACAGACAACAGCCACCAACAGCACCAGCCAAGCGGGCGATCCGGCCGGGCCAAAGAGAATGCCCTGATTCGCGCGTATGACATGCTGGGTGGAGTTAAGTCCCACGTTTACATATGCGGCGTTCCACTCGAAGATCGCGCCGCCCAGCGCTGCGCCTAAGCCGGTCAACAGCGCGCCCATCCAGGCGCGCCGCCAGCCACCCCACCAGAGCAGCAAGACCAGCTCGACCGGCAACATCAGAAGGCCGGTACGCCCATACGCCAGGAAGACGCCTACGCCACCCATGAACGCCGCCAGAGAGAGCGCATATGTCTGCCAGCGCGTCAGCCGGTGGCGCGTCAGCGCGAGCGTCGCCAGCACGGTTGGCAGGGCAATCTCAAGCAGCGTCACGAAATCGAGCGGGTTGACGGCCAGCGATCCGGCGCGCGGCAGCCAGTAGGGCGTGCCAGTGTAGAACGTATAGGGGAAGTTAAACGGTAGATAGGTCTTCTGCTGCAAAAAGATCAGACTGTATTTGCCAAAGTTCAGCGTCACGAAGAGACCATCGCCCCAAAGGAGCCGTTCACCGACCGAGACAATCGCATAGATCAGTACGTCAACGCCCAGGAAGGCCACCAGCGCCCGAAGCAGATTGCGCGTGGGCGGGGCCAGTCGCCCCAGGATATACACGCTCATCGGCAAGACAAGCTGCCTGAACCCCAAGAGCCTACCCGTCAGCGGTACTGTATGACTGATGAGCACGCTTACGCCGCAGATGACAAAAAACAACGCCAGCACGATGTCGAGTGGGGCAAAGCGCGGCCAGACGCGCGTGCGAATTGCCTGATACAGCGGTGGAATGACAAGGCGCGCCATCGCCACTCCCAGTGTCATCTCTTTCCACGGTTGCGCCAGCTTGATGAACATCTGGCTCTGTGTCTCCTCGAAGAGGAACGCCATCATCAGGTTATGCAGTGGCAACCCTATCACAAAGATCAGCAAAGCCCACTGCGGGCGCAGGAGCACCGTGGCGAGAATCAGCGCGAAGATCAATAGAGCCGACCCCTCGATACCGAGCTTGATACCCAGCACCGTGGAGGCTATGACGCCCAGTAGGCCAACAAGCCCGACCGCTACGCCAGTCCACATCAGAAGCCGCTGGTGTTGTTGTGAGATACCTGTTGTCATGTGATGTTGCCTCCGCGTGACAAGGCGCTCTATTTTCATCTATTCAAGAAGCACGTTAGATAGCTTCGCTTATTTTTGCTGGGACTGCTGTGGCCACTGTGGTGGCTTTTTGATGGCGGCGAATGATCCCGTCTGTGAACTCCGCGGCCCCAGGCGAACCGCGCCCAGCACCAGCGTTGGCGCCTCATCGGTCAACCAGATCTGATACTCGTCAGGATCATCATCCTCGAAGGAGGTATCGTGCTCCCGCGCACGAGCGCTTGCCAGCGAAGGCTCACGCTGCTGTTGTGCGCCGCGCGCCGTTCCCCAGCCGCCGACGGAAGCTCCCGAAACTGTAGGGATTCCAGGCGCGGCGCCTCTGGCGGCGTAACCCTGACCTGCGCCTGGCGCGCCCACTACGCCAGCCGACGCTGGAGCAGGAGCCGCCTGTGGCTTCGCTGCCCGACGTGGCTTGCGCCCAAACAACTCTCCTACCAACGACGGGCGAATAATGCCGAACACCATGAGCAGCACGGCGTAGATAATCAGCGCCAACGCGCCCTCGATATACCCCGCGAATGGCAGATGCGCCAGCGCCGGAACGCGGTCGGTCAGGGTGGGCGCAAAGAGCATCACCCCTAGCGGCGTGCCTGCCAGCAACACCAGCGCCACCTGTCGCAGATCGGGGAAGAACTTCGCCAGTACGGCGATCAGCGTGATGTCGTAGAGCATCACGAAGCCCTCGGTTGCTGCTGTGACCCAGGCTGCGGCTACATAGCCGAAGTGGGGCATGAGCCAGAAGTTCAGCCCGATGTTGACCACCGAGGCCAGCAGCGCCAGCGAGATCTGCCAGTTCTGGTGGCGTGTGACCACCAGCATATAGCTTACAACCGAGCTGGGGAAGATGATCGCTATCGCCAGCATCAGCCCCGGAATAGCCGTCTGCGCCGCCAGATACCTATGGCTGACCACAACGATAATGGCCAACTGTCTAAACTGTACTACCAGGAATGTCAGCGCCAACCCCATCGCCAGCATGAGGCTGAACATGCGCGAATAGAGGTCGCTCATGATTTTGCGCCCCTGGGTAAATGCACGCGCCATCGCTGGAAAGAGCACAATCATCACCGTCGCAGCTACCGTCGAGAGCACATCGAAGAACTTGTAGGCGACGCCATAGAGCGCGACCTCCTGGTTATTGGTTAGTTTCTCAAGCATCACCGTGTCAATGCGCCCATAGACCATAACAAAACCTGATGCCACGCCCAGCGGCCACGACTCTTTCATCACATACTTGGCCGCCGCCGTACTCCACGCCGGACGCAGTGTTGCGTATTTGCGCGCGCCTGTATAACAGATCGCCAGGTCTACCACACCCGCCAGCACATAGGCGAAGAGAAAGAGGTTCACACCCCCGTGAATAACCCAGGCGAAAGCGGTTCCTGCCAGTGTGACAAGCGCAGCCAGCACGCTGGCTGCGGCAATGCGTCCCGATTGGAAGTTCGCCTGAAGCACGCTGCCAAACAAGCCGTTTGAGCAGAACGCCGTGACCAGGATGTATGGCGTAAAGAGCGCGATCTCAAGGATGATGCGTGAAGGAAATTGGACGAGAAACGCGAAGACAATCGCCAGCGCCATCGCCAGGAACGACATGAGCAGCTTTGTTGTCATGCTGACCCGCACGAAGTGATCGTGCGCGCCTGTGTGCTCCTCCGCCTGCGCCAAGTCGCGCACGAGGATACGATCTACCCCAAAGGTAGCCACTGCGTTGAAGAGCATGACGAAGGCAAACACCACGACATAATCGCCGAAATAGTTGATGCCCAAACCGCGCGAGGCAAGGCTAATAGCTACTACCCCCGCGCCAATCTTGAGGATGCGCCCCGCCGTCTGGACGATGGTGCCACGCAGGAGGTGTGCGCTTTTCTCGATCTTGCGCACGCTCTTCATCGCGCTAGTGATGATGGGAATGCGTACCGTCGCCTGCTCGGCTACATCATCTTCGTCATCATCCCAATAGGGATGAGCAGGTGGCTCCGTCAACTTACGCGCGCCAACCGGTGTGCGGATGGCGTTGGCGGGAAAGCGCGGCGCTGGCACTTTGCGTGTGACGGGATCATCCAGCGGAGCGGGATCAAGCTCCGGCGCAACAGGATAGGCCGGGTGCAGTGGCGACGACGGCAACTGTGGAATGTACTTCTGCCGCGTTGGCGGCGCAATCAGTGTCTCGATGTCGCTTACCCGACTTGGGCCTCGCCCATTGGTCTGCCCGTTGCTTTGCGATGGCGGCGCAGGTTGTGCTGGTGGCGCCGGAAACTGGCGCGCCGCTGGCGGTCGAGGCGCTGATGATTGCGGAGCGGGAACCCCTTGCCGATCTGGCGGAGCGCCGCGCGCCGCATATCCCTCCTGCCACTGGGGTTGAGATCGCGGAGCGGAACGCCCATACCCCTGTGGTTCGTCCTGGGATGGCGTCTGCCTGCCGTCTGGTGGCGTGCTCCATTGCTCCTGTGGTGGCCACACAGACGACCGCCGACGCGGCAGCGAGCGCAGTGTTTCGATGTCGGAGACACCGTTCCCTGTGGTATTGGCCGGTCTGCTGTTTGCGCTTCCGTTTTCCCCGTTGGCTGCATCGTCGTCCGCCGCATCGCGCGGGGTTCCTGTGGAAGACTCCATCCACTGCGGATACTCACGGCGCGGCGGTTCTCTACGATCTCCCACAGCAGCCACCTCTTCCTCTATCTCTTCTCTACTCTGCTCTTGTCCGTATCTCTGCTATCTCTTATTTTCCGCGTTCTCGAATACGCTCAGCGATCCCTCAGCGATCAGCGACGGCCGCCTTCTCAATAAACAGCCTGCGCGACCGGTGTGCGGTTGACGGCGGGTGTGCCGTTGACCACCAGCGCCTCTTGATAGGCTCCCCACAGAAACTCGTTGAACTCGCGATGCACGCGCTCCAGAGAAAACTTCGCGATACCACGCGCGCGCCCGGCGGCGCCCATCTGCGCCCGGAGCCTGGCGTCTCTCACGAGTCTATCGAGCGCCTGTGTCAGAGCGGGTACGTCTTCGCGTGGGATGATGAAGCCTGTCTCGCCGGTCGCCACAAGTTCTTTGTTGCCACCCACGTCAGTCGCCACCACAGCTCGTCCTGAAAACATCCCCTGGATAATGCTCAAACTGGCTCCCTCGCCAGTGCGCGATGGCGCCGCAAGAATATCCAGCCCCGCCATCAGGTCGGGAGCATCGCGGCGCTCACCCAACAGATGAAAACGTTCCGGCGCGGGCGAGGCGGCGATCAACGCCTGTACCTTCTCGATCACCTCGGTCTGCCCTGACACAGGCGCGCCCGCGATCAGGCAATGCACATGCGGATAGCGCGCCATCAACTGAGCGACCGACTCGACAAGCAGATCGGTCGCCTTCATCCGTGAGATGCGGGCGACAATGCCAATCACTACATCATCGGGGCTGACGCCGATCTCCTGGCGAATGCGCTCACGCCCTGTCGCGTTGAGCCATACCTGCGGGTCAACACCATTATAGATCACACGCCCCTTCGCGCGCGCCTCTGGTGTCACCAGAATATTTTCCAGCACCGCCTGGCTGACGCCGATCACATGCGTCGAGTGCGAGGGCACAAACCGCTGCATCACCTGGACAAGCGCCTGAGGATGCTCCAATTGTTCGCGGATGTGCCAGTTGTGCAGGCGGCGTGTGCGTCGTGCGGCGCGGGCGCCAGTCCAGACGGCGAGCGTGTTGGTATGCACGATGTCGAACTGTTCCCGCTCGATGATCTCCGCGACCATCCGCGAAGACTGCCGCACGCGCTGCAAGAAGCCTGCCAGTCCGGTCGGCGAGAGATATTTTCGGCGGGCGACGGCAATGGGCAACGAACGACATTCGATGTCGCTGGCGGCAAGTTCGCGGGCGAGCAATCCCTCATAGGGCAGATCGTTCGCCAGAATCACGCTGGGATAGAAGCGGTTGCGATCCAACCCACGCAAGAGATACAGCAGCGAGGTATCGGAGCCGTAGAGTTCGTTGCTGGGGTGCAAGAACAGCACGCGCGCCAACCGCCTGCTTCCCACCGTGTTGCTGTGTCCGTTGCTGATCACTAGATGTCTTCTCCCAACGTCGCGTTTATTGCTTTCTTGTGTGTTGTACGCTGTTCCACGTAGCTGAGACCACAAACATGATACATCTTTTCTTCTCATTTGTGGACTGCTATAGGCGCTTTTTCTCTTTTTGGCGCCTGATGTGTGAAATATGCACGCTCCTGGTGTGGTTTTGCGGCAATTGGCGCTTGGTGTTCGCTACCATCTCCTGCCAGACGTAGCCCAATCGTTACAAGGCTTGCGCGCAGCCGTCATACCGGATGATCATAAGCACAGGAGACCATCGTCGTCGTTTGGTTGATCAAATCAGAAACAATCTCGCGTAAGCTGGTAGGCCGTTGGGCGGAGAGGAAATGGGTCGTGATCGAAGAATCAGTTGGATCTCAGTCTGTTGAGCGCGCCGCGCCACCGGTGCGGCCTGGGGTACATATGCGTGTCGCGCCGCTCCGCATCGCTATGATGGGATCGCGCGGCATCCCCGCAAGCTATAGCGGCTTCGAGACGTGTGTGGAGCAGCTCTCGGTACGGCTCGTACAACGTGGGCACGATGTGACGGTCTATTGCCGTTCGCACCACATCAAGTGGCCTGGCGATACCTATAAAGGTGTGAAGCTGGTCAAGCTGCCCACCATTCAAAGTAAGCACTTTGACACCATCGCCCATACGTTCATCTCGATGCTGCATGGCGAGTTTCGTAAGTATGATGTCGTCTATATCTGTGGGGTGGGCAACGCGCCGCTTGCGTTCATTCCTCGGCTGGTAGGCAAACCAACCATCGTCAATGTGGATGGCGCCGACTGGCAGCGCGACAAATGGGGCGCCTTCGCCAAACGCTATTTGCAATTCTCCGAGCGCACGGCGACGATCTTCCCCACGCTGATCGTCTCGGATTCGCATGTGGTCGAGCGCTACTATCAGGAGCATTTCCACAAAAACTCGGTCTACATTCCCTATGGCTCGGATGTGCCGCAGCGTGGCCCAGGCGAGACGCTGGCGAAGTTTGGCTTGGAGCCTCGCCGCTACATTCTCTGGGTGGGGCGGCTCGTGCCCGAAAACAATGCGCACCATGTCGTCGAGGCGTACCAGCGCATCGGCGGCGAGGCTGCCACCGGCTTGAAGCTCTGTATCGTCGGCGACGCGCCCTATAGTACCGACTACGTGACGCAACTCAAAGCCAGCGCGGGGCCTGGGGTCGTCTTCACGGGCTATACCTTTGGCGACGGCTATCACGAGCTTGGCTCCAATGCGTATCTGTTCGTCTTCGCCAGCGGTGTCGGGGGTACCCATCCCGCCTTGCTCGAGGCGATGGCGTTTGGCAACTGCATCATCGTCAATGATATGGACGCCAACCTTGAAACCGTCGGCGACACCGCAATCCCCTACTATGGGCAGGGAGGCGCCGACGCGCTTGAGCCGGTCTTGCGGGCGACGCTTGCCGATCCGGCCTTGATCGAAACGCAACGCCGCCGTGCCGTCGAACGCGCCGCCACTGTCTATAACTGGGAGGTGATCACCGACCAGTACGAGCGTCTCTTCGCCCAACTGGCTCGCCGTAAGTAGCGTATATACGCTATACTGTATGCGAAGAACGCTTGATTGAAAAGCAGCGCGTGCAAAGGAGCGTCACCGGCATGGACTCGCAACGAGATGACCCTGTACGCGCTTCGGATAAAACATGGAGCCTGCCGCCGTTCGAACAATCAGGTGGGCATGTGGTTCAACCACAGGGACAACGGCGGCCGCCTTCCGAGCGTACACTCGCCGATCCGTCACTTGCTGTGCGCGATTCAGGGCGTGCGCCCGCCAGAGGGCGCGGCTCCGGCTGGCCTCCTGTACAGCGTAGACGAGGCATTCGCGGCTGGTTCTCTTGGCGAGAGTTGAAGCGGCGGAGGTATTCGGGGCGGGTGGTGGCGGTGCTGTGTGTGCTGAGCCTGGTGGTCAGCTTCTGTGCGACCCAAACCCTGCTGATTGGGGTGGACGCGCTGCTGGCTGCGCGCGACGCCAAGCAACAAGCCAGCGCCATCCAGGCGATCCTCCGCGATGGCTCCTTTTTGGACACGCAAACCTTAGAAGACCTGCAACTGCGCTTCGAGAACCTGTCGGTAGACCTGCAACGCATCCAGGCGGCGATCCCTGGCGAGGGGCTGCTGGCGAACACGCCAGGGGTGCGTGGCCCCATCCATGTGTTGTACATGGCGAATGATCTGGTCAACGCGGGGCAGTATGCGGTGGCCGCCGCCTTGATTCTCATCCCTCGGTTGAAGGGCATCCTCAAGACGTTGGGGCCAAGTGGCACACCCACCGCCACCACTGCCGCAGGAGCGGCGACGGCGACGCCAGCGGCGACTCCCCCGCTCGGGCCGCCGCCGCCTGGTTCCTTGACCCTGGACGACGTGAATCAGGCGATAGGGGACTTCAACATCGCGGCCGGGTTGATTCAGCAGGGGGTCAGTGAACGTTCCCAGTTCACCTTACACGATCTCAGCAAGATTGGCCTCTCCTCGTTGATTCCGACGATGACAAAGCTGGACGCCTTCTTGCCCAAGCTGCCGACCTACATGAACGCGGCGAAGAACATCGTCAACGAGTTGCCGACCATCCTGGGTTTCACGAAGACGCAACATTACCTGTTGTTTGACCTGGACAGTGACGAGTTGCGGGCGACGGGGGGCTTTCAGGGCAACTTCGGCATCCTGACCTTCACTGATGGACGGTTGATCGGCGGCGTGCATCTGCATGACACAACTTCAACGCTCGATTGCGTGGGTGGCTGTCCCTATCGCCCCGTGCCATCACAGTTTAGCAACTGGTTCAACGTAGATCCCAACCACTTTGGTCTACGTGACGCCAACCTCGATCCTGACTTCCAACTTGCCTCTCAGGCGGATGAGACGCTCTACACCCAGGAGAGCGGGAACTCTGTGGATGGGGTGTTCGCTATTACGCCCGCGCTGATCGAGCAATTGCTCACCCTGACCGGCCCCATCAGTGTCATTGTGCCAGGGACACAGCTCTCGGTAACAGTCAACTCGAAGAACCTGCGTGACCAGATTCACTACTTCCATGCCGCCAATAACAACGGCGGCCAGATCAATAGCATTCTCCAGACCTCCTCGCAGAAAGCCATTGACGCGCTTCTGGGTGGGGCTGTGCTCAAAGCGATAGGCCATCTCTCCGCTACCCAACAGAAGGGGTTGACCAAAGTCCTGGAGAACGCGCTGTTTAGCCATGACCTGCAAGTCTACTTCAACGATCTCCTGGTC
>Ga0209061_1001731_pt1 | contig 33179 bp, 23 predicted proteins | sample Coa_R1_10_FD_187157 | JGI IMG/M metagenome (GOLD analysis project Ga0209061, IMG submission 187157) | Surface soil microbial communities from Centralia Pennsylvania, which are recovering from an underground coalmine fire - Coalmine... | ecosystem: Environmental > Terrestrial > Soil >... | reverse complement strand
TACTCATATCATTCCCTCCCACTAGAACATCGCTAAAAAGATTGTGGCCCCAGTATACCAGAGGCGTAAAGAATCCGTCGAGGCCGCATTTTTGGTGGGCGAGGTGTTCAACCCTCGCCCAGGAATCCTCACTTTTCTGTTGAGGGTGTTTAGCCAATGAGGTCGGCGAGTCGATCAACCTGATCGAGATCGGGAACGCAGGGAAAGCACATCAGTTCGTCAACACCAATATCGGTGAAAGCCTGGATGGCCCCTTTGACGGCTTCGGGCGTGGATGCAACAGAGCTGGCGAACCGCTCAACGGCTGGTCCCATAAAGTCGTAGTAGTGACGAATGTAGGCGGCCGAGCGCTCGGCCGCCTGTGGACCCAGTCCCCAGTATGTGCAGGCGACGAAGCGAGGTTTGCCGGGCCTGCCTGCCTCTTTCCAGGCCCGCTCGGCCAATTCATAGTTCTGACGGGCTGTGGCAGGTGCCCCACCCCCGGCGATAAAGCCATCTCCCCAGCGTCCCAGGCGCTTGATAGCTACGGGAGTGTTGGCACCAATCAGCACTTCCGGGCCACCCTGGCGAGCCGGGGGCGGGCCAATCGGGCCAACCTCCTCGGAAAGCCTCTGTCCCATCCAGATTCGCTCCATTGCCGCAAGCTGAGCCTCAAAGCGCTTGCCACGCCCTTGCAGCGGCTCGCCGATGGCCGCATAGTCGTCGGCCCGGCCTCCGATGCCAAGACCAAGCGTCAAGCGACCGCCTGAAAGCGCGTCGAGCGTCGCGGCCTGCTTGGCGAGAACGACAGCGGAGCGCAAAGGCGCAAGCAGAACCGTTGACATGACGCGAATGCGCTGCGTGACGGCAGCGGCGGCAGTCAGTAAGGTCATCGTTTCGTAATTGGGATAGACCAGGCGGTCGATACTGCCCAGGCTGGAAAAAGGGCCGCTATCCGCGCGCCTGGCCCAATCCAGAAGAATATGGGGCTGTATACCAGGATGAGTTCCCGGCAGACCTATACCAATTTGCATGTTCCTCTCCTTGTGTCAATGAAAATATTCCCTCCTCTATTTTATGTAGCGCCAGCCAAATTGATCAATCGCCTGTTCTCCCTACGATGCAAATCAATAAAAAAGAGAAGATGACGTGGCTTCACACATCACCTTCTCTTTTTTATTGGTTTGTAGGACTCATCGCTTAGTAGCGGCGATATCCATAGTAGCGACGGCGACCGCTCCAGGAACGGTAGGTGAGAGCGTGCCAGATTGCTATGAGAATGATCGCGCCAATTACTGCGCGGATCAGTGGAACACCATCCAGGTAAACATCACCCAGGCCGGAGATAATCAGCACCTGGGTCATCAGCCAGACACCGATTAGCCCCGCGATAATGGCTCCGATGATACCAAAGGGCATGCGCCAGCCCACAATAAACTCGGCAATGATTCCCACGATTGCTGCAACCAGCAGATAGACGAGGAAACTTGCGCTGAATGTCCAGACATTGTTCCCGATATGAATAGTGACGCCCGATGCCAGAACCAGGCGGTGGTAAAGAAGGGTTTCCATCGAGTTTCTCCTTAAACGTGCAGGAGACCCCCTCTATTCCTAAAGGGGTTTGTGAGACATATCAATTCCTGCTTTTGTCATCCATCGATCAAAACTTGTAGAGAGATTTTTGCCGATAGAAAGCTATTTCTCCTTCTACCACGAGGAAATGAACAAAAAAGTGACAGTCCTGGAGCGAGCAAAACCAGGGAGCTACCTCAGATCTCCGCGAGGATAGCCACATCGTATCCGTCTAACGAGATGGCCTCTGTGACCTCCCGCCCGCGCAGCAGATCATGATAGCGTTTGTCCTTCGGCAGCGCAACCTGGGCCGAGGTGGCCAGGTGATTGAGAACGAAAAGCAGCGGGCCGCGAACAGTCTGGCGCACAGTGGCCTCGACCCCTTCCGGCGTAGAAAGCACTGGCTGTATCTGTTGTTCCTGGAGCAACAATCCGTAGAAGTCGTCGAAGAAGCGTGCTTCCGGCTCACTGCCGAGATAGTAAGCCTGGCCCGTTCCAAACCTGTTACGCGTGACGACTGGCGTGCCAGCGTAGAAATCGTCGCCGTAATTGGCCAGAACTGTCGCCCCCTCGCAATGCGTAATCGCGCACAGGTGGCCACAGGTGTAGGTTGCGCCGCTCTCTACGAATACAATGCTGTTGCGCTGATCGGGATACAGAGCGTCGATCTCTTCGTTCCAGATGCCCAGAACCTGTTTCAGCGGGCCGGGATAGCCTTTCTCAAAGACAAGATCGCATTCATCGACCCACCCGCTGAGATAAGTGGTCACAAATGTTCCGCCTTGCTCGACAAACGCGGCGATGCGCTCGGCTACTCCCGGCTTGAGCATGTAGAGCAGAGGAGCAACCAGAATGCGGTAGCGGCTGAAGTCCGAATCGCTGAAGACAATATCGACCGGCACATTACGCCTCCAGAACGCGGCATAGTGCTGGCGCATGGTGGCTATGTAGCGTTTATCGTGGATCGGCCCGCTGCTGGCATCGAGAGCCCACCAGTTGTTCCAGTCGAAGAGCAGAGCAACCTCTGAAGGAGTGACCCCGCCCAGCGTGCGATCCTTGAGGCTCGCAAGCTCAGTTCCCAGCTGCTGCACCTCGCGGAAGACACGCGTATCGCTGCGCCCGCTATGCTCGACAATCGCCCCGTGCAATTTTTCAGCCTCACCGCGACTGCGCCGCCACTGGAAATACATCACAGTCTCCGCGCCGTGCGCAACTGCCAGATAACTCCACAGACGCACTACCCCTGGGCGCTTTAAGGTATTGTACGCCTGCCAGTTCTGATTGCTGGGCGATTGTTCCATCAACATAAAGGGTTGCCCATCGCGCAGGCCGCGTTTGATATCGTGAAGAAAGGCGATATCGCTGGGCGTATCGTCTGGGCGAGGATAGCAGTCCCAGGCAATCACATCGACCTCTTTGGCCCAGGCGCGATAGTCCAGCCCTGGATAAACTCCCATCATATTCGTAGTAATGGGAAGATCAGGGGAGTACGCGCGGATGGCGTCGCGCTCGCTTTTGAAGCATTCCAGCATCATATCGCTCTGGAAGCGCTTGTAGTCGATTACCAGCGCGTGAATGGAGGTCTCGCCGTTGTCATAAGGAGGCTCGATTTGCGACCAGTCCGTGTAGACATGACTCCAGAAAGCCGTCCACCACCTCTGGTTCAGTTCGTCCAGGCTGCCATAGCGCTGCTTGAGCCATTCGCGGAAGGCCGCCGCGCAGAGATCGCAATAGCAGGCCGCAAGATATTCGTTTGAGACGTGCCAGGCAACCAGCGCGGGATGCTTGTGATAGCGTTCAGCCAGTTTCTGCGCCATCTGGGTCGCGAGGCGTCGGTAATTGGGAGAGGTAGGACAGTAGTTGACGCGCCCACCATGACGGCGGCGCCTGCCCTGGGCATCGACGCGCAGGACATCGGGATAGCGCTGTGACATCCAGGCCGGCTGAGCCGCACTCGGTGTTGCCAGGCAGACATAACGCCCGGCAGTGGCCAGCTTCTCAAAAATAGCGTCGAGCCAGCCGAAGGTGAAACGTTCCTCCTCCGGCTGTAGAGACACCCAGCTAAAAACGCCTATCGTTGCAACCTCAAAATGACATTGCTGCATCAGGCGCATATCTTCATCCCACATGGAGCGCGGCCACTGCTCTGGATTATAGTCTCCCCCGTGCCAGATAAACGGTACACGTGGATTTAGCGGTGGAAATGGCTGCATAAGCGTCTGCTCCTCATCTTAATTCTTCCATTTCACCAGGACGGCTCCATCCTGCATCCGTGTCCAGGTGGTATTCGCTTCGTCCTGGCCCTCTACGCATTGTATATCATTCACGAAGGCCGCCGCGACCCTGGGAGTACCACTCAGTGGGATCAGACGCAGGGTCAGTTGCTGCCTGGCCCCTTCAACGGTCACGCGCAATTGATTATCAGCCAGTTCGGCGGAGATACGCGTCAGGCCGTCTGTGTCCTGGAGATCAAACGTTCCCCGCTCCAGCAAATACGCGTCCACTGCGATCTCCTCGAAGGGTCCATCTGAGGTAAAAGGAACCGGCTCGGTTGTCGGAATGAGCGCATTGGCACGCACATAGAGAGGAAGCTCCTCCAGCGAGGCCTGGACGGATATCATACGCGGGCCGGTAAGCACTTCACGCGTCCAGAAATCGATCCAGCGCCCCTCAGGCAGATAGACGTAGCGCTCTCCGGTCTCGTTGTAGATTGGCGCTACGAGCAATTCAGCCCCAAACATATACTGCAAATCCAGCGCATAGGTCGTCGGATCGTCAGGGAATTCGAGCACCATTGGCCGCAGGATCGGTAAACTTGTCTGTGCGGCAATACACGCGTAGGTATAAATATATGGCAACAGCCGGTAGCGCAGGCGAGCATAGGCACGAAAGAGGTCCAGCGCCTGCGGGCCAAATTCCCAGGGCAGGCGCGAGCTATTGCCATGCGCGCGGATCAGGGGCGAGAAAAAACCGAACTGCGCCCAGCGCGTGTAGAGTTCGGGGCTGGGATGACCGGTAAATCCGCCTACGTCGTGGCTCCAGAATGCGTGCCCGCACACAGCCATGCTCAATCCACTACGCAAGGTTGAGGCGAGCGCGGGAAACGTGCAATTGACATCGCCGCTCCACTGCGCGGCATGGCGCTGACCACCCGCGTAGGTTGAACGCCCCCAGGTCAGTCCGGCATGGCCCGTTACCTCAGCCGTCACTTCCGCCACAATATCGTTGTAGAGCAGCGAATAGAGGTTGTGAAAGCGCTCACCTTTGATACCAGCGTAGTTGACCGCGTCTACGGGAATGCCCTCTCCAAAATCGGTCTTGTAGACATCAGCCCCGATCCGCAAAGGCTCCCGCAGCATCTCTTTGAACCAGGCTACGGCCTCGGGATGGGTGACATCGATAATGCCGACCGGCGGATGGAAACCACCCCAGATATCTACCACGTAGGTTTCTCCCTGTGCGTTCTTGAGAAAGTAGCCCTTCTCGCTGCCCTCAGCGAAACGTTCGCTTTGAATCCCGATATAGGGATGCATCCACAGGCATACCTTGAAGCCCATAGATCTCAACTCGGCCAGCAAGCCTGCGGGGTCAGGAAATAGCTCGTTGTTCCAGAGCAGCTCCGACCAGCGGCCAAAGCGCTGCCAGTAGCAGTCAAGGTGCAGAACATCGCAGGGAATACCATACTCGCGGATCAGCCGGGCACGCCGCAGCACTTCATCCGCGCTATCATCCAGAAAGCCGGACGAAATCCATGTGCCCAGGGACCATTTGGGCGGCAGAATGGGAAAACTCACCAGCGAGGCATAACGCGTGATGATAGTTTTAAGGTCCGGGCCGGCGATCACGTAGTAGTCAAGTGCGCTGTCGGGATTGAGCAAGCTGAAGGTCGCGGTATTGCTCGCCACCATATCGAAATCCACAGCGCAGGTGCTGTCGACGAAGATGCCGTATTTGCGCGTACTTACGAAGAACGGCACGTTTTTGTACGAGCGCTCGCTAAAGGCACCGCCGCAGTCATAGTTCCAGGTGGTAATGCGCTGCCCGCGTTTATCAAAATCGGTAAACTTCTCGCCCAGGCCAAAGAAATGCTCGTCAGGCTCGGCGGTAAAGGTATCGTGAAAAGCTACGCGGGTGCCGTTGACCGCGCTGAAGCCAAAAGGCAGGACGGTCAACTTCATACGCACAGCGGTAACTTCGCTGGAATTCTGCGAGAGGAGCAGGCGTCCGTCAGACCGATAGAAAGCGAGGTGAAAGGGCTGGAGCGCGACCTCAAGAGTAAGCGAGGCGTTGTGCAAACGAAGCTGCTGTCCGGTTTGCTCAATGCTTACTTTGCTCCCATCAGGCGGCAACTCCCTGGCCAGGCGCACACGCTCTGGATCAGGCTGCTCACCTTCTAGCAACACGCGGGCAATACCTTCGGCAACCAGGGAGAGAGTGATAAACACTGTGGCCCCATTGCGCGTGCTACCTTGCAGCACCACCCCTCGCGGGTGCCGCTCTTTTACCTCCGCCTGCACGACATACTCCGGGCCTCCATCGTCATCCGCCTGGCGCACAGGCAGGCGGGGAGGCTCGGTCATATAGACGTTATACGGGAGTAACGGAACCTGATCAACCATGAAGATCTACTCCTTCTTCACTCAAGGAACTGAATGTATGTATCGGTTATGAGAAATCTATCTTGCCTTTCCGCTTTGGCGAGAAAATCCGCGATGAAGCGGTTGAGCAAAAGCAGGATATGAATACCCATACCTCAGGTCATGCTAACATAGGAATGTTGAGAGGACCAGAGAGCACGTTGAGAGCGCTTTCATCACTCCGCCAAAAAAATTTTTCTTGACTCCTTATAACCAGGCAGGGTCATTGAAAAGCTGCCTTTCATCCTGATCACGCAACTTTTAGATGACCCTGTAATCCCTCTTGACAACGGGCAGGCTTATCGGGTAAGCTCATTGGCAAAAGCGCTTTGAGAGCGATCCCAAAAGCTATTGTACACCATATTTTATCTAAAGTAAATGCCTGATTGTTTAGCAAACGTAAAGGGTTGGAAATGTCACAACTGACGATTGAAGACATTGCAAGGTTAGCAGGGGTTTCTCGGTCAACTGTTTCGCGCGTGATCAATGGGCAGCCAAGCGTGCGGCCCGCCGTGAGACATCGAGTTCAAGAAGTCATCAATGCCCATAAATATACACCGCAGGCCGCAGCTCGCCAGCTTGTCACTCAGCGTACACGTACCATTGGCCTGATCTTGCCCGATCTGGCTTACAACCTTTTTGCGAATCCAATCTTCGCACTGATGGGTCAGGGAGTGAGTCAGGTCTGTGTACGTAGAGAATATGTCTCTATGCAGTTGATGGGCCAGCGGGACAGAGAAGAACAAACGCTTTTCGGCCTGTTGCGCTCACGCCACTTCGATGGCGTGGTCCTGATCAGCGGTGAGTATGACGACCCGTGCCCCGCCTTCCTGAAAAACTCCGGCATTCCCTATGTGCGGATTGGACGCGACCCGAACCACGACGACCTGAAGTATGTCGATATAGATAACGTAGAGGCCGCTCGCAGCGCTGTCAAGCACCTGATCGGGCTGGGACATCGCCGTATCGCGATGATCAAGGGCCTGATGAGAGACACATCGGCGGTGGACCGCTACGAGGGGTATAAACAGGCGCTGCTTGAGGCAGGCATTCCGCTGGACGAGGAGCTGGTAGGTGATGGTGACTGGACCGTAGCCTGCGGATATAACCTGACTCAGCGCTTCCTGGATCTGCCCTCGCCCCCGACTGCCCTCTTTTCATCCAACGATATTATGGTCGCGGGTGTGGTACGAGCGGCGCACGAGAGAGGAATACGAGTGCCAGAGGACCTGGCTATCGTCGGTTTCGACGACCTGGACCAAACAACCATGATCTTCCCGGAATTGACCACGATCCGGCAGCCCTGCGTGCAAATGGGGGTGCGCGCTGCCGAAATACTCATCGATCAGCTCGAAAATGACAATACCGAGCCGGTCCATGAGCTGCTACCGACCACGCTGGTCATTCGCCAATCCTGCGGCTACTACAAACAACAATCCGCTGCGCCGTAACGGGACCAGCATAGAGAGAAGCGTTGTGTTATGACAAGTGTTCGCCTGGAACAGATTGTAAAAGAATATGATATGGTCGATCAGGTCACGTTGACCGGCTATAAAAATCCACCTGCTCTGCGCAGCGTGAGCCTGGAAATTCGCGATGGCGAGACCCTGTGCGTTGTCGGTCCTTCGGGCTGTGGCAAAAGCACGCTGCTGAAAGTCATCGCGGGCCTGGAATTCCCCCAACGCGGGCGCGTCTTTTATGACAATTTCGACATGACTGAGATCAAGCCGCAGGATCGCGGCGTCGGCATGGTCTTCCAAGACTACGCGCTCTATCCCACCATGAAAGGGAAAGGCAACCTGGCCTACTATTTCCAGCAGCACGAGCGGACCGAAGAAGAGATGGAAGAGCGCGTTCGCCACACATCTAAATTGATGGGAGTGGATTTTGAACTCCTGCTGGGTCGCACCACCGAGACGCTTTCAGGCGGAGAGCAGCAACGTGTGGCCATCGCGCGCTGCATTGTACGCGATCCACTGGTGTTTTTGATGGACGAGCCTATCGTCAACCTCGATGCCAAGCGGCGCGAGCAAACGCGCATCGAGATCAAAAAGCTTCTACGCAAGTTTCACATTACGACGGTCTATGTAACACACGATCAGCAAGAAGCGGTCTTTATGGGCGACCGCCTGGCAGTTATGCGCGCAGGGGTCATCGAGCAGATTGGCACATTCGATGAACTCTACTATACCCCCGCTAATCTTTTTGTCGCCATCTTTATTGGCACGCCGCCGATCAATATCCTGCCCGCCGAAATACATGAGAGCAGAGTGAGCATAGGTGAGCAAAGCTGGGCGCTGCCGGAGGCACCGGCCGCCCATCTCAAGCCAGGAAAAGTACGTATAGGAGTGCGCCCTGACAACTGGCAGCTCAATACCCCCGACGGAATGGTGCTGCCGGTGAGTCATATCGAGCGTATCCCGACCGAGCGAGCGGCCTTTATTCACGGCTCGCTGTCTGGAAGGAATGTGGTAGCGCTCACTTCCCTGGAGCAGCCGGAAGTCGAGAGCGTGCGCGTCACTCCTGAGTGGGAACGCGTCATCTTTTTTGAGCCAGAGGACGAAGGGGTAATTTATACCCCAGGGCCTCCTGAGTTCTTTTAAATGAATATCCTGGGTCCAGAGGGAGAATAGAGCGTTATGAGTACAGTGAACGGTACAGCAAACCATATTGTTGTCGAGCACCTGGTGAAACGTTTCCAGGACAAGGCGGCAGTTGACGATGTTTCTCTCGAAATCGGGCAGGGTGAGCTTTTTGTGCTGGTTGGCCCTTCTGGCTGCGGCAAAACGACGACTCTGCGTTTGCTAGCGGGCCTGGAACCTGTCACCAGCGGGCGTATTTTCTTTGGTGAGCGCCTGGTCAACGACATCCGGCCCAAAGAGCGGAATGTGACAATGGTCTTTCAGGACTACGCCGTTTTTCCGCATATGACTGTCTTTGAGAACATCGCCTATGGGCTGCGAGCAAATCACGCTCCGAGGGCGGTGATCCGCGAACGCGTGCCAGCAGCGGCCAGGATGTTTCGTATCGATCACCTGCTCAAACGCAAACCTCGCCAGCTCAGCGGCGGCGAGCGGCAGCGGGTGGCCCTGGCGCGCAGCATGGTACGCGACGCCAGCCTCTTTCTTTTCGATGAGCCACTGGCCAATCTGGATGCCCAGTTGCGTCACCAGGCCCGCGAAGATATTCTCCTGTTGCACCGCGAAAAAGGGCAACCAGCGGTCTATGTGACCCACGATCAGTCCGAAGCGATGGCCCTGGGCGACAAAATCGCGGTGATGCGCGACGGCAAAATTCAGCAGCTTGGCACGGGCCTGGAGCTGTACGAGCGTCCGCAAAATCGCTTCGTCGCCTTCTTTATCGGCACCCCTGGCATTAACCTTTTTGAAGTCGAGGTTCAGTCCTTTGGAGGAGATCTTAGCCTTGTGCATGCGGCGTTTACCCTCGTTCTCCCGCCAGAACTGCACGAAAAAGTCAGGCCGTATACAGGGAGGCAAGTCGATCTGGGTATTCGCCCCGAAAGTCTGCAATCGCCACGCACCGCCGGCTTTCCGGTCGATGAAGGAAATACACTGCGCGGCGTGGTCAATGTCATCGAACCAACCTCGACAGGGTGCATCGTCTATTTGAGTACTCAGGAGGAGGCCCCCAGGGATTTCGTCGCGACCTTCAAATCGCGCCTGCCGGGTAGCTACGTCGGCAGAGAGGTCCCACTGGCAGTCAACACGCGAAAGATCCATCTCTTTGATCAGGAGACCGGGCGTTCGCTGCTCTATAGCTGAAACATATTGAAGGGAATAGTGCGAGCGTGAGTAAGCTTGAAGTGCAAGGGTTAGTCAAACGTTTCGACAGCAATCTCGTTGTTGACCAGGTGAGCTTCCAGGTTGACGATGGCGAATTCTTCGTTTTGCTCGGCCCGTCAGGAGGCGGCAAGACTACCATCCTGCGCATGATTTGTGGATTGGAGCAGCCAGACGATGGCCAGGTACTGCTGGGTGGGCGCGATGTCACTCGCCTCAGCCCACGTCAGCGCAATGTTGGCATGGTCTTTCAAGAGTACGGGCTGTATCCATCAATGGATGTCTATGGCAACATCGCGTATAGCCTGGAAACGCATCATGTCCCCAAAGCGGAGATCCAGAGGCGTGTGCAGGAGGCCGCGGAGAAACTAAACCTGACCCCGCTTTTGAACCGCGATATCTCTGCACTGTCAGGAGGCGAGCAGCAGCGTGTTGCGCTGGCGCGTATTCTGGCCAGAGACGCCGACGCCTTTCTCTACGACGAGCCCCTGGCCAATCTGGATCCCAGGTTACGCCACCAGGCCCGGCGCGATATCCTCACAGTTCATAAGCTCAAGCATGTGCCAAGCGTTTATGTCACGCACGACCAGGCAGAAGCCTTTGCTATTGGCGACCGCGTCGCGGTGATCGCCCACGGCCATCTCCAGCAGGTGGGTACACCAGACGAGCTGCTGGAAGCACCAGCGAATCTGTTTATGGCTCGCTTCATCGGCAACCCTCCGATGAACCTGCTCTCCGGTCAGGTGCTGACATACGATGGGCAGCCAGCCGTTCAGATAGGAGAGACGATTCTTCCTCTGGCCGAAAAATGGCAACGTGCCTGCGATCAGATGGAGAAGCCCGAAGTTACGCTGGGCATTTCTCCTCAGGCGATTATTCCCGAATGGCAGCTAGCAAGCCACCAGGAGGAGAATCCGGAGATTGCTCTCTCCGTTATTCCGGTTGAGGTAACAGATCTGGAACTCTTGATCGGCGAATTTGTTGCGTATCTCAAGCTTGAGTCGGGAGAAACACTCGCAGCTCTCTGGCCAGACCCGGAAACGCTGCCAAACGTTGGAGATACTCTGCGCGTGGGGATCAATCCCGCCACGCTTCATCTGTTCGACCCGATTACGGAGCAGATACTAAAAACAGACTGCGATTGACTGGCACCGAACGCTTGACAAGCAGGCTTCCGTTAGGTACACTACTCCTAGCAACGTTATGGGAGCGATCCCAAAACGCAAACATAACGTTTAGCTGAGGAAGCTAAATAAGGGGCAGAGGTTGCAATGCTGCAATTTGCGATTAGTACGGGAAAGAGATTACCCTTTCCGTCTACAGGTCAAAAGGTTGACCAATTGCGCGCGCGGCTGGAATCTGGTGACGTCCGCGCGGAACAAGCCCTCGTACTCCTATGTTCGGCCCAGGCTGCTCATTCCTTGCGAAGAGCGATGCTAGAGGGGCAAAAACGCTTTTCTCCTACTACCACGCGTCATTTTTTCACTCCTTTGGAGGCACTTCATGTATCTCGAAGGAAAGACTATTTGGAAAGTGTGCATGGTTAATGCGCACGTTCGCCCGACATTTTGTCAACAGGAGAGTACATCATGTTTGAAGAGACAGACACTATTCCAGAAGCGCTGGTAGAACCCTCTTCATTCCGACCAGGCGAACAGCCGGTTGGAACGGAGCACCCCATGAAGCCCCTGACCCGTCGTCAATTGTTACGCGCGGCGGCGATAAGTGGCGTGGCGCTGGCTGGCGGCTCCATCCTGGCAGCCTGCGGAGGCAGTTCCCAGGGGCCGGCAACCGTCACCGTCACATTCACCACGAACGGCTACCCAGGTGATTCCATGCCGACGGCTGCCCAGCAGAAAAGTGATATTTCCCTCAAGGCATATGCAGACGCGCTGTCAGCCTGGTTGAAACAAAATCCCGGTGTCACGATCAAGCACACCGACACGAGTATTTGGAATCAGCAAGTTATGACCTCGGCCATTTCGGCCGGCACCTCGCCAACCTGGTTTGAAGGCAGCATTTTAGGCTCTTTCATCAATAATGTCGTGTTCAGCGCCTTCGCGCGCGGCCTGGCCGCCGATGTGACAAGTCTTGTTCAGAGTACCAACCTGTTGAGCCAGTTGACCCCTGAGTACGTTCCTGGTTTCAATTATTGGAAGGTCAATGGGAAATACTACGGGACCCCCGGCGGCTATGGTGACGGCGATGGAATGTTCTTCCGCCGGGATCTGATCAAAGCGGCTGGTCTGGTAGAACCCACGCCCGGCTGGACCTGGGAAGATTTTCGCAAGCTGGCCCAGCAGTTGCAAGCCGCGAACCCTAAGATGAAAGGAGCCTCGCTCCAATTCTATGTCTTTGACCAGAGCCTGTACGCCAACGGCTTGAACTCCGGCGCGACCGGCTATGGACAACTGGGATTGAATCCAACTCCCTCAAATAGCTGGCCCTGGCGCTACGATCTAACCCCCTGGATAAGCACGTACGAACAGGTTGTGAACAACTGGCGCGGCATGTACTATACCGACAAAACGATCACTTCCGCCCTGACTACCGGCGACAGCGACGTAGCTCAGGCGTTTGCGCGTGGGGATGTGGCGATGTGCGCCGATAATACCAGCTTCTTTACTCGCTCGCTTAGCGATCCAAGTAACGTAGCCAATATCGCTCTCAAGCTCAATCAGCCCTTTGAAGACGTGGTTGGCTGGATTTCTCATCCAATTGGCTCTCTTGGTTCCTTTGGCGCAACCCAGGCAGGAGGCGTCGTCTGCTCAATCGATCCCAAGTTTCAGCGCAACCCACCTGCTCTGGCCAAAGCCTTCGATTTCGCGGTCCAGTTCCTGATCGGACAAGCTCTGGTCAATCAGCGCCAGGAAATCTACAGGTCTACCCATGACTTGAAGCAGGTCTTCCTCGAAATTCCGCCCATGTCCAAGCTTCAAGTCAACTATGGTCTGGGGAATGTCACGGCAGCAGATGCCTGGGGAAGCCTGACCATCAACGCCGTTAATGCCGCAGGCGCTATTCCTCTGCTTCCTGATCCCGCTCTCTACTTCCCGGCAGAGAAGAATGCGGGTCCGACGGGTGATGCTTGGAATGATGCGAACTCTGGATTGGCATATACGCAAGACTCGATCTCGTCTGTCCTGTCCAAGCTACAGAGCACGCAGAACGCGCAATTCGCCTCGCTGTCGTCCAGCACGGATCAGGCAACGTTCACCGCAGCCGCGAAGAAGTTCTTTGCTGACTCGGACGCATTCTGGGCAAAATATGCACCGATTTTCTCGGCAGAACAGTTCCACCCCTGGTACGAGCAGACAGTTCTGCCCGCGCTGGGAGGCTAGTTATCCCCCCTTCCTTCGTGCAGCTCCTTTTGATGGCGGCAGCAGAATCCCCCCTGCTGCTTCCATCAAGGGAGGTTTGCTCGCAGAAAAATAACAACGACAGCAATCAGGTATATTTTTAGAGAAGGAAACAGACAATGGCGAGGCAAGCAACTGATGCAGTGGTTGAGGATGAGGCTGCAAGCAAGCCGGAGCTATCCATGCAACGGCTCCGACGCCGAAATCGTATCGAGATCTGGTTATTCCTGATCCCTGCGGCCCTTTTTCAACTGATCTGGGGCTGGTATCCGGTGGTCATGGCCTTTGGCATCAGTTTTACAGATGCACAGCCAATCTTGCCCAGCACCTTCACCGGCCTGGCCAGCTATATCCGTGTCTGGAAAGATCCGCTGGTCGCGCAGGCTTTCCGCGTAACCTTTATCTACGCTACCTTATCAATCGGTTTGACCTTCGTTTTACCAATCATCATCGCCATCTTTCTGACGGAACTGCCGCCGCGTTTGATGCGCTGGCTGATGATTCTGTGGTTTTTGCCGATTAGCGCTATTGCTAACACCATTATCTGGCGCTACCTCTATAACAGTCAGTATGGTCTGTTGCAGTACATCACGACAGAACTTTTGCATATTCCATATCAGGCGTTTTTGAATGATCCCAACCTGGTGCTGTTCTGGCTGGTTTTTCCTTCGATTGTCGTCATCGGGCCAGGAGTCGCTGGCCTGGCTTATATGGCCGCTCTGCAAGGGGTACCTCGTTCTTACTACGAGGCAGCGGAGATAGAGGGCGCGGGCTTCTGGCGCAAAATCTGGACGATCTCGCTCCCGCGTCTGCGGCCAATTATCGTTGTGCTACTGATCTATGGCATTATCCAGGGCCTCCAGGAGTATGCGTGGCCGCAGATTATGACCGGCGGTGAGCCAGAGGGCGCGAGCCGAACCATTGTGATGTATTTGTATGATTATATAGAAAATCAGCGTTATTCAGACGCGACCGCCCTTGCGATCTACCTGTTCATTACTATCTTTATCATCATTGTCGCGCTCCGTATCTTCGTCAAAGAAGACCCGGACGCATAACCATGTGCTACGACGCAGGCAAGCAGCCTCGCTACATTCATAAAGGGAGGGAATGGAGAAATGGTACTATTTCCAAAGGTGGGAAGAAAGCAACTCAAGGTGCGCCTCGCCTGGTGGCTGATGGTGGGTTTGCTGTGCTTCGGAGTGCTCACGCACCTTTTTCCATTCTATATAATGATCGTCACTTCGATTACACCCGCTGCGGAGACTCTCTCAACAACTCCGACACTCTGGACATTTCATCCTACCCTGGCAGCCTGGAAACTGATTTTTCAGTGGACTGCGAATACCGGTCAGGGCGCGTTGATCGCGGGATCGGCAGCCGAGCCGTTCTGGGTCTATTTCTGGAATTCGTTCTTTATGACCTCTGTGACGCTCATCGTCTCGATTCCCATTGTTTCGATGGCCGCCTACGCCACGAGCAAATTGTTGCGTGGCCCGCTCGCGCGCTGGACGTTTATGTATTTTATAGCGACGTTGATGGTTCCCTTTGCAGTGACACTTCTGCCAAGCCTGCTTCTGGTGAACTTTTTTCCGTTTGCGCTCCCATACGGATCGATTCCTAATCTGCCCGGAACCTATCAGCCCTTTCCGACGGCCTCTTTCGTTGATACGCTCTGGGCAATCATCATTCCTGGTATCTTTAATGCCTATAACTATCTGATCTTCAAGGGATACTTTGACACAATTCCGAACTCGATCCTCCAGGCAGCGCGCGTTGATGGCGGCTCTGAGTTCAATATCTTCCGCCGCATTGTCTTTCCCATGAGTATTCCGGTCTACGCGGTGATTGCCTGGATTCAGTTTAGCGCCGTGTGGGACAGCTTCCTGTGGCCTCAACTCGTCATTCAGAGCAACAGCAAAGCGCCTACCTCTCTGGCCATCTATACATTGATGAATGATTTTGTAAATTCTGGTATCATGGATCGCGCGACGGCGCTAAGCCACGATGCTGCGATGCAAGCAGCACTGGCCTCGGGCCTCTCCTGGAACGGACTGATGGTGCTGGGACTGCTGCAAACCCTGCCTATCTTCATCGTGTTTATTCTTTGTCGCGAATATCTCTTGCGCGGCGTGCGTATCCAGGGCTTGAAGTAAGAGAGAAAGCAGGAAATAAGATGCCTTTCTTGGATGATATCGACGGCGATGACGATGCGTTGCAGCATCCTATCTGGGGCGCGTTTGCTCTGCTCAAGGATAACCTGGAGCGTTTGATGATGGCTAATATTGGCTGGTCGCTTCAGTTGCTTCCGGCTATTGCTGCCCTGGCTTTTCCTCAACTGCCATTCGTCGTGCGCCTGCTCTTGCTTCTGTACAGCGCCATCGCGCTTACTCCTGCCACTGGCATCCTGTATACCTGGATGGCTCGCGTCAATCAGCGCGAGACGCTGCGCCTGGAAATGCTCAGGGAAGATTTTCGGAATCTGGCTCTGCCGAGCCTGCTCCGTCTGGCCCCGCTCTTTGGACTGCTGGGTATTGGGTATGCGGTCATTGTGCTGCTTGGCCTGGTCCATATTCTGCTGCTCGATGTGCTGGCACGCTTCGGCCTCCTGGTGCTTCTGGTATGCGCGCTCTACTGGGGGCCGCTTTTCGCCGAGTATCCGGGGCGCTCGCCTTTCTCTATTCTCCGGCAATCTTTGCTGTTGATCTGGAACTATCCAGGGCAGACGGCTGTGACCGGCCTGTTTGTGATATTGATAGCAGCAGGCGGGGTTATCTCTATCGCCGGCTTTTTCTTGATCGCACCGGTGATCGTTGCCCTGTTGCAAACGCGCCGCTGCTTTGCCCTGCTGGCGCGCGAGCAGGCCAGGCAGAAAAAGTTCAAGGTGGATATGGTATGACGACAACAGTCCGTGCAAGCAAAGCATATCGTGTAATTCAGGCTCGTCGTATGGCTGCGGCGCTGCGCAAGGCCGCCGCTCAACCATCGTTGATTGCCAGGCCCCAGGCGCTCTCCTTGCTCTCACAGGGAGTTGAGACGCTGGCCGCACCTCTGGCCGTCACTCTGGGACCCAGGAACGGCTATGTGGTCAATGAGCGCAACAAGAAAGAATGGGAAGTGCTCACCGACTCCAGCACGATTGCTCGCCGGGTGATTCGCCTGCCAGGACGCGGGAATAACCTGGGTGCGATGATGCTGCGCAAGACGGCGCTGGAACTGCACGAGCGTTTTGGTGATGGCGTGGCCACAGCCGCAGTGATGGCACGAGCTATGCTCCGCGAAGCCAACCGCCTGATCGCCGCTGGAGCCAATCCGGCCCTGATGGCGCGCGGTATCAGGCTGGCTGTTGATGCCGCTCAGAACGCGCTGGCAACCCAGGCACGTCCCGTCACAGGCCAGGAAGAGCTGGCCGCGCTGGCTCTGGGTGTGACCGGTGATCACGAGCTGAGCGAAACGCTCGGCCAGATGTTTGATGTGATGGGCGAGTGTGCAACGGTGATTATGAAGGATGTTCCCCGGCTCTGCCTGGACCACTCGTATATCAGGGGAGGCAAGTGGGATGGCTATATTCCCGCACGGCCTGTGCTCCCCGAGGGTGAGGCCAGTTTGAACTTATACAACCCCTTGATTGTGCTGGCCGACGAGGATCTCACTACGGTAGAACAGGTGCAGCCAATGCTCGAACTGGCTCTGGCCGATCCGGAGAAGCGACCGTTGCTGGTCCTTGCTCGCTCGATCACCGACGCCGCCCTGACCACGCTCACGGTCAATCACGTGCGCGGCGTGTTGACGGTAGGCATGCTGGTTCTTTCAAGCGGCGCAACATTGATCCATGACGACCTGGAAGATATTGCCGCCCTGACTGGCGGACAGGTGCTCTCTGAAATCACCGGCACGCTGGCGCGCAATATTCAGCCGCACTTTTTCGGGCAGGCGCAACAAGCCATCTTGAGCGCGATTGGCGTGACCATCGCCGGCGGCAATGGATCGTCACACGCCATTCAGCAGCGTATCGCCGCAGTGCGCGCAGAACTCAAGCACGCCTCGCGCGGCGAGAACGGCGAGTGGGAACATCTGCGCCTGCGGCTCGCCCGGCTCACCGGCGGCATTGGCGTGCTCACAATTGGCATGCATACCGAGCAGGAGCTTGAGATGAAAAAGTGGCAGGTCAATAAAGCGTTGCGCGTGCTCGAAGCGGCCTACGACGGCGGACTTGTTCCGGGCGGCGGTACGGCGTTTCTCGCCTGCCTACCGGCCCTGTGCGCAGTCCATCAGGTTTGTCGGAACGAGGACGAAACCTACGGTGTTTTGCTCGTTGAGGCCGCCCTCAAGGCTCCTTTCCTCCAGATCGTGCGTAATCATGGCGAGATTCACCCGCCGCTCGCTCTGGATACCGTGCAGCGCCTCGGCCCCGGTTATGGCTTCGACGCCCTGCGCGGCGACTATGCGCGTATGGAAGAGCGCCATATTTTTGACTGCTTCAAGGTCACGCAGGGCGCATTAGAAGCTGCAACGAGCCTGGCTACTATGTTGATAACAACCGATACTATTGTGTTTAACAAGTAGGGGGTATTCCTTGATTACTACAAAGAGCGATGCCATATGGCAGCAGCTTCCACCGCCTGTCGTGCCGTCACCTGTCTTCGCGCTCGCCGCGGGGCGAGGCGGAGTGTGGGCAGGAGGTGTTGGGGGAATTGCTCGCTATGCCGTTTCTGAAGTACAGAGCGCGTGGGAACCCGGAGTGACATCGCTGCCGCTCTCTGCGGTAACGACCCTGCTCGCTCCCTACGGGGTAGTGCTGGCCGGTGGAAGCGAGGGCATTGCCTACTCTTATAACAATGGAAAAAGCTGGCGGCGCGCGCAGTTGGAGGATAGCGCTGCTTCGATTACCGCTCTGGCGGCCTCCCCGAATTTTGCTGGCGACCATACCGCCATAGCTGCTACGCTGGAAAATGGCATCCTGCGCACCAATGACGGCGGACAAACCTGGACTAACGCATCCTTTGGCCTGGAAAGCCTGGAAGTGACGGCGTTAACCTGGGTAGACAGCACAACTATTCTGGCGGCAACCGGCACCGGCATTTATCGCTCGCGTGACGCGGGCCGTGGCTGGAAGCGCCTGTATCTGGACGATGAAGCAGAAATCGAGGCTCTGACCGCGCTGCCGGATGGAACGCTCCTGGCCGCGCTGGCGAACGGAGGTCTGCTGCGCTCTCGCGACGATGGCCGGCGCTGGACCCTCGAAGATCCTCTTGCGCGTTCCGCTCAGGCGCTCTCCCTCTTTGTTACTCAGTCTGGCACGCTGCTCCTCGGCACGCTTGAGCATGGCCTTCTGCGTTCAAACGACGCGGGCGCGACCTGGCAAGTCGTGCATGAACGAGCGGTTCATATGTGTGCGCAACGCGATGGATACATCTACGCGGGGACCGACACAGGCGTAAGTTTGAGCCTGGACGATGGCCTCACCTGGAACGAGCTTCCCTGCCCACCTGTACACGATCTGCGCATCCTGCTGGCTCGCGATGGGCATCTGCTGCTCGCCGGCCCCTATTCCGGCATCATGCAGGCCACAGGCGCTTCTGACTGGGAACCTCTGCAAGATGTGCCACAGCCGCTTACTGCGCTCGCGTTTGCCCCGGACAACGGTCTTTTCCTCTCCAGCCCCGACGGTCTAGTGCGCTTCTCGCTTGAGAGCGGAGAATGGCAGATACTCATCGATGGGCAGGCCGGGCAGGTTGCCTACATCACAATGCGCCAGGAGGGAACGAGTCAGCATATCTGGGCGGCAAGTGCCGACGGGACGCGCTTGCTTCACAGTATCGATAACGGCGCAAGCTGGCAGCAATTGCCAGCTCCTTTCGGCGTGTTGCTGGTCGTGGCTTTGCAGGCCACTACGGACAGGCTGCTCGCGGCCACGTATGATCCCAGGCAAAACCAGGTCTGTTTCTGGAACTCGACCGACGGCGGAAAGACCTGGACGCGTGGCATGGAGGCCACCACAAACTGGCCGCTCGTCGCCACCTGTTCCGAGCCTGCTGCACTGAGTGTGGGTAATATTCTCTTCATCGAGCAGGCTGCCGGCCAATGGCGCAAGGTAACGGTTGGCTCCGATAGCGGGGCAATCCGGCGCGTGATTGGTACGCGGCTCGCCGGAAAGCGCGTCCTCCTCGCGCTTACTACCACCGGCATCCAGCGTTCGGAGGATCTGGGAGAAACCTGGCAGCAGGAGAACGCCAGCCTGCCGATTGAGCGCATCGTCGATATAGCAGCCGATGGTGAAACTCTCTTCGCGTTGCTCAGCGGCGGGCAGGTATGGAAACGCGCACTCCAGAAGGAAAGAGAGCTGGTATGATGAAACGCTACGATGTCGTCATCATTGGCGGTGGGCCAGCGGGGAGCACAACCGCGACGATTACCAGGCGTTACGCTCCCCACCTGCGCATTCTGCTGCTTGAGAAAGCCCATTTCCCGCGCCACCATATCGGCGAATCTCTGCTGGCGGGCGCCTCGCCCGTCCTGCACGAGATGGAAGCGTACGATAAAGTAGATAACGCGTCCTTTCTGGAAAAGCTGGGGGCAACCTACATCTGGGGCCAGAACCGCCAGCCCTGGGGCTTCGAGTTTGATAACATCGTTTCGCAGCTTGTGGCACAGGGGAAGACGCTGCCCAGGCTCTTTACCAAAGCCTGGCAGGTCAGGCGCGCAGAGTATGACCATCTGCTCCTCAAACACGCGGCCTCCTGTGGAGTCGAGGTGAAGCAGGGAGCACGCGTCACCCGCGTCCTCTGGGACAAGCCGGGCGGATGCGTAACGGGCGTTGAATACTGCGATGAGAGCGGCACCCACACGGTAGAAAGCGGCTGGGTGATGGATTGCAGCGGGCAGAACGCGCTGATTGGTAATGAGCTGAAATCGCGCGAATACGATAAGCAAATGAATAATTATGCGCTCTTTGGCTACTGGAAAGGCGCAAAGTGGATTTATGAATACGTCGGTCACCCCGAACTGACGCGCATCTGCGTCATTACCACGCCGCGAGGCTGGATCTGGTATATTCCTATCAGCCGGGATGTGATGAGCGTTGGCCTGGTCACACATCGTCAGACGCTGAAGAATATGCCCGGCGGCCCGGAGAAGCTCTATCGCGAGGAACTGGCCGCCTGCCCTGAAATTCAGGGATTGCTCGACAAGGCTCATCTTGTGAAGATCGCTCGCGATCAGAAGCGCGAGGTATGCGCGATCCAGGACTGGTCCTACACAAGCCGTCAGATCAGCGGCTCCGGCTGGGCTATGGTCGGGGACGCGGCCGGCTTTGTAGACCCCATACTCTCTTCCGGTGTGATGCTGGCGCACGAGCTGGGCCAGAAGGCGGCGTATACGCTGGCCTCGACCTTCAGCGCGACCAGCGATGAGCAGGTTTCGTCCTACTGGCAGTTTTACGAGGAGACTTATCGCACCTATTTGCAGTCCTACCGCGACATGGCCTCGTTCTGGTATAGTAATAATTTTTCCTTTGAGAGCTGGTTCTGGCAGGCGCGTCGCACGTTAGCCCGCACCGGCAGCGACATCAACCTGACCGACCGCGAAGCGTTCAACCGCCTTGCCTCCGGCTATGCCACGCGGGCCGAGTCACTCAGTCTGTTTGGCAGTTATCCTTTGGAGGAAGCGCATCATCTGGTAAACGGCCTGTTTGGCGTCCCTTACAAGCGGGAAGATGTAGAAGCTACATATGCAGGGCGCCCGTTATCGCTCGCTCATGCAGAGCTAACCGGCGGCCTGTATTTCTACCAGGGGGCTGTGCGCCAGACCACGCGCATTGTCAACACGCGAGATAAGCGCCACCTGGACCTGCACCCAGGCGAGGAGATCCTGCTGAAGCTCTTCGATGGATCGCACACCCTGACTGATCTGAACGATCTCTCGGAAACGTTGCAAGCGTTGCCTGATACAGCCCATATGCCCGTGCGGAATGGTACAGACCTGGTAGTGCAACTGGATGCGATTGGCGTACTGGCTTGATCTAGAACAGGAACATCATGTCTTCGCTGATTACTCTGGCCTTCTGGCAACTGCGCGCGACCTGGCGCTTGCTGCTGCTGGCCGGAGCTGGTATGGTTATCGCGGCTGTGCTGGTATGTACGCTGCCGCTTTACTCTGAAGTGGCATTGAGCGCGGGTCTGCGCGCTGTGCTTAACGCCAGCCCGGCCAATTCTACACTCACTGTTCAAGGTTCTCTACAAGACCTGTCACCGGACACTGTCTCGCAAGCGACACAGCAGCTTCAGCAATCTCTGCAAAGAAATCTGGGCACTTATCTCGATCAGCAGCCCCAGTTCTCTGCCCAGGTGCAGCGAGCCGATATCTATCCGGGCAATCCCGCGCAGAATCCCACGATGCAAGTAGGCGATAGCGCTGTGGCCTTGCTTGGGTTCGCACAAAGCCAGCTTCCTTCACATATAACGCTGCTTCAGGGGCGCCTGCCGCGCCCGGAGCAATCTGTCACAGAGATCGCGCTGACGCCGCAGACCGCTCAGCAGATGCATGTGAGCGTGGGCGATACCATCTACGTGGCCTCGCCCCTCACGCTCTTTGTCAACGGCAGCTCATCCTCTCTTACCTGGCAGTTGCGCGTCGTGGGCCTGTTTATCCCCAGAAGCGCGTCCGATCCTTTCTGGCAGGGCAACACGTTCAATAGCCAGCTCATCGGCACGGCGAATACCGATAGCTATGTGTATAGCGCGCTGGTTTCCAACGAATCGCTCTTCGCCGCGCTCGCCAATACTGCCGCGACTTATCCCGCCGCGCAAATCAGCAATAGCAACCAACCAGTGCTCTCCTGGAGCTATCATTTTAACGTTTCGCAGACAGATGCCGCGCATCTCAACGCCCTGGTCAATGGCCTAAATACGTTCACATCTACCGCAGCTAATCTGGGCAGCACCGGCGGCGTGATTATCTCCAATGTGGCGGGACCTGACAATGTGCTCAACCAGTACAGCACACGCGCTTCGCTGGCGCAGCTTCCGCAGGGTGTATTGCTGCTGCTGGTAATCGGCATGGTGCTCCTGTTTATCGGACTGATGATCAATCTATTGATAGAGCAGCGGGCGGAGGCCATTGCGGTTCTGCGCGAGCGCGGAGCCAGCCGGGGGCAGATCTTCGGCGCATTCACTACGCAGGCTATCCTTCTGGGGTTGCCGGTGCTGATCATCGGGCCTTTGCTAGCTATCCCACTGGCGCGTCTGCTGGCCTGGCGGCTGCTCTTGCCAATGGATCAACCGGCATTAAGCCTGATCGGCGGAAATCCGCTCTCGGTGGCCATCGGCTTGTGGCCCTTCTCGCTGGCAGCCACCTGCGTGACGGCGCTGTCTATCATACTGGCGCTCTTTCAGGCAACGAAGTTTGATGTGCTGGCACTGCGCAATGAGGCCGGACGGCCCCGACGCCGCCCCTTCTGGCAGCGTTTCTACCTGGACGTGCTGTGCCTGGTCCTGGCCCTGGCCAGCTATGGCTATACATTTTATGTCAATCAGACAACAGCGCTCGGCGCGCAGACGAGCGCCCTGGTTATTTCTCCGCTAGTCCTGCTCTCTTCGGCGCTTTTCTTGCTGGCTCTGCTGCTGCTATTTCTGCGCTTCTTCGCGGGCCTCACGGCGCAGGCAAGCAGCCTGGCTGCCCGCCGTGGCAGGAGTGCAGGCTCAATGCTGGCGCTGGCCCAGATCGCGCGCACGCCGCGCCAGGCTACGCGCATTCTGCTGCTGCTCACCCTGACCACCGCCTTTGCCTTCTTTGCCCTTATCTTCTCCGCCTCACAAACGACGAGGATAAATGATATCGCGAGCTACGAGGTCGGCGCGGACTTTAGCGGCAGGCTTCTCAACAGCCAGGCGGAGGCGAACGCGCCGGTTCCAAACTATCGCGCGGTCCAAACGGCGCTGGCGCAGCAAACCGCCCAATACCGGGCGATTCATGGCGTTGTCTCTGCCAGCATGGGCTACATGGGTGCTGTCTTCACGCCTCAGTCGTCCCAATTAACAATCAAAGCGGTTGATGCCAACACCTTTGCCAGTACTGCTGCATGGAACTCGCAGGACTCACAGCAATCGCTGGCCTCGCTGATGGCGGAGCTGGTTTCCATGCGTGCCGGAGCGCTGGCGAACCATGTTGTACCGGCCATTGTTGACGCCGCCACGTGGGACAGCCTGCGTCTGAGCAACGGGAAGCGCTTCGTCCTGCAGGTAGTCATGCCTGACCCCAATAACTCACAAGGGACGCTCAGCACCAGCATTGCTTTCGTCGCGGTTGCCAGAGTTGAACATATCCCGACGCTGAGCGACTCAGGTTCGTCCCTCGATCCTACCAGCAACGGAGGTATCCTGGTTGATTATCTCAGTTGCGCCGACGGCTACGCGCACGCCTCGCCTATTGCGCAGCCTCTACCTATCAGTTATGTCTGGCTGCGCACCAACCACGACCCAGCCTCCCTGGCAAGTGTACGTGCAGCGCTGGCCAAACGGATCGCGCCTGGCTTCACGCTGGCCGACCGGCTCGCGCTGATCGCGACGCTTGAGCACGACCCTATCTCCATCGATCTTGGCGGCGTGCTCGCGCTCGGCACGTTTACACCCTTGATACTGGCTGTGATTGGCAGCCTCCTGGCTTCCTGGCAGAGTGTGCGTTCGCGCTTGCTTAGCTTTGTTCTCCTGCGCGCACTGGGAACGACGCCGCGCCAGCTTGCCAGTGTCCTCTCCTGGGAGCAGGGCACTATCTATCTGCTGATGTTCGGCCTGGGCATACTGGCCGGCGTTCTGCTTTCGGCCATGGTCCTGCCCATCCTGGTCGTGACCAGCATCGCGAATGCGAGCACCTCTGGCAGCGCGATCAGCAGTGGAGTTTCGCTGCAACAGATCCTCCCGTCGATCAGAGTTGTTATCCCGCCCACGCTCGGAGTTGCCCTGGCCGCGCTGGCTCTCGTCTGTATCGCGGCCCTGGGAACGATGGTGCGCACGATTATACGCCCTTCGGTTAGTCAGATCCTGCGTCTCAACGCCGATTGAGCGTGGCAAGAGAAAAGAGGTAGACATTTCTGTACAATGGCATCGAGAAATAAGGCACCGGCGAAAGGAAATCTATTCTCCGCCATAGTGATGCTGGCATTCTGGCAGGTAAGTCAGGTCTGGCGCTTGCTGGTAGCCTGTGGCGTGGGCATCCTCGTGGCAACCGTGCTGGTCTGTACGGTCCCGCTCTACTCACAGGTGGCCTTGAGTGCGGGCCTCCACGCGGCCTTGAATGCTGCGTCTACCACTTCCTCTATCAATATCGTGGGCACACTGAACGGGACTTCTGATCCCAACGCCATTGACACCATCAGCCAGCAGATTGCGCAGACAATGCAGAGCGATATCGCGGGTAACGTCGTTGCTACACAGCCACAATCTGTTGTTCAGATGGCTGCCACGCCGATTCTTTCGCCCAACTATAGCTCGCCCCAATTCCAGGCTCGCCTCGCTTCAGGCCAGACGCCGACAGAGGGATTCGCTTCCTTGCCGCAGATCCAGCTGGTAGGTCTGGATCAGGATCAACTCTCTTCCCATGTACACCTGCTACAAGGCAGGCTGCCACGCTCATCTCGCGGGGTCATCGAGGTTGCTCTGCTGCCATCGATTGCGCACTGCCTCTTTCTCTACACGCCAGCTTCCAGTCGATCTGCCGCTAGCAGATGCTTTTCGGTAAGCGTGGGCGATGAATTCACAATTATCTCGCCCTTTATCGCTATGAAGAGCGGCGCGGGCGGCGAACCACAGTTTGTTCGCTCGACTGCCATACTACGCGTCGTGGGCCTGTTTACCCCTATCAATGAAGTCGATCCTTTCTGGCATGGAAACACCTTCGGGACTACCACGTCGTCATCGGGATCCTCCCTCATCACCGGCTTAACAACCGCCGAGGCCCTGACATCTGCGCTCAGCCAGGCCGTGCAGAACGCGCATAGCTATGTTGAGCTTAATTCGAGCGCGACACTTTCGTGGTACTATCCTCTCAAGGTCGCGCGCATCGATGCCACCAACCTCTCTTCGCTCACGAGCGAACTCAGCAACTTCACGACGGATATTGGCAATATAGGTGGCGGGCGCTTTGGCCCGCTCGACGCGCAGTTTACGGCCAGCGCTCCAATAGATACGCTGTCAGAGTTCGGCAGTCGCGCCGCGCAGGCTCAGGCACCGATAGCTATGCTGCTCCTATTTCTGGTGGGCATGGTAGTACTGTTTATTAGCATCACTACTGAACTGCTGGTTGAGCGCCAGACCACTGCGATTGCGCTGCTACATAGTCGCGGGGCCAGCCGTCGCCAGGTGTTCGGCGCCTTTGCCACTCAAATGATCGCGCTGGGCCTGCTCGCTCTGGTTGCCGGTCCGCTGCTCGCCATCCCTTTGTCCGTCCTGCTCGCTCAGCATCTCTTCTCCTCTCTTGATACGAGCGCGGTAGCTCTCGTGACCGCTCAGCCGCTGGCATCTATCTGGAATATTCGCTGGTACGCGCTATTTGCTGTTGGCCTTTCTCTACTCTGCACACTGCTGACGCTACACCAGACCACACGCCTCGATATGCTGGCTCTGCGCCGAGAAGCCAGCCGCCCTACACGCGCGCCCTTCTGGCAGCGCTTCTACCTGGACGCGCTTTGCCTGGTACTGGCTCTGCTGGCCTACAGTTACGCGCTCTACAGCCTCAATACCGGCACGCTGGATCCCGCAACCGGCGCTCAGGTGCTCGCGCCGCTGGTCATGATGGCCTCGGCGCTCTTTTTGCTGGCAGGTCTGCTACTCCTCCTGCGCTTCTTTCCCCAGTTCATTCAGTTGATCGGGAAGCTAGCCGCGCGCCGCAGTGGCGCTGCCTCGATGATCGCCCTCTCGCAGATTGCCCGCACACCCAGGCAAGCAGTACGCACAATCCTGCTGCTCACGCTCACGACAGCCTTTGCAATTTTTTCGCTCGTCTTCTCCGCCTCGCAAGCTCAGCGCATCACCGATATGGTCAATTATCAGGTAGGAGCTGATTTCAGCGCCCAGCTTCCCGGCAACACGGCCCCAACTCGCGGCCAGCCAGCAACCTCTTTTACTGTGGCCTCTCTCGCCACAGAAACAGCTTCGTATCAGGCAATCCCCGGCGTGCTTTCCGCGACGCTGGGCATGATGGAACCGGCTCAAATTGGCAACACATCGCTGACTATCAAGGCTGTGGATGCCAGAACATTCGCGCGGACCGCTCTCTGGACCACGCAAGACTCAACACAGCCGCTCAACGAACTCATGGCGCAGCTTATTGTTAGCCGTAAGCTGGCTCAGGATGAACAGGTTGTCCCGGCGATCGTGGATGCGGAAACCTGGAATACGTTGCATTTGAGTCCGGGGCAACGGTTCACCCTCGGCCTGGCAACCATTGGCGCAGCCGGGGCGCAGATTCCTTTCCTGGCTCTGACCGAGGTCCGGCATATTCCGACAATGATCTCGAACGAAGGAGGAGATTTGAGTAGCCAGGGGGTGCTGGTGGACGATCAGAGCTTCTCCACGGTCTTCACGAAAGTAACCAACCAGCCACCATTAATCAACTATGTCTGGCTGCATACTCGCACCGATCAGAACTCACTTAACAGCGTGCGCGCAGCTCTGGCCCGGCGCATCCCGAACACGGGCAGCCTGACAATTCTTGATCGGCTGGCCTTTATTGCAACAGTGCAGCAAGATCCTCTGGTACACAATCTCGCAGGCGTCCTCGCTATCGGCGCACTTACCCCGCTGATTCTGGCCCTGCTGGGCAGTCTGCTTTTATCGTGGATGAGCGCGCGCGAGCGCCTGCTCAACTTCGCAGTCCTGCGCGCGCTGGGCAGCAGCCCCGGCCAGCTCATGGGCGTGCTCTCCTGGGAGCAAGGCGTTGTTTACGCACTCATGCTGACCCTGGGAGTCCTCTATGGCGTCCTGCTCTCCATTATGGCTCTTCCCTCTTTGATTCTGACCAGCATTGTCCTGCCAGGAGGCAGCAGCGCCTTTTCGTTCCAGAGCGACCTCCCAGCCATCCAGATTGTCATCCCCCCTCTGCTGATCCTGGTTCTCGCGCTGCTGCTCGCTGTTTGCGTCCTGGCTCTTGGGCTGATGGCACGAGTTGTCTCGCGTCCTTCGATCAGCCAGACGCTGCGCCTTAACGCCGATTAAAGGCTACGCTCTTTCTAGTGAACACAAAAGACATCCCAGCCAGAAATTACCCATCAAGGCATGCCAGCCTGAGCATTCCCACGGAAATGGTCGCGGTTGTTTTCTCGTACACGTATTGCCTTGTCAACGGTAAATCGCGACTGACAGTAGACCATCTCTGGTTTGTCATGTGTAGCATGTTTTTCTTCTATTCTATTGTATAGCAACTTACTAGAGATACTTTGCGTCTTAATAGGTGCTAATCAAGCCAGATTATTACTAACAAAGTTCATTTGATCTGTTATTGATTTTATGTTATAATTTAAACATTCATCATACTTGATGGAATTGAATCATTATCTATTTTTCACGATTTGTAATAGTATCTTTGGAGGTTGCACATGTGAAGCTTTTACCCATTTCTTCAATATAGAAAAGCCAGGGACCAGTGCTTCACCACTCAGTCATCATCGGTTGCAGACCGTTCACGAAGGAGAAATGCCAGGTGAAAATGCATTGCGTATTTATCGGGATTGATCTCTATAAAGATAAAAAGATCAATTCTCTTCGCTATGCTAAAGCTGACGCAGAGAAGTTTTATCACCAGGTGATCGGCAGTCCGGTAGCTTGTGAGGCCCATATCCAGCTGCTTACGAATCAACAAGCAACGAAACAGAAAATACTCAAAGTTGTGGGAGAAACGCTGCCACGTAATGTAGCGAGAGATGATCCAGTGTTACTCTACTTTTCAGGCCATGGTTCACCCGAAACTTCCAATAGCCCAGATCGTGTCGCCAGATATCTTGTTACCTATGATACTGAGTATGAAAGTATATTTGCCACCGCTATAGATCTGGAGCGGGATTTAACCCGCTTGATCGAGCGTATACCATCTAACTTGATTGTGGTTCTTCTCGATACATGCTTTAGCGGTAGAGCCGGTGGGCGAACCTTTGAAGGCCCGAATGTAAGAGCCTCAAGAGCCTCCTGGAGAGAAAGCTTCAAACTAGCCGACCTGAAACTGGGAGAGGGACGTTTGCTCTTAGCAGCCTGCGATGATGATGAGGTGGCGTATGAGGATCCCACATTAAAGCAAGGTGTCTTTACTTACTATTTGCTGCAAGCCCTCACAGCTTCGCATACTTCAGAATCCTGGATTAGTCTGAATGCTTTATATGAAAAAACCTCACAAAATGTTCATGCCTTCACAATGGGACGACAAACCCCCATTATGAATGGTCGTATGAAGATGGCCTGCCTACCGTTGTTTAGAGAGTCGTAGGGAAAGGGGATACTGAATGGGTCAGGGATATTTACTTACAGGCGAGGCACAGGTTGGAAAGACCACTGCTTTAAAGAAAGTCATCCAGGCGATTGGGCTGGAACACTGTGGGGGATTTTATACAGAAGAAATACGCGCTCCAGGGAAAGACAGGACTGGCTTCCGGCTTGTCACTTTAGATGGGCAGGCAGGAATACTGGCCAGCGTCGAGTTCGAGAGCCCGATCAGAGTAGCAAAGTATGGCATCAACCTGGAAAGTTTAGAGTCGATCGGCGTTGCGGCTATTTACACTGCCCTGCAAACGAAACCGTTTGTGGTGATCGATGAAATTGGACCCATGCAACTCTTTTCGGATGCATTTAAGCAGGCCGTAATCGATGTACTGGGATCACCTCGAACACTTATAGGCACGATTGTCCTACGGGCCTATCCATGGGTAGATGAACTCAAGCAACAGAACCGATTACAGATCTACAAGCTTACGCCATATAACCGTGAGGATATAGTCGAGAGGCTCGTGCTTCTGTTAAAATCGGAGCAAAGAACAAACCATGGCATCGACATCTGATAGACCAGTCATCTCGACAGTTGTCAACCCAATAGAAGCATGGGAGCAAGGGACAAACAACATTCGCATTTTGCTCGTCATCAGTTCGCCCATCGACGAACCTGAGCGATTAGACTCGACTCGCGAAATCCAGGAAATGTATCAGCAACTTTCCTGGGCAAAAGTACCTGCTGCCTTAATTCGGCTGAACCCTCCTACCTGGAGATTTCTCCAAACAACGCTGCACGCACGTAGGTTTGATATTGTTCACTTTATCGGGCATGCTAGAAAGAACGAAATTCAGATGGAGAAAGAGGATGGGAGTGCCGACTGGATCTCCTCTGAAAACCTGGCTTTCCTCTTTCGTAATACAGGCGTCAAACTGGTAGTCTTGAATAATTGCAATACTGAAAGCATCGGCGACGCTCTTGTATCAGCCAATATACCAGCAGTCATTGCCACCTCAAGAAAGCTTCGTTCTCATATTGCATCGCTTTTATCAGGCTCACTCTATTCAGCGTTAGCAAGCCATTATTCTTTAGAGGCTGCTGTAGAGCGCATTGAAAGAACTCTGAGGCAAGAAGGTTACGAGAACGAAAAAGCGCTGGTGACTGCTCTCGGACCCGGAGCCGACCAGGTATTACTGACTACCAACCTGGGGCCAGGAAACACGGAGTTTTTTCCCTGCAACCCACCAAATAATCTTCCTCCTCATTCACGAGAGAGATTTTTTGATCGAGTCTCCGATGTGCTGCATATACATAAACTGCTGGTGGCGTCTTCCTCCCCGTTCATAGGCGTGACGGGGTTAGCAGGAACAGGGAAATCGACACTGGCCATCGGTGCAGCCTGGCAATACAGCTGGCGTTTCCCCAGAGGCATTGCGTATGCTTCTCTACGCAAAATGAGACCTTTTAACCCGATATCTCTTCTGGCTCACCTGGAATGGGGCCTGGATGAAATTCCCAGTAATAAACAGCAAAAAGTGGCCCTGTACGAGCTCGGACGCGGCCCAATTTTGATTTTAATCGATGATCTCGAAGAGGCAACGGCAGAAGAATGCAAGGAGATCATTGATCTGCTCGGCTCCTGGGATACGTCACTTGGCGGTCGAGCCATGCTTATTATGCGCTGGCAACGGCCCGAATTCGATAACCTCGTCCAATCCAACTGGATCTCCGTTGGCGAATTTCCAGAATCGACGGCTCTTGATTTCCTCAGTCATCGACTCGGAGGGGTAGAGGCTGCCAGAACCAGGCTAGGGAAAAATCTCTTACAGGTTCCTCAGCTCTGCTATTGCCATCCCAAGCTCCTTACTCTCACCGCTGCTGCCCTGCAACTCGGTATTCCCTGGAGAGAATTATCTCCTCAACTAAAGCGACTGATAGGGACACCTGTGGCGCAAATGGAGCAAATGCTTGAGATAACAATCAACCGCGTTCAGAATGAATCACCAATAGCAGGTCAATTTCTTGATTGTTGGAGCGTCTTCGCCGAAGCCGCTACAGAGGAAGCCTGGAGATTTGTGTTATCCGGGAAAAAGGTGGCGCTCGATGACCAGATAAGACTGTTTCAGAACGATGCACTGGAAACGCTCCAGAGAGCTAATATCCTGCAGCGTTTTGAGCAGCAGTGCCGAATTCATCCTCTCGTGAGCGAATATTTAAAGAGCCACCGCTGGGAAAAATTATCTCAAGAAAAGCGCTCCGAGTATCAACAGCGCCATCTCAATTTTTACTGTGAAGAGATAGCCTCCAGGGGTGCGGAGTATCCTATTCTATCCGAGTGGGACAACGTCCTGCGCGCTCTCGGCAATGCCTCCAATGCCCAGAACTGGAAAGGGTTACTCGCTCTTTGCTCAGTCCTTGTGAACAGAAATACCTCCCCGCTGTTCCGCAAAAATTTGTGCAGTTATGCAAAGCAAACGCTCCATTTTGCGATCCAGGCCGCACAAAAATTGGCTGAACCCAAATGGCAGGCTATCTTCCTCTATGATCTGGGAATTAGTCAATATCGCATGGCAGAATATCGGGAAGCAGAAGCCTCTTTTGCCCAAAGTTTGAAAATCTCACAGCAAATAGAAGACGTGGAGCTGATCTTTGATACGACACTTGAGATCGGAAGGGTTTATTACCGCGTAGCCAGATACGAATTAGCAAGAGAGTATTTTGAGGATGCACAAAGATTTGCTGAATCAAAAGGAGATCAAGAGAGAATCGCCAGTGTCCTACAAGAACTTGGGAGACTTGCCTATAGAGAAAAGCGGATTTCTACCGCAAAGCAACTGCTTGACAAAGCATTACATCTGCGAGAAAACCTCAACGATAAACTGGGTATTGCGCAAACACTCCATGAACTTGCGCGGGTATCTCACGAGATGGCCTTGCAGTCACAGGATAGAGAGTTTTTTAACGAGGCCAGACGTCTCTACCACAGGAGTCTTTTACTACGCAGAGAGATAGCCGACTATATCGGGCAGCAAGCGACAATTCATCAATTAGGATTGCTTGAATTTGATCAAGAAGCATATGAGAACGCGCGAAAGTATTATGACGAATGTATAGAGCTTTCCAACGCTCTTAACGATCGATTCTGGATAGCCCATAATCATTTCCGCTACGCGCGTTTGCTCTGGAGATTGAACAAACGCGATGAGGCAATAAACATGGCTAAGCAATCATTGGAGCTGTGTACAGTCATCGGCATCAGTTTGAAAACCGAAGTTGAGGTCTGGCTAACATCTCCTTTTTGAGAGACAGAGGCCGCCTGTTGAGTTTTGTTTCATGGTTCATGCCTTTGTAAGGCGTGGAGCTAACCGGGGTAAGTGGGATGGCACAAGGCAAGGATATAGCCGGATTCATACAGGAAGAATGAGGAGCGACATTATGCAAGACCGTGTATTCCAACGTAAACAGGCGAAAGCTAAGATATATGCCGCCGAACCTGAGCGGTTTAAATTGCTCTCTATGCGGCTAGAGATGAGATCGGAGCATGGTGTACGTCAGATCACATGCTCCAACGGTAACTGGCATTGTACTTGCGATTTCTTTCAGGAGCGAGGTATCTGTAGCCACATTATGGCAGCACAGAAGATCCTGGAAACCAATCCTATCGGAAAGCTGTGAGACATCACAAAAAGAAAATGTGGGGATGTTCTCGTTCATGCTCAGTTTTGGCTGGCTGCACGACAAGGCCAAAACTGGCTCTCTCTACACATTTCCCTTTCGCTGGATTTTACAGCAGCATTGCTCTCTGCACTCGCCTGATCGACTCGGAGGTACCAATGATACTTAGCGACAGAGACATCAGAAAATTGCTCAGTGACGGGCTTCTGACAGTGGACCCGTTAGAGGATTCTCAAATTGGCCCAACGAGTATCGATCTCCATCTAGGGAATCTCCTTGTTACCTATGATGCATGTTCGATTGAACTGGGGAAATCGTTTCCAGAATCAAGAGAGATAAGAATTGATTCTGCTAATGGATATGCCCTTAAACCCTTTGAATTTATCTTAGGGTGTACTCTGGAGCATATACACATGCCTAATGGATATCAGGGGTTTATAGAAACAAAAGGAAATATTGCACGTTCAGGCATTCAGGTGCATAATGGAGATGGACATGTAGATCCAGGAACAAATCATATTCTCACTCTTGAAATTACAAACTTCAACTCAATTCCGGTGATCTTATATCCAGGCGTACTCATTTGTCAGCTTTTCATTCACACCCTGAGCAGTGATTGCAAACATGAATACTGTGGAAAATATTTTGGCCAAACAAAGCCTACCGTCTATAAACCAGATTAACACTTCTCT